>Ga0307516_10005952_pt1 | contig 14419 bp, 16 predicted proteins | sample 19_EM_MG_FD_203310 | JGI IMG/M metagenome (GOLD analysis project Ga0307516, IMG submission 203310) | Populus trichocarpa ectomycorrhiza microbial communities from riparian zone in the Pacific Northwest, United States - 19_EM | ecosystem: Host-associated > Plants > Roots > Unclassified | place... | reverse complement strand
AGGAGCCCCCTTGCCCCTTTGCTGCACCAATCTCTAGGTGTAGTATCGCTACTTCAGTCTCAGTCTACCCAATCCCCGCTTTGACACTTCCTAGGCTATAGGAAGAGTCCAGACACCTGTCCCCTTCATCTTCTATTGCTCCTGTACCTCAGGAGTATCCTGTATCTCTGTCTGCATCACCCTGTTGGTGTAGATCCTCTCTCCCCCTCCTCAGCACATCCTCTCTGGACACCACGGAGGTAAACCACCACTTGCACAATTTCGTAGTCCTTTGTTGGTGTTGTGTTTGGGTTATTACTCTGACCCAAAACCACACTTTGACTCACAGCGGGCCACATCAGAATGCACTAGGAACAATGAGTGTATGGTGCTGGATGATGGGGGGTGCACCTTCAACCATCATCACTCACATCGACATAGAACCAATTGATGTCTATGTAGTGCCAACTGATGAGTGGTGCTCTGGTCCAACAGATCCGTTGCAGATGTTCCTTGATCGTATACTGCAAAGAAAACGCAAGACAGATCCATTGGGCCCTCGAGGCCTCAACAATAACTGCTGTCAACCAGCAACTGGGCGACTAAGAACTAGAAAAGGGTGGGGACAGAAGCGGCCCTCGGGTTCAGAGTTGTTCGCCTTGTGTATGCGGTGACATGTCACCGATGGACACGCAGGCGCGCACCAGGTGAAACACTTTGACTATCGAACGGGTCAGAGGAGAAGACGACCTCGAACACCGCACCGAAGATGGATGGGATGTCCTAGGATTTGAGTGGGAATTTGCCTTGCACGGACATCCCGGGCTGTGGCGGAGTCATGTCACCTCGAAAGCTATGATGCAACATCTGCACATTTAATTTTCCATGCTGCCTGTTTTTCCTGCCGCATTTTTCATCCTCCCCGCCGCGTTTTTCATTGCCCCGTCATGGTATCTTCCCCGCCCGGTTTTCATTGCTCCGTCGTGTTATCTTCCCCGCCCCATATACCCCGTTTTTCATCTTCCCGCCACGTTTTTCATTGCCCCATCATGTTATCTTCCCCGCCCGGTTTTCATTGCCCCATCGTGTTATCTTCCCCACCCTATATACCCTGTTTTTCATTGCCCCATCGTGTTTTTCATCTTGCCAATTCCATGTACAATATCAATATTACCATATGATTCTGCAATATAATGCTGCGACTGTAACAAAATGGTTGTGTGTTTTAGACTGACCGTGCGCGTTTTCATCAAATAATCTTCAAGTTGTGCAATGTTTTTGTTGAGTGATGCAGTGCACTCTGTTCAACTACTGAGTGATCACAAAGTATATTATTCGTACACAATGCAAGGAGACAAGTTGGGGTCCTAATCTGTCTTCATCACCGCAGGATCCACCTCATTCAACGCTTCCCCACGAGACTGAAATCGAGTTAGGTTGTTGCACAGGATTGAGTAGGGTACCTACACCACGAGATGAGCGTGCATGAGAGGTCCGACCTGGTGCCATGTTGTAGGGCTTCTTCTTCAAGTCGGAGTGCCAACTATGGTATTGTCCATATGCCATATCCCAGGCACCACTCCTGAGCGCACACATAAATGTGTCTGGGTCTGTGAGGCAAGAGGGAGGTGACCACAATTCCATCTTATTGAAAACCACTTCGTCCGCATCAGTGGCTTTCAGCTCAAGCAAAATAGTTTCCTTGACGAGCTCGAGACCGTGCAAAAAAGTGTTGTTAACATCATTGAGACGAGTGGTCGGATAAAGCGTCTGAGAAGTGTGAATGAAAAACAATCAGTACATCATCAATTGGTGTATCCAAAGTGCAACAACACACCCCAGATGCATAACTGGCACCGTCTAGGCAATCTAAATCAATTGCAGGCTTTCCAGCTTGACGAACCCAGACGTGGAGTTCCACGGACGCAAGTTCAAACCAAGTGTGGTTGTCAACAACCACCCGCGCAAATCCTTCATCCTCGTGACTATGACTTGTGAACTCATCCTGTGTCATCAACTCTGATGACTGCAGGTTCTTCGCAGTGTTCGCGCCCGGCCTGCGGTACTGTGCGGATTCCTGAAAAAGTATCTTCCCTACCACAAGCAGACCAGGGATATCACAGACGTAACCCCGTAGCTTTTTCATGACGCTTTCATCGGTTTGAGAAAAGGCACTTTCCATGAGCCAAATCTCTCGCCCGACTCAGTCATGGTGCAGCTTGATCGTTAAATCAGGAATGGCGTGAATCAAATCTCCTTCAAAATAGTTGTTGGCCATGACTGTACAAAGTAGTGTCTGCACAGGGACTGGGATGGTAACCAGTGTCCATGTGAGACTCCTGTTCATAGCGACTAGAACAGATTCGTGCACAGCAGTGGGTGATGAGACCATCAGAAGTTGAGATCCTGGGAAAAATGACAGCCTGAGGTTGAAATATAATAGTTAGTCACCTGGCTGCATGTGATGGCATAATGAGTAACACACCTGTTCCATGTTTTCCGATACCCATTGTTTTCTAAGTGATCCATGATATAGTTGTAATCACTGAGAGATACATCTTCGTACTGCTCTCGAATATCTATTAATGTCATGATTCATAGAATTGTTCTGGCTTACTACTATGCATGCTTGTTGACGTGATCCATAAAGCACCTGCAGGATTTCCTTGTATTTCACTTGATAAAGGAGATCAGTCGCAGAACAACATAGAATGCTTTTCATGACCTTACCACAATGTAGCAAATTGTTTGAATGTTCAGATGAGGGGGGTGTAATGGCACCAGATTCGACAGAGGGTGGAATGGAGAAAGTCTTCTTAATCCTAGGTATGCCTTGGGAGACAGGGAGCTCCCTCTTCCTCAGCACCATGGATGAAGGGGAGGGTGGTTTCTGGTATTTTTTACCCATCTTTGTTCATTCCTCAATGAATGGGCACTTGGTCAGAGATTCGTAGGAAACAACGCCGTAGCCTCTTACTTATGTCAGCAAGGACTTGAAGCTTCAGGTTGTGGCGATAGTCAGCCTTTCACTGCCCCAATGGCATTTCCACTCCCAGTTTTATTATCTCCAGTCCTCAAGGCCTGTCCGAACCGTGCACCATACATACTGTGTCCTTCCTTGCCCTGTTGCTCTTGCTATGTTGTTTTGTCCACCTCTTTTCTTAGAGTACAGTACTACGAGAACAAAACATGTACATTCAAGTTCACAAAAGTCTACATTGCAACGATGACAACGCTCCAATCTACTGGAGCTTAAGCTTTTTAATAAGACGACCACAGACATTGTCAATGAAGTTCTGCACATGAAGGGCAGGTACGTTTATGGCCATCACCTGTGTCAGCATTCCCCTCTTGCAATCCTCACCAACTCGGCCAAACTCTAAACATTGGAAGCATTGGAAGGCCTCCTCAAATGGTTGTGGATTCCTCACATCAAGCAGCAGTCGTCCCATTCCATTCCACCAAATTGCCCGCCAGTCCTCAGCACAGCCCTCGCAGTCTCGGCAACTAGAAGTATGTTGCATCGCAGGAGGTTCTGCAGCGACGATACAACATTGTTCATCCAAGAGCGCTTTTACATAGACCAATGTCGTGAAAACATCATCTCCCATGAAATTTCGGTGGGCATTCTCGATACTTGTCCATGGGGTCCCAACAAGCTGGTCAAACCCCAACGTGAAAAGTTCTGAGTTTTTGTATTCCGTTCTGAGATACACAAGTTCAGATGGATGGAAACTGAACTGTCGCTTTTGATTTGGGTAATGACAAAGTTACAGGTGTATGGACAACAGTCAAACCTGTCGGTGAACTCAAGGAAATTTTTGAGCTCTTTGATCGAATATTCTTCGCTGGCGTGAGGGCTAGAAACAAGTTAGTTGAGTCATTGGATGAGTTTCTTGAACACTTACTGGCCAAATTTGAACTGGACAAACATCAAAAACTTCAGTGGTTAGATTTGGCAAGAAAATTGGGCTCTTGTTGGTTTTCCCCTCGTTTGGGATTGCATCTGAGCCGTAGCCAAAGAGTGCCGCAAAGACCTGAGACTCCTCCACCAAGATCGGATGGTAGAGCTTGTAAAGTGTAAACTCGACCTGGAAGATGGTCATACCATGTTCATAATAAAAGAGGGGGTGGCGGGTAGTGGGTGTTTCACAAGCATCTGCCATATTTGCGACAACGTTCGTAAAAAGGTGGGCATAGGTTTGGGTCGATGTACTTATGGAATCCACAGTATTGTTTGCAATGATTTGGTCAAGTTCACTTGCTCTTACATGTTGTTGGTAGTACTAGATGGCGACGTTTCCCCCCACCATCCCTCCACTTCCTTCAGGCATCACCACATGGCCAGCTAACCTTCTCGTTGTGCATGACTCACTTTCCGATTTGTATCAACATGCATTACAATCATGGCACCAAGAAGATGCGGACCCACTTCACCTCAATTGCCGCCTTGGCACAATTGAGGGGAACATGATGCAACTCCTTCTGGCCGTTGAAGGTGACCCTATTGGTATTCGGTTACTGGAGTGGCTAGCACAGACGACTGAACTATTTGCTAAATTACACTTGGCGATTACATGTTATCGAGACAGTGTTCGGAATCGGTGAGTAACTGAATATCTGGTGGTTGAATATTGATGTGAAAATATGTAATCAGCATAGACAAGAATGTCCAGATCCTGCAACCTGTCACAGAAGTTCACACTGGTTTACAAGGATGCCCAAAGAAGATCATCAATGTCAAATTTCTGAAGGAGGCAGTATCTAATTCACGACATATTCCGTGCACGGAACTTGCTCGTGTCCTTGGTGTCCATAGGAACACTCTGCGCCTCTACATGAAGAGTCAAGGTATTGAACGCAGATATACCTGCATTAGCAATGCAGATCTTGACAAACTCATCGGTGAATTCAAAGCAAGACGGCCCAAATCTGGCATTTGATATATTGTTGGATTTTTACGGAAATCTGGGATCCGAGTCCAGTACCGCTGTATAATTCAGTCAGTTCGCAGAATTGATCGCCTGGGCCAAACATTGCGGGAATGCCGTGTGATGACCAGACGTAAATACCATGTTGAGCGGCCAAATGCATTGTGGCATATGGACAGTCACCACAAGTTAATTCGATGGGGAATTGTTATTCACGCATTACGGGATACCCTCCCGTGCACGAGGCGACTGTGGGGGCGAGGATAATGACGTTGCAACATACATGATCATGAAGAGGGGCGAGCACAGGGGTTCATTCCTATGGGGCACGTAAGTCCGAAATTTATTGCCATTCAACCATTTAATATTTACCGTTATTGGGCACCTACATAGCTCTACTCGGAACTGCCGTATCAAGCATTTATGGGTGGAAGTTGGCTCACAATATGCTAGACGCTGGCGTGCATTTTTCACTCGGTTGGAAAACTTACATGGGCTTGACCCAGCTAACCCTGTGCATCTCTGGCTATTGCACACCTTATTCCTTGCTGATATTAATCATGACTGTAAAGTATTTTGAGAAGAATGGAACTGCCACCCAATAAGTGGCCCCAGCACCAACAATAAAAGTCCAAAGGTAAGCATACATTCATAATATTATTATACCACATTAATCATATGGATCTCAGGATTTACGATTCTTAGGACAAATGCGCTTTGGTGTTTATCATGAGGACAGTGAGGTTGAAGAAGAAGAATATGATGATGAAGCAGTTGATGTGATTGCAAGTTGACAACATGAATATATTAATCATGCGGCGATAAGTGTACCCACCCATCGGAATCCATTCAATCACGACGAGGCAGAAGAGACATTTTTTATGGGGCTTCATGAAGTTGTCATATGAGATGTAACTCCAGATGGCTTTGGACTAACCCCAGTTGAATGGCTGTTGGATGAATATCCACTTTTTGAGACAATACATGTTGGGCGCCACAAGCATGTTGATATTTCGCTGGCCAATCCAGTTTGGTACTCCCGGGCATGCCTGTGGAGCCAGGCGGTATCTACCCTTACATTCTACTTAACAAATATTGGCATCTTTTAGTTGAGTCAAATGTATATAAAGTGTCTTGTTTTGAATCCAGATACTTGTGGCCATAGAGCCTCCTGTCGTAGAGCCCTCATGTCAAGCACAGAGGATCCCTACTGCAGGGGTGGCAAGCTTGGAGAGGACTTTTGTGACTGTGAAGTCTTTTCGTCCTCAGACAATCCAAAGCGTTGCATGGAGTGTGGCCATGGTGAAAGCAAACATGGTCCTTCCCGAGCTCAGAACCCTCCCTCATCAGTGCCTACGCCCACCTTGAAAAACCTGACGGACATTTTCAACAACATATTGGGCACCGTCCCTCACTCGACCCCTCTCCCAACTGGTGCTGTCTCTCGCCCGACTCCATTTCCAAATGGTGTTGTTTCTCGAACAGCTGCTCGCAATGAGGCTTTACACACAAAGGCGGCAGGGTCCTCCAGGATGTCGCAGCCCACCAAGGCATCAAAGAGGGCATCGACATTTACTGACCGTAAGGTAAGTATTCCTTTTAAACGTAGTTAATGAAACTAATCTAACTGATTTCAGGCTTCTAGTGCCTCGCCGCCTGCATGATCATTTCGGGTTCAATCGATTGCCCTGTTGATGTGCAGTCTTACTGTAAGTCTGCCATTTCTCATTCACTGCATAAAATTGAATATATCAAAGGGCAGAGGCAAATTGTTTGATGAAATGCTGCCTATCAATCCCACTCAAAAGACACAATATCGTCTCCGGTTGGCAAATCATGGATGTCTTATTCAGAGCCCGGATGGGTATTCAATCAATCCATCCTGGACTTACGACCAAGTCACGGATGCTCTTCGAGAATGGTTTCCAAAACCCTTTCAACATATCAAATCGTGGCAGAAGTCCAAAGCCAAATCTGAATACCCAGACTGGCAAGTAGTTGGCTGTTCTGGCTGTCGCATCACTGTCATCATTGAGGCAAATTTTCCAATGGGAGAGACACTTCAGTCTTTCAAAGGGCGTGCCAAGGCAGGAACTAATGAAAGCCATTTGTGGCTCGGTAAGTACTCAAGCCATCAAATTCAAAATATCGCTAATCCTTTTCTCTCTCTTTCTTTCGAAAGTCACTTGCAACCATATCTCTGAAGCTGTTTTCGAGTCTTGGAACACACAAATACATGTTGTAGGGACGGATATTGAAAGTGGGGGAAGTGATGATGAAAACAGTGACGGAGACACGGCCAATGATGACGAGGTCATTGACCTGTCGAGCTCCATGATGGATCTGGGGATCGATGGCTCAGGTATTTCACAATAGTCGCTTCTCTGCATACTAAATAACTTATTCTTACTAGTTAAACGGCCGATTCAAATTTTGTCACCCGAGTCTCGTCCTATCAAGAAATTTAAAGACAGTATGTCATTATTTTCATGCTGTCATCGGATGGCTGACTTCTACTTGTTTTAGAGCACTCAAATGCCATTCCTGTATTGCCGTTGCCCCCCCGCAAAATCGACATTCTGAAAGTCACCCCACCCTTGGAGATCATTCAAGTCAATGACAGCAACCATTATCTGAGGGGCGTCATTCCGCATGACGACGAGAATGCCCCACACATGACAAGTGCTTGGGATATGAGCTTTGCATTCACTCCAAAGCTTGGGAAACATGATCTCGCTGATTTGTGTGGTTTATAACTTCACGCTCCTTATTGCATACTACTCACTACTTGCTCATAATTCTGCTCCTTAGTGGGCAGCCATGTTGTGAGTACTATGATTTGCAATATAAATCACAGTCTTGGTTTACAAACTACGATGTACGTGCACAAAAAACACAGCAGGGGGGAAACGGGCAGTGTGGTAAAATTAAAAATGTGCAGATTTTGTGTCATCTTACTCCTGGTGGTATTGCCATGGATGGTCTTGTATTCCGCCAATTGTTGGACAAGGAGATATGTACTTGTCCCTTGTACCAGCAGGGGCCCTTCCTTTCGCCTTATCTGAGCCCCCCAACAGGCCGTCTTTCTCTTGACGTACCTCATTCACTATCCCCCTCCCCAACTTTCGTATCATCCTATGAGAGTTCCAGTGTTGGCGGCCCTCCATCTCCTACTCTATCAACTCAGTCTTCTGTCCAGTTTGCAACGTCTCTGCACCTCCGCAATAATAAACCAGACGAATGGAGCGGTTTAACTTCCTTGGACCTACTCAGCCCTTCTATTCTTGACACCCACCGAAGAAAGAGGAGCGTTATTACCCTAAATCCAAATGAGGGCCACAGCAGTCTCGATGAAACTGAACCTGACCATAGTGATGGGGATACCGCCTTGCATAGGGCCAAGTCTGATGCCACAAGTCTGACCATTGCTTCTCCTTCTGCTTATTTCAAGTCCCACTCTTGTAAATTTATGCATAGCGATTCAGAAGACAATGTTCACACTACACTCCATCCCTCGGTCAATATCCAATTGGAATCAAGAGGGAGTAGTGCACCAGACAAAGGTCACGCTAGTGGCTCAACAGATGCAATGCCTTTGGACGAGGATGATATCGATTTGGGCCTGTTTGCGTTTAAGCCATACAAACTTGCTAGTCTGCTGGATCCGAAAGACTTACATTCTCTCAAGGCCATCGGAGGGGTAGAGGCTCTCCTACATGGGCTTGGAACCCACCCCACACAAGGATTATGGGTCAGTACACACGACTACGGAGATGATCATTCATCTGACAGCAGACCCGGTGCTGGCGCTGGGGCTTCTCAAAGGCATGACCGGCCCCTTGGCAACTAAGCAGGACATGCTCGAAACGAAGGGAACTCATCCTGGGGATGATAGCAGAGACAATGGCAATCCGTTTCGCACGATGCCACAGGAGTGTAAGCGAGTTTTTGGACAAAACATACTTCCGCATCGACAGAGCAAATTGTTACTTGCTTTGATGTGGCTCGCCCTGAAAGACAAAGTCCTGGTAAGTCATAGTATTGTATTTGCTTGGCTTGGACATAATTCAGCTTCATTAAGGTACTTTTATCTATAGCAGCTGTCATCTTGTTGGCGCTAGGTCTGTTTCAGGATTTTGGCACCCCTTGGGAACCAGGGGACCCTCCAGTTGACTGGGTCGAAGGTGTTGCAATTATGATCACGATCCTCATAGTGGTCTGTTCATACACATCTTGCACACGCTCGTCACTGAATACAAATACAGGTCGTTGTTGGATCATTAAATGACTGGCAAAAGGAACACCAGTGTAAGGCACTAAATGAGAAAAAGGAAGAACGCGGCATCAAGGTTATCCGTAATGGGGTGGAGCACATCATCGATGTCAAGGTACATCCACCAAGATCCATTGCTTCCCCATTATTCACTGAACCCCTATATAGGAAGTGGTTGTGGGTGATATTGCGCTTCTGGAACCCAGAGAAATTATCCCCATGTGATGGAATATTCTTATCTGGCCACAATATGAAATGTGATGAGTCGGCTGCCACCAGTGAAACTGACACCATCAAGAAAGCACCTTACTCATATTGCATTGAACGGAGGAACATGCAGTCACCGCAAAAGGAGGGTCCTAGCATGAGCCACACGGACTGTTTCATCGTTAGTGGTAGCAAGGTTTTAGAAGGTGTTGGCCGTCGCAGTGGGCACAAAGAGCTTCAACGGACGTATCATGATGGGTACGTTCTTCCAACGTTCTCTCCTTGTTATGCCCGGTAAATCTCAAGCCAGGTCCAGCTTTGCATACAGATACGGAGAACACCCCTCTTCAGCTCAAACTGAACATTCTTGTGGAATTTATTGCCAAAGTTGGAAGTGTAGCAGGCATAATCCTTTTTACTGCACTCATGATAAGATTCTTTGTTCAACTTGGAATGGGAGATCCCTCTCAGTGAGTCGGTCCCCGTTTGACATCAGGCCCCGCTCTGACATCACCTTTCCTTTTTTCGATTGAAGGAATGCCCATTTGTACAGATCCTTATCATCTTGGTAACACTCGTTGTTGTCGCTGTCCCTGAAGGTAAGTCCGATTCGGTGTTGATGCGCTTCCCCCACTCATACCAATCATAGGCCTTCCCCTTGCTGTGATGCTGGTACTCGTGTTCGCAACGAAACATATGACGAAGAATCTTCTTATCCGCGTCCTCGGCTCATGTGAAACAATGGCGAACACGTCCGTTATCTGCACTGACAAGACCGGCATGCTCACTCAGAATACAATGTCCATCGTCGCTGGTTCCATCGGCGTCCATGCCAAATTCGTCCGCCATCTTGAACAGAACCAATCTCACACGAACGCTGCAGATGATGGCAGTTCACGAAGGAGCCATGACTCCAACACAAGGCCCAGGGATTACTTTTTGATTGACCTCAGTGAGCTCAACACAATTTTATCTCAATTACAAAAACTATTCAATGCGTTGATTGCAGTCAACTCTACAGCATTTGAGGATGAGGACCCAGGTAGTGGGAAGCTGGATTTTGTGGGGAGTAAGACAGAGATAGCTTTGTTAAGCTTCGCGAAGGACCTCCAATGGTTGAATTTCAGGGAGGTGCAGAATACGGCTGAGGTCGTTCAGATGATCCCCTTCTCTAGCGAGCGGAAGGCCATGGGTGTTGTTGTCAAGATTGAGGACGGATACAGGCTATACGTGAAAGGTGCGAGCGAGATCCTCACGAATCTTTGCACCCGACATGTTGTTGTGTCCCGGAATGGAATTGCTGCAACGGACGAGAATGCACCAGTGGAGATGACCAATATCGACACAGATGCAAAGGAGAACAGCTCACGGACGATTATATTCTATGCCAATCAAACGTTGCGCACGATCACGATTTTTCCAGCTGGCCACCTGCTAACGTCACTTTGACCGACGGAGAGGTACGTAGTATTGTTTACAGTAGTGACCTATATCTCTGACCGTCTACTAGGTTCCCTTTGAACAACTCGCCTGTGACATGGTCCTCGTTGGGATTGTTGGGATTGAAGATCCTCTCCGCCTCGGCATTCACGAGGCGGTCACAGACTGTCACAAGGCTGGCATCACCGTCAAGATGTGTACTGGGGACAACATCCTCACAGCATGCTCCATCGTACTTCAATGCGGTATCTTCACACCGGGTGGTATCATCATGGAAGGGCCAGTGTTCCGTCAACTCTCAGATAAAGAGATGCTCGAGATCCTTCCGTGCATCCAAGTCCTCGCTCGCTCCTCTCCCAAAGACAAGAAGCGACTCATTGAGAAAGCTGCGTGCCTACAGCAAGATTGTTGGCATCACCCCCGATGGCACGAACGACCATCACAAGTCTGCCCACGTCGGCTTTTTCATGGGCATCGCTGGTACTGAAGTACCAAGGAGGCCGGACATCATCTTCATGGATGACAACTTCTCTACCGTGACTCAAGCAATCATGTGGGTCGGTGTGTCAACAATGCAGTTTGAAAGTTCTTACAGCTCCAGATTTCAACCAATGACATCGCTGTTGTCATCACCTTCATCACGCGAGTTCTGGAATGTCCATCCTGTCTGCTGCTGTCCAGCTGTCATGGATTAACATCATCATAGATACATTCGCTGCAATTGTGTCGGCTACAGATCCTGCTTGTTCGCTTCTGGACAGTAAGCCCGATAAGCTCAGTGCACCGTTGTTCTTGGTCAACATGTATGTACAAGCAGATCGCTATCCAATCCACGTACTAAATCATGGACACTCTTATCTTTCATTTCCTAGGACTTAAGATTCTTGGCTTTGAGGCCACCACAACTGACGGCTCAATTGTGCATACCTTAATGTTCAATACATTTGTCTTTGCACAAATATTCAACTCCGTCAATTCGTGCCAGCTGGACTGCAAACTCAACATGTTCGAGGGTCTCTTCAAGTATCATTACTTCATTATCATTACCTGGATCGGTAAGCCTTCCCTTTGCATCCCCATGATTTGGTTGCACTCACAACTCTGGTCATGCGACAGAAATTGTCATCCAGGTCCTGATCGTGTTTATCGGAGGTGCCGCATTCCAGATGACTCATAGGAGGTTGCGAATGGGGTATCTTCCTCGCTCTCGGTGCCGTTGACAAGCAGCTGGAGAAGGTCATCTTTGACCACCTTTATGCTGTTGCTTTCCAAGGTATTTGTCCCCCGGCTTTCCCGCATGTAGGGACTCACTTCAACCAGGCTGTCCTCTAGATTGCACGATTCTCGGACGAAAAGCCAACATTCTGTTTATCAAACACGATGACCTGACAAACTATATTAGAACAAACTATACTGCTGATCGCATGGTTTTCGTGGGGGCAGGTGGCATCAAAAAGCACTTCCCTCCTTCTCCTCCCCCCTGGCCGTCTCACTCACCCGCGATCCAGCTTTGTTGGTTCCGAGGTTCACATCTGAGACGGTGCACACACGTCACAATCATTCCAGGAGTTCACCAGACTACTCCCCCCATGCTCGTGATGCGGTTCATCATGCACAACTGGGACTGGTCGCTCAGCACTGCTCCTCTCCTCTTTCTCACAATATTTTGGCACTGGGGTATCAATTTTATCCTGGAGAACTTCATGAACCTTGATGACATAATATATTTCACGCTCAATCAGTGGACCCGCATCTCGATAGTTCAAAGTCGAACACACCAAGAGCCAACTCAAGACCGGCCTGCTTCTCAGCCTCGACGGAACCACCGCTGTTACAGAAGACATTGGCAAGCAACTCATCACCACCGGTGGCCGTATGACTCCAAAACAGATTGAAATCACCGTTGATGCTGTGATGACTGAGGAGATCAAGTGGCTCAGACATACAAATATCAGTAAATATGTACCTCGTGGTAACTAGTATATAAGCCAAACACAGTCCAAAATTTCCATCTTTTTGTCGTACATTCATGTCTGTACCTCCTCCTAAGAGCACTGTTACCCACCACCCCCACTTCTACTATCCAAATGGTTCAATGATTTTCCGGGCTGAGGATACACTGTACAAACTTGTCCATGATACATTGGAGAAGGATTCTGAAGTCTTCCGTGACATGCTCAGTTTGGATGTGCACTTTGTTGGCCCACCGAGGACAGAGGGAACAATTGATGAGGACCCAATTATACTGCCTTTGACCGTGGAACAATTTGATTTGTACCTTGAGGTGAGTGGTGGCTAGTAAGTCCTCCTGTAACTCAACTATTAAACTCTAAATTAAGCCATTCGTACTAGCATCCGTCCCTTTTATACACTTCCAGACCTCTGCAACTTGCTCGAGTTCACTGACAAGTTTCAATGCTCTTCTGAGCTCCGTCAGTTCGTCCTCAATCGCGTCAAAGAGAATTTATGCTATGTCTCTCCGGTTGACCTCATCCAATTTGGGAGAAACTATCGTGTTCCAGAGCTTGTGGACATTGGGGTTGACCGTCTTTAAAAACATGTACAGCAGTAATTAGTTAGCCATCATTCAAGAAATTTGGACCTGTTTTTATTCAATTTTGTGCAATCAGTGCAGTAAGACAACTAGTACTGTAAATCCGGTGGATTGGTCACACAGCAAGAATATAACATGACGGGGCAATGAAAAATGCAGCGGGGAAGATGAAAAATGCAGCGGGGAGGATGAAAAACGTGGCAGGAAAAACAGGCAGCGCGGAAAATTAAATGTGCAGATTTTGCATCATAGAAAGCAACACAACAGCATGGATGTCTAACACCTCTGTCAAGGTAGGACTCGGCCCTCTCGCACTCACAGAACACACTAACAACACGCACACAGCTGATAGGGCCAACAAGAAAATGACATCCGGACTCATGCTACGTTACAGAGTAAGTTTATGTCTTGTCCAGATATGAAGTTCAATTTGTACAAAAATTATTTACCCCGAAAACAAGTCTAAATGACTTATGCCGAATGTAAACCACTTATGCTGAATGTAAAATACTTACACCGAATGTAAAATACTTCTGCTGGATGGGACAATCTACTTATGCCAAATGTAAATCCTTTCGCTGGATGTAAAGTATTTATGCCAGCCAAAGCATTGGACAGAATATGGGCAGTCCATTTAGGGGAGTGAGGGGTAGTTGCACTTGCAGGCAGGTGTGGCAGAAGTTAGGGGAGTGGGGGGTAGTTACAGGGGGAAAGTGGCAGCAGCCTGGATTGAACTAGTGACTTTGCTTAGGCAAGGGCTGCACAGTCGCGCAACAGGGTCCACAGCATTACCACTAGACTACGAGGGCATTTCTATCCCTACATCTTTAGACTATAAATCCCACTTTTTGGTACCAATCCCTTTTAGGTAAACTATTTCCACACCCTGCCACTGCACTCCCATGTTTGTTCTCTCACAACTACACCCTACAATCAACCATGCCAAAGCAGACTGCACACCAAAAAGAGGCATTAACAGCCTGTAAGTCAATCCATCCACCTTTATTACCTTTTCTACTGACAGTCTGCTGCAGT
>Ga0307516_10005951_pt1 | contig 14421 bp, 13 predicted proteins | sample 19_EM_MG_FD_203310 | JGI IMG/M metagenome (GOLD analysis project Ga0307516, IMG submission 203310) | Populus trichocarpa ectomycorrhiza microbial communities from riparian zone in the Pacific Northwest, United States - 19_EM | ecosystem: Host-associated > Plants > Roots > Unclassified | place... | reverse complement strand
AGGAACAACTATATAGTTGGGAAGGCATGTGGATAGGTGTCCCATTGAGTGCGTTGGGCCACAAAGTTGATCTCCCTGTATACCCATTAGGCCCTAGATACTATGTCCTCTATATAGATGTATCGCCGTGCATATAGTGTTAAGTAACTACTGTTAGGCCAAGATCCGGCATGAGGAACCGTCGGCACTAAATTGATGCAGCAATAGATGCGGCCAACACATAACACCCAGCACCACATATCAGCGGCACAACATCTCATTGAACATGCCAGAGTGTTGACTTTGCTGCACTGTTGGCCATGCCACAATGCTGATTGACCGGCTCACTATGGTGTTATTGCTGCTGTCAGATTTCACCACACTGCCTCCATTGTGTACTGGCTCACTTATTCTATTGGTATGCTACTCCTCTGAGCCTGAGTATTTTCATGACAACACCCATTTGTCCGGCTTAAGACTTTCACCCTACCCCGCAATGACAACAGAGCCACGGGCCCACCATTGTCACTTGGTGACAATGCTGTCGGCGGATGACCCCTGTGATATGGCAAAGCTCTAGTCATAAGCCTCACTTCCGCCAGCCCATGTAGCACAGCCGATTGTCATCGTCCGCTGACCGTATAACACAGCCTACCCAGGTGCATGGGCTCGCCTATCATAATGTGTTAGGTTACCATTACCTAGAAATCTTGTGTGAAGCTTAAAGCCTTATAAAGACTTATAAGGCCATGCATGACTATCCTCGTCAGATAGTCACATGTTAGACACAGTACTTATTGCAAAGTGCATATACAGCATTATTGGAAAAATTCAGTCCCAGTGATGTACAGTATCCTTTGCACGCTATGCATTCCTTACCCTGTTCTTTTCTTCATTCATACCCGCTCACGAGACATGTCACAGTCGACACTTGGTTGTTCGTCCCAGTGCTCACTCCCCATTATTATGCAAGTGCTCTAGTCTCCCAAAGCCAGACTCTAAGTTAGAGGAAGATAGTCATTCCACTAAAATTAGACAAGTGCTCTACCTTTGAGCGTGTGCTTGCCATTCGAGTTGGGGTCAAGTAGAAAAGCTTCACCTTGGATGGTTGGCACAACGCACATTGAAACACGATGACACACTGCCAGCATGCTGAGTTCAGCAATGGATGAGAGAGCAGAGCGCCATGACTGGTGGACGAACGCACACCATGATGACATGGTGGACACCATCCGGCGGCCAACGCACAACTATTTTAAAATCATTGGCACCTGCCAGTCTCCACTAGTGTATCGCTGATTCTCACCACTGAATTCATTCATGGCGAGTGCCTGTCCACTGTGGCAAGTATCCATGACATCTCTGATCTGTATAGCCCTGACACAATTGGTCTGTGTAAGGTTTTGCAGTCCTGCATGTGAGTTACGGGTCATCGCTGCATTGTCAGTTTGAGCATCTTTGAGCATCACACAGCCCCCGGACCAAGTCTTTTCACTTGTCCCTCAGGTCCACATTTGCGCATATTAACTTTGAACGAGGTAGACACTGTCTATTGGCCAGCCGATTCATTCCATTGTTACTACTGAAGCTTTGATCAAATATTACCTAGCTACATTCTGCTAACATACAGGTGCTTTCATTATACCTGTTTCACATTCCAGCAGCATGTGCATGTTCAGTGGCCAACTGTAGTTCACTTTTCTGCTGCTAAGTGTGCCCTAATAGGAGTTTTATTCCATTGCTGTTTTAGGTATACACCGCAACTATATGTGGGGTGTATAATACGTATTCAACCCTACAGCCTGGACAAAAGTCCAGGGGAGAAGATTATTCGTTGTATGGAATCCATATTGCCACATAACCTTGTGGGAATGCCAATGGAGAGTATTTTTTGGTCGAGTGTTTACTCAAATCTTGATGTGGGTGCACCCTATGGTGCGACTACTGAGCAGACTGTGTGGCCCAGGGTGTGTTAATGAACTGTTTTGCTAGATTAGCATGATATATTTTCCTCTTGCAACAAGAGATACAGCCATGCCATGGGCCAATCTGGATACATACACAAGAATGGTAATTTCAAAAACAGGTATTACCACAGAATCTTCAGTGCTTTTCATATCTGCTCCAAATTTCAGCCTTGAAAATAATGTACCTCTCTGAAGGTGTTCTGTGTCACATTTTGGTATAGACTCCCCTCCATTGATGCTGCATCCTTCGTTTGCCCCTTTCGTTCATCAATTCCAATATATCAAAGGTGGTGCATCGCCCACAAAGTTGACAGGACATCCTTGTGGCAGGTTCCCAGGTCTGTTCTGTTCCAGTGTCTGATATAGTACATAGTGTCTCCCATTTGGAGAGCTCCGTCTGGCTATTGCTCATCCTGTATCTCACATTATGTGAACCAAGTTCAATTGGTCGTGTGTCTTCAATGGTCTCCAATTGGCTCATCAACCCTCCATGCAAACTCTGAGGGCACAGTGAGCCTATAATATGACAGCCCCAGGTCTGCTGAGGATCAGCCTGGCTGATGTCTCTGCACCATAATGCAGCGGATGTCATCCAATCCCTCAATGACTACTTCAACAATGAACCCATTGTTCATTTCAACAGGTATGTTTCTCCCTATGACAACACATCTTACCTCTAATGAATGTGCTCGTTAGTGATTGTACCACCAATTATTCATCACTCACCGGGGCCGTGTCAGGACCATCAGAACCTAGGGAAGTAATGTGGGGATGTTCCTTATGTCTCTCGATCCTCCCACCTCACAGCCTCGCTATTTAACAGGGACGTTGATACCAGCATTGCGGATATTCCACAAAATGGTGAAGGTGTGTCTGTTCTAAAAGCCATTTGGTGGGTGAGGTTCTTATTAGGATTCATCTAGAGGTCAGTGCACATGTCGCTGTGAGATGTGTTTTAGGACTTTCGGCAGGTAGTAGCCGAAGACATCAACAATGGACAGCTTGAGCCACCTCCAGAGGGGGATAGAGATCAATTTGAGGTGCTCAACAATGAAGGTAGAGATAGAGATCACCAGGTCTGTCCAGCCTTGCCATTGCTGGTGGGGCTGCTGAAAATATACTATCTTAGTTCGACTGTGAAGTTTTAGATAACAAGTATCTATGCGGCTGCACGATTTCCTTCAACAGCTGCAAAAGTCACCTGGCGGGTTTCCACAGCATTCCGAAGGATGAAAAAGTGTGTTGCCCGTGGTTTAAGTGTGGCCGGTCTAGCCACCGCAAAAACCTGGTCAGACACATAAGAACCAGGCACTTAGGCTTCAAACGTCTTCCAGGGGCTCCCATTAAGATTCTTGTTGGCGAGGGCTTGTAGAACTTCGGTACCCTTTTCCACAATCCCTATGTCCATAGTCTCAGTCTCCCATACGCAAACCACAGACTCGATGGAAGACAATTGTTCCCTTATTCATCCCTATACTCCTCCTTGGATGTATTTCATTATATACTTTTACCTGTGATGGTAACCCTGGGATTAGACTGAAGGAAGGACCAATTCCTCCGATGTGCTTTTCAATCGGATGAGTGGCAAGTGTTTGATGGCAGCAGTTGGAGGTCTTGGTACTAGCGCTTGCAGTTGGGAACTAGTTTATTGTTTACCCCTTGCGCCAAGGCATTGAGTAACCAAGAAATGTTTTGTTCATCTGGCTGCAGGGTCAAAAAATGACAAGGTCATGTGGAGGTGACAGGGGTTTGGAAGTGGCAACAGGCCATCTTAGATAATTTAGCATATCAGGTAATCTGCAGGAAACCAAAATACTTTAGATGAATGCCATGCCATCATACATATGCATATTTAGTATGTGCAAAAATCTTGTCCATGCAGGGTCATTCAATCATGAGCGTGGAGGCAATAAGTGGCAACAGGCTTGCTAGGTTGGTGGGATAATGAACTGCTGAAAGAAGCACTCAATCTCTAGTAGGTGTCGCAGTAATCATTCCTCTTTCACTGCGTTGTGACGTGCACTCACTGCACTGCCCACTAATAAGATGCTGTATTTCCATTCTTAGTGTTAGAAAAAATGCTTTGGATTGGTGTTGCCTACCATTTGGTTCAGATACAATGCAATTGCCGCTGAACCGGATTAAATTCCTTGAAAGTCCGAACTCGGTTTGAAAGTGCCACAGTGGTTCGATAGGGTTCAGTACGATGAAGAACAAAACCGAATTAGATTCAAAGCTTATGATCATCTCTAACAGGTAACTTGAATCTCTCTAACCTGTGATTGATTGGGACTTTGCCTTCATTTCATTTGAGTTCAAAATGAACTTTTGGTTCACAGTAACAGATGTGTAATGATGGGCCGACACCCTGAAATTGTGACATTATGAATGACCAAGTGGATGACCATGGGACCCCTGACTATGCCTCATCCAGATAGAAACCAACCTTTTGGGGTCAAATGACCAGGTCCCAGAAACTCGCCCGGCGTTCCACGTCTGGACATCCCATAGGGGCTGACTCTCTGACCCAGGCACTGCTCCGATTGCAGGGTCAGTTGTAACGTGAACGGTGGGTCGACATATTGGAGTCAGTGACTCCATTCAGCTGTCTGACATTTTTAGGAATCACCTACCAGTACAAGATTTACTCACCCTTCTTGCGCCGATATTGTGGCATTGGAAGTTCGTCAAGCGGGAGTGGATTTGGAACGCACAAACGAAGCGCCCTACCATATGTTATCATGGGGCGGGAGCGAATAGCCGCTAGAACTGGGTTAAAATAATAAATGCCATCGAGGGACAGAGAAACGGCAATCAGACCTATGACCGAACCGCCCTGGTGACTCCCTTTCAATTACAAGCATCATCACACAGTCCGATGACGATGAAGTTTTGATATGCGCTCGGCGAGCTGTCAGCCATGCATAATTCCCCCTATTGCTTCTGTCTTCAACTCATCTTTTTTCGTACATCCTCCGATATGATTCCAGGTGTTGCACCTGGCCCATCTTTTCACCTGCAGCAAGCTCAGCTCACCCTTTCTAATCTTCATTCCTTCTTCCCACCTAATTTTCTTGAGAGCCTCGCTTTGGAGGTGCTGAGTAGGATCATCGGCAGATAGATGACACCTACGCGGTATCCCCAGTACACTGACCACGTCATCGGGCAGTGGAAGTGGTTCTCTCAAGACCTGTGGACGACAGGTACTTCCCGGCAATACTGTACGAGCTCGATGTGCGGCAGCAGGACATGGAGCAGGGAACACGGCATTGGGTCAGACAAGAAGTTGAGGCGTGCCGCTAGGTGATGTGGCATGCAAACAAGACATTGCTCGACCATGTAGTAAGGCTGAACGGGCCGTTGTTCCATGTCATGGAGTACAATGGGAGGACAGCATATGATCTAGGGGTATAGCGACAGCAGTACTTGAAGTCGGGGTCAGGCATAGAGCATCACGCATTATTAGTTGTGGTATATCGTATGTTGGATCTTCCACCACGAATCGGTTGTCAGTCTGTACACCATTGACCCATCTAGAAGACTAGTTAGCTTCCCATGCACTAAGCACGCACTGGCCGGCTTACCGGATTGTTGATCTATACTATGTGTTGGCTGGAGAATAAATGGCGTAATGGCAGATTATGTAGCATGGTGTTTGTTCGAAGTACAATGTCGACAGGACTCTACAACGATATCTCATGTCCGCCTCAAAGCACTGAAATCCCTTTTCTGAAGTTTGCCATGGCCTGTAACTTCAGCTACTGCTGTAACTCTTGCTTTTCATGATGCAAAATAAAGTAGCAACTTGAACACCTTGAGATTTGAAGCTTGAAGTCGTGACCACCTTCCGAATGAGTTGCTTCATATTGTCTGAAGCATGGTATTCGATGAATGCATGATTTCCGCACTGTGAGATGTGCGGAGAGCATCGGATCGTCTTAGTTCTGCTATTCTCCTTGGGTATCGGTGTCGCCGAGTCCGAACGACTCAGTCGCCCTTGCAAATTTTACGGGTCACTGCCTCGCCTGCAGAAACAGAACGCGAACTGCTTCCCCTATACGACTAGAACAAACTTCCCGTGTGCAAAGAAATGCAACGCTCACAACGCTCAGCACTTCAAGTCGTTATGTATACATCCATACCTTTCTGATTCCAAAAGGACAACTGTTGATCGATGCTCCAACATTCAATGTTAACGAGAATAGGATCAAAGGCTCCATGGAGGTGGCTGTTCCTTTTTGACTACGAAATGCACCCCTTGGAAAATATTTCGTATGCCCAGCGAATTTCAAACAAACCAAACGGGCAGCACCAGTGACTGTCACTGTCGATCTCCTTCCAAATATCTATCGTTGAAGCTGAAGCCTGCGCGGATAGGTAGGACAATTCATGTAGGGAAAAATAACGCTCCAATCAAATTCAACACTCACATTCATTCTGGTGCAGGCTCCTCTATTGAGACCCAGGCTTGAATGAAACAATATTCATCTTAACATGCAAAGCGTGTGCACACTTTGAGTGGAAAGGCCCATGTAACCCTCGCTAACAATGACGGTCAGCATTCAAGGAGTAGTCGACAGTCTCATAGTATCCTTCAGAGGGGAGCGCCAGTGATTAGGGTCGTTCAGACCTCGATTTTGCCTGTCGATTCAGCCCCAAGAGGTAATCAATGACCCTGCAGTGCTTTCAAGCATAGCAACCGTCCTAACCTAACGGTTGAACATCGTTTTAACTCGGGTAGGAAACAGGATCACGATCAGGCCACTCGTGCCCATCCTATAGTTGCGATTGAAGCGGATAGTCGATCAATAATCATCAAGGGCGCTCAGTCGGGATCCTCGAACTGTGAAGCAATTCCCCTCGTTCAAATATCCATCCATTAACAGGTAGGAATACTCGTACTCACGATTTACAACGCAGCATCATCAACTAGTAAAGCCTGTTCCATCCAGCTCATATCACTCCTTCCACGCAGTGATCTGGGATAGTCAATGAGCCGAAGGTGGTGGTCGCCCCTCGGCAATGCATAGCTCCACCAATCGCCCTTGTGAATGGTTTTTCGGATATGTTGTGGCACCTGAATTACGAGAAGGGGGCATGGGTGATTGGCGCTGATTTCAGAAGACCACACAGGTACTTCCGTTTGTCCCATCTGGTAGTTCCTCTAACTTCCCGGGGTGGCCGATGATGCACCAAGAGATACATAATGGAGAGTGATGCAGACAGTGTTTTCCAGGCTTAGGTGTGTCACTTAGGCGAGCCCCCACGATCATTTACACTGACTGGTCCACTTCTGTGATGACCAACGGGGATACCCAATACTGGAGCATAAGCAAGCTTTTGGGTGCATCAATCGATAAGGCTTGAACCACGGAAATGCCTAGTTTGTGCGACACATGTTACTCCAAAAGCCCTCCGAAAAATGCAACTGTTGCACAGTCGTCTGCGAACCCAGCTAACAGGTGCCCGTATTAGCACACATTTTATGATGACATCCCACATCATCTTCCGTTCTTGGAGAGAGGTCTGTCTCGTACCCCCCAAAATTGGCACCCCTCCTGCACATTACCTCATTGGCAGCCCTCCCCTCCATACCGCTGCCTCCCGCCCTCCCGCAATCTCGCTTTTGGAGGTCGTTGGCCATCGATGAATAGTATATAAATGCCAATCCTGTACAAGGAATGGTTCAGTGGAAATGTCTTCACAGGAGATAGGCCACTACGAGGGTCAACCGACCAGGTGCGTTGTCCTTACCTGTGTGCCATTGTCGCCAATCTTTATAGTACAAGCGCAAGCTCCTCATCGGACAATGTCTTCGGAAATGGAAATGTTTTTGAAGAAGCTCTCTGGGCTGGCCACTATGAGGGTCAACCAACTAGGTGCGTTGTCCCTACTTGTGCTCCATCACTGCCAACCAGTCTTCATAGCACAAGCGCAAGCTCCTCTCTGGCCAATGTCTTCGGAAATGTTTCTGAAGAAGCTCTCAAGTGGGCTGTACGTCATCTTACCTGTTACTTCACCAACAAGTGCTGATCGAGTATCGTATCCCTTGAATGACAAAAGGTGGCTATCTTCCCCAGAACGTATTGTCTGTGGTGGGGAACGGATACACTACTACTACCATGTTGCAGCCTTATCAGTGATGATGAGGTGTCCGATCACTTTAAGACGGTCCATGGAATAAAAAACAAAGGACGAAAGGAGAAAATCCTTTGTCGGTGGGACAACTGTGGAGAGGTGATCAGTCACCATAACTTTGTGCGGCATATTCGAGAAATCCACCTTGGTTCCAAGAGATCATGAATTCGGGTTCTTCAAAAAGTTTGACATTCACCTTTCTTCTTCTTCTTCTGAATTTCATGCCAGAGATCATAAAAAAATTAGGATGGAAAGTACCCAAAATGTATTATTTTAGACAGTATGGGGTTTTTTTTTGGAATGTTTCAATTTGTTCTAGGAAAGTCACCTTTTCTTAGAGTGCTGCCACCTGCCCCATACTTGAATGCACAGAGTTCCAAATCCAGAGGATAACTTATGTTGACAGCGGGTCCTAGTGTTTGGCAGGGGTATACCCAAGGGGCCCACACCCGTACCCGTAAATACCCGTTGCCCTTGTACCCGTATCATGCATGGGTACAGTACCAACCCTTCGTAGGTTTACCCCAGGGTATGAAATATGTACAAGTCATATGTTCCAACTGAAACCATGTATCATTACTTCAAATATGCTGTGTAAATGCATAATAGATCTATGTGAAAGTGATGGATAGTACTGGTGGACGAGCTTCGCCATTGCCATCGTCATGCATGGGCGTGGTGGAATGGTGGCCGCTAGTCACAGCACTCCGCCGCCGTCGTGCGTGCTGCGGTGGTGGTTAGTGCGTACTGCAGTAGTCGATGAGTGTAATGTGGAGTGGTGACCGCAATCACGGCACTTATCGCCACCGACGACGTTCGTGCGTGCGGTGGTGGTGGACGCGAGAGGGAGGTGATGGAGAGGTGAAGTGGTGCTGGTTACAGCGCTCATTGCCGTCGCATCGCCGTTTTCATTGTCGTGCATACGGGCGGTGGTGGTCGACGTGAGAGGGAGGTGGTGGAGTGTGCCAGTCACGGCACTTACCGTCGTTGTCGTTGCTGTTGTCGTGCGTGCATATGATAGTAGTTGAGGCCAATGTGATTCTTGTGCTTGCGCTTGAACTCCTGGACGAAGTAGTTGTAAGGTGGTTGTCAAGGTCCTCACCATCCAAGTGAATGTCATGTGAGGAGGTTGCGCTCACCAGAGACCTTTGTGTCGAGACCGCATGCAATAAGCTTAGCAGCAGCGGTAGACTTGTTGATAATACGGAGGACGTTCAAACCAGTAATAACACCCGCATCCTTGGTAGCCTGTCATCGCAAGTCGTTGAAATATGCGAGGTCAGTGATAATAGCTTTTGTAACGGTGGTTCGAGTCAGCGATCTCCTTCATTTTGATCTTGTTTGGAGAAGTTGTCGCAGTGAATTCTGGAGAAATGAAAACTTACCTCTGGAAAGCTTTGGTGAGCGTCTTGACCGTGATGCACACGCGGATGAACTAGTCGAAGGGATTCCGGGCGGCGGGCGTAGGACCATAGGCTGTCGCGGTCTCTGAAGCTAATAATAACACCCCCACAAATACCATCTTCCCACCACCCGGATCCTTGTCCCCAAATGCCATTTCACGTGACTTGTCAGCATGAGAAATTTGTAAGCAAAAACACGCCAATGTTGGTTATCTGGTGGGACAATCCATTTGTGCTGGAGGATGGAGTGGGCGAGAGGCGATAGCCAAAGGTCTGCAAAGCTTCCGCCAGCTCTCGACCTTCGATGGTTCCTGAATGGTCTTTATCGAAGTGTTTGAAAACACCTTGCCACTCTGCTATAAACTTCCATAGCCCAGCAAACTCTGTTTTGCAGTATGACGATCGCGAAGTTCAAAAAATCATTGAATCCAATTGTCCCATTGCGATCGACATCCTGGTCATCAATGTGACTAAACGAACCCAAAATACCTATTGATATGAAACTCACAAACATGACATCAGCATCTTGACGGTGTCCAAATCGAATCCTATGAATTGCTGGATCAGCCGATCAGAGCCTGGGAAGACATGAACCAACTCACTGGACCGGTTTCTGGTCAACCAGCATCGCGATTAGCGCACAAAACAGCCAACATTTTTAGATCGCACCATAAACCAACACATTCTGTAACTTAGTCAAACTCAGAGCTCCTGAACGATGATTTCAACGATTCGTATCGACAGCATTGAATACTTGCCATAGATGCGGATCAGCTCCGGCTGGTGGGCAACCATATACAGCACTCTCTGCTGGTACGAGTGATGACGATTGATGGTGGTAATGGCTCGAGCTGGGCGGGGGATAAAACTTGTATTGGAAGGGACACAGTGGATGTGGACGAGATCTCTTCAGTTAATTAGATAAATGATGTCATACAGGACGACTTACCGCAGCACTGAACCTAGACGTAGCTTCTGGCCTGCCGCCTTGTTGATGACCTTGAAGGGGAAGTGCTGGATCAGCCTACGCTTACAGCGTCGTGAACTTCAAGTTCCAGCTGCTGCAGTTGGTCGTGACTGTCTTCCATATGCGTCGCTTCATTTCCTGTGTCCCATGACAATGAATTAGACGAAAAATTTTGGTCAATGCGAAGAGCCTATCAGCGCGTCGGATTAGCTCGGATTGGGGACCGCTAGATCTAGGGTGTCCGACTGTCGGTGTCGTAGTCATCCTTGAAATTTTTACGGTCACTGCTTCCGGCCTGTACAAATTGTATATAATAGGATTCCCAGTTGCTTCCCATACGACCAGGAAACTTCTCCGTGTACCAAACAAATGCAACGCCCACAATGTTCAGCACTTCAAATAGTTATGTATACATCCACACTTGCCAGACTCTGAAGCTGAGAGGACATATGTCGATCGATGTTCGAACGTTCAACGTCAACAAGAAATTCCAAGCTTCAATAAGATCAAAGACTCCATGGAAGTGGCCGTTCCTTTTCGACTACGAACCCTTCGCGTCAGTCCGGGGAATATGTTTCGTACGCCCAGCGAATTTCAAACAAACAGCACGAACCCAAGAGCATCGTCAGCGATCTTGTCGTGTACATCGTCATTGGTAACCATTGTCGATTCATTCTAAATATCAATCGTTGAAGCTGAAACCTGCGCAGGTACTAGGGAGGACAATTCATCATAGTAAAGATAGCGCTCCAATCGAATTCGATGCTCACGTTCATTCTAGTGCAGGCTCCTCTATCGAGACCTGGGGCTTGAATGGAACAATATTCATCTCGACGCCCATAAAGCGGGTGCAGTTTTGAGTGGCAAGGCACATGTAGCCCTCGCCTACAACGACTGTCAGCACTCAAGGAGTGATTGACACTACTGACAGTCTCGTAATGCCCTTCAGATGGGAGCGCCGGTGATTGCCAGTCCTTGGGGGCAATCGATGGACCTGCGGTGTCTTCAAGAATAGCAACCGTTCTAATCCGATGGTTGCACGTCATTTTCATTCGGGAAGGGAGCAGGACAGCGACCAAGTCGCTCGTGCCCACAGATCAGTTGCGATTGAAGAAGATAGTCGATCAATCATTGAGCGTACTCGGCCGGGATCCCCAAACTGTGAAGCAATCTCCATTGTTCAAATATCCATCCACTAACAGGTAAGAATGCTTGTACTCACGATTCCACAAGGTAGCACCGTTGGCCAATAGAGCGGGTTCCACCAAACAAAATCAGCCCAAATCAGAGCACGCTCCTTTCATGCGGTATAATCGATGAGGCTGAAGGTGGTGAGGCCCCCCTCTGCAATGCATACCTCCACCAATCGCCCTTGTGAACGGCTTTTCGGGGGGCTGTTGTGATATACACAAGTTATGGGGTGATTGGCGCTGATTCCACGAAAACTGCACAAAGACTTGGTTGATCGTTCCTCTGACTTCCGGGATGTCCTTTGGTGTCCTTTTAAACGGTTTCATTCGGCTGGCCGGTGATGTACCAAGAGATGCGTATGGGCAAGCGGAAGGCGATGCAGAGTTTTTCTCTGATTCTCAAGTTAAGCAAGCCCTCACGATCATTTTATAGATCCCCCTGAGACCCTGCATAAACAAGCGCCAGACGCCGGATTTATGTATTCAAGCCCTCCATGTACCCTCAAGGTTTATTACAGGATACATCGACATCGGACCCAGAGATGCCGAGTAAGCACAACCAAAAGCCTCTGGATAAATGTCACAGTTGCCCAGTCGTCCGCCAAACCAGCTAACAGGTGCTCTCCAGAAATTACTGACACGTTTTGCGAGGTTCTGATATATCCAGTTGGGTCCTTCCCGAAATATGCGTAGTTCGCTTCTTTATTGGGCGAGATGTATGCGCCACGCCCTCCCATGAGACCTCCCACGATGGCTCGATGGATGCGCTCATGTATCAAGCTGTCCACTTGCTTCTTCGCTCAGTTGTGTGACAGAGGCTCTTCCATGCAGCAGAATCTCTACTCCGTTGCACATAATGGTGCAACAAATGTGCATTTAACGCAGGAGACACAGCAGACCTACCACGACTAGCCAGCTGCACAGAGTGGTGCGACGGAGGTGCATCTCTTGCATCAGCCACCCCACTACAACTTCGGGCCAATTGCACCGAGTGGTGCGACGGAGATGCACCAGATGCCCCGCTACAACGGGCAAGCGACCAGGTGGGTTGACTTCATTCGGCTTCATCGCCGCCAACTGATCTACGCAGCCCGTCTTCGCTGGCCAATGCCCCTGGAAATGTCCCGAGCGCTGTGCGTTGTCCTACCTTGTGCTTGACCATTAGGCGTTGATGGAACATTGTCTTCTTGAATAACAGGATTTAACCCATCCCGTCCCGGTATGTCAGTGGCAGGGCGCGAATGGAATGCTGTGCAACACTCCCATCACCCATAAGGGTGTGCCCCACCATTTTAAGAGGGTGCACGAAATCAAGGACATGAAAAGAAAGACCAAAATAAAATGTAGATGGCTCAACTGCCAAAGCACAGTTGTGCGTCATAATTTCGTGCGACACGTACGTGAAACACACCTTGGCAATAAGCGACGTAAAGCCGCGAAGAATTGAAGAACCAGATCTTAATGTATGTCATTCATTGTTTTAGTAGAATTTTAAGTCTCCAAGTTACTACTACGCCTCTGTTGACGCGAGACAGGCTAAAGAGTTTTCTGGTTAATGTTAACGATAGCCTTAATGTAACGACTTCCGAATCTTAACGCCTCGGATTTACTTACTCTCTTCTTGTTTCTTTGCTCTCCCCTTTTAAATACTCGTTTATTCTCCCGCCGCACGAGAAAGTACTTAAGGACGTAGGATACTCGTTGTATTTCCCCAGTCTACCTCATACAGAGATTTTTGGTCAGTTCTTCCTGAGCCACCCAAGAACAACGTCTAATCGAGAACGGACTACCGTGTGGCTGAACTCTACCGACTTCCGTTACACCCAAATCCAGAATGTGCCATGTTCTTGTAAATGCTGCAGTCCACTGGTGTCACCACTGTGTACAGGGGAAATCTGGCAAGTCGCTCACAACTTTCGAGTCATGTTCGAGCCGGCAACTAAATCCGCGTTGAGATACCAGCTCTAATGCCTGCTACGTAAGCAATATTCTCCAGACTCCAGAGAACCAATGTTTCTCCTAGCACTGCTGCCCTTGTTTGTAACTCTGGAACATCACTTCTCCAGGGCAGAGACTACATCAGACGAATCCAGTCTTGTCTGGCCACCTGAGCTCTACTCCCCGCTTATTCCTCAGAAATTGCTCAACACCTCCTCTGTCCAACATACACCTGCGCTGTATCCTCAGTATTGAACTGACCACACTATCGGGAAGTGGAAATGGCTCTCTCCGGACCTGTGGGCGACAGGCTTTTTTCCGGCGGTGCTGCCTTACGAGCTTAATACGCGGTTCGTCAGAGACCTGGCGCGGGCGACGCGGACACGGACTGAATAGTCGGACTGGGGCGAAGTTGGAGTACAGCAGAGGTGCCACTGGAAGTGAAGAACCACCTCGAACACGATGTGGGATTCATGACCGTTCGTGAATAGCGACAACAGTACCTGGAGTCGGGGCCAGGCGCGGTATTATCCATGGATTCGCGAACAGTACGTTGAGTCCCGATCTGTTATTATGGGGTGGTCTTGGTAAAATTTTGAATAGTGTTTGCGCATACCAAGAACATGAGCTACTTGGAGATCTCGCGCAAGATGGCGATTTACTTCCTGGATAACCTTTCTCTTGACAGCGTAGTGCCATGGTGCGTAAAGTGTATTCCACCACTTTCATTTCCCATGATTTCATGATAGGGACTTTGATGCGCCGCTGGTGCCAATGTGTCCACTGATATCTCTGTGGCGACGATAGTGTGCATGAACCTCCTACTCCTCGCACAACAA
>Ga0307516_10005950_pt1 | contig 14423 bp, 13 predicted proteins | sample 19_EM_MG_FD_203310 | JGI IMG/M metagenome (GOLD analysis project Ga0307516, IMG submission 203310) | Populus trichocarpa ectomycorrhiza microbial communities from riparian zone in the Pacific Northwest, United States - 19_EM | ecosystem: Host-associated > Plants > Roots > Unclassified | place... | reverse complement strand
AGGTACTCGAACACCCCGTTGGTGTTGTTGGTCATGCCGTTGGTGTAGTTCTGGTACCTCTGCAGCATCAGCTTCATGCCGTCGAAGGCTTCTTTGCCAAGGCCCAGGCGCGCGGCCTGAATCGCGTCGTTCGCCCATACGTTGCTGTACGGGCTGGGGCGCGCCTTCCAGGTGGCGAGCGCGCGATCGTAGTCGGGCGCGCCGATGCCGGTCTGGTTGTACGGCCAAATCAGCTCGCAAGAGACGTTCTCGCCGTTGCGCTGAATCGCTCCTCCGCCCTCGTAGGGCAAGTAGGTGGTGGCGTCGGTGCCGTACGGTACCAAGTTGGTGAGCACGTCTTGCCACTGCGTTTGTAAATCTGCGTCGAGGTTCAGCTTCTTGGCGACCGCGATCGCGACCGGGAACATGCTGCGAATCGCCATCAAGTCAGTGATGGCGTTTTTGACGAGCCAGTACGTTTCGTGGGCGTTGGAGACCGCCATGTAGTATTGCGCGCCGTTCTTGCTCAACCTGGCCGTGTAAAACTTGGCGACCTCGCGCATGAACGGATAGACGGTGTCTTTCAGGTACGCCTCGTCGCCCGAGTAGCGATATTGCGCGTACATGTTGTTGGCCGCTTCCACACTCGTGGAATAGATGACGTTGGTCCACTCGGTCTCGCCCGAGTCGTTGCCGTTCCAGCCCATCGTCTCGGGCACGCGTATGCCAGGCATGTTGAAGCGCTGGTTGGTCCGCGTCGTGATCGCGGCCACGTTGCGGCTGTACATGTTGTTGAAGGCCTTCACCGCGTCGACGTGGTTGCTGGCCATGAACGAGTGGTAAACGTCGCGCTGGTTCCACCACCAGTAGCCGTTGCTCCACTTGGTGTTGTCTTGGGTGCCGCGCCACACGCCGTTGATGAAGTGGAACGGGTAGTTGCCGTACGCGCCCTGAGCGATCATGTACGTGCTCAGGTAGTACAGGTTCTCGAGGTAGTCGGCGGAGGTGTCAGTGTTCGAATACTGGACGAACGACGCTTGCCAGAAGCCGTTCCAGAACGCCTTGTAGTCGGCGAGCGTCTTGGTGTAGCCGGCCGTCTTGGTGTCCGTGAGCATCTGCTTGGCGGCCGCCACGGAGTCGTGGTTGGCGGCGTTCAGGCGCGTCGCCGCCGCGATCCAAATCGTGTAGCTCTTGCTGGGCGTAATGTTCAGCTTCACGTGGCTGCCGCCGGCGTTCGCGGTCGTGAAGGTGGCGCCCTCGACGGTGGCGGCCAGCGTGTAGCCGAAATTGTTGGCGTCGGTTTGGCCGCGGCTGAAGCCCGCGACGTCGGTGTCGTTGAAGGTGCTTACGGTTTTCCACGTGTTCAAGTCGGGCACGTTGCCCGAGTTGCTGAGCGCGCTGACGTCCCACAGGCTGAGATCGACGCTGATCGCGGTGACGTTGGCGCGGCTATCTTCGACGTGGATGCCCAAGATTTCGGATTTGGGCGCGCCCATGATGGTGACGTCGCGGCCGTCGCCGTAGTGCGTCGTGAGCAGTCCGTCGTACAGGACCATGCGCTGCTGAAAGCCGCTCGGGCCGTTGTCGATGGCGGGCGTGGTTTGCAGCGCCACGTTGCCGGCGCCAAACGCCGTTTGCTGCGAGATGTCGACGCCAGACACTTGCATCGTGAGGCCGTTCTGGCTCCACACCATCGCGCCGGTCTTGCCGTTTCCGACGCCGAGCGCCTTGATCGGATCGGTGTTGGGCGTGCCGTACACGATGTCTTGTTTCGACATGAACTCGGCGTACTTCACGTTGAGCGCGCCCTTGATGGCGTCGAAGGCGGAGCCAGTCGCGCTGTCAGGCACGGACGGACGGGTGTCCATGCCGGCTCCCGCCATGCCAGCCATGCCGGCCATACCCGCCATGCCTGCCGTACCCGCCATGCTGGCCGCACCCGCTGTGCCGCCGCCCGGCAGCGCGCCCGCGGCTCCGCTGCTTGCGGCACCGCCCGTGCCGCCGGCGCCGCCCGTCGGGCTGACCATGCCTCCGGTCGAGCCACTGGTGCCCGGGAGCCCGCCGCCGCTCGAGCCGGCGCTAGCGCTGCTTCCCGAGCTACCGGCGTTGGCCGCTACTGACTGCGACGGCTTGTCTGACGCGCAAGCGGCCACTGACAGCAGAGTGACCAAACCGAGGACAAAGCGGGGGTAAGGGTAGGAAAAGACCACATCGGTCAGTGGGGCGCCTGCCCGTCCCGGATCAGCCGATCTCCCGAGGGACCCCAATCACCGGTCATGATCGCCTGCGCTTGCCCCGGCTTTGCGCGCGGGCGAGCGCGATTTTCAGGCCCAACCTTGAGAAATCTGAACAACTACCGCGACTTGGAGTGGCTAGACAGGGGCAAAGGATTGACCACGGCGTTTGGCGGAGGCTTGGCCACGCGCACGTTGCATCGGCTCTCGCGCTGCGTCGGCATAGCGGCGTCGCTCCGGTAGTGGTCAATATTGCCCGGTACTGGGCTTGGCCTCGCGCGGGCGCCGATGGCCAAGCCGCGAGCTCCATGGAGATTGACGCGCGCCGCGTGTCTTCCACCGAGACCACGCGACGGCACGATAGCTTCTGCGATGCGGGCTGCGGCGCGGCAGCCCAGCGAAGATGTGATGAATAGATTGCCAGCTCGCCCGGAGTGCGGAACAAGACGCTCGTCCTCGAAACCGAGCCATTGTGAGCACCCTCAGTCAGGCCGAACGGCGCGCGCTACTGCCCATCTTCTTGATCGTCCTGGTCGATATCCTGGGCATGACGATCATCTTGCCGCTGTTGCCGTTTTACGCCGAAGAGTTCGGCGCGACACCGAAGGTGATTGGCCCGCTGGTCGCGACCTACGCGGCCTGCCAGCTCGTGTCGGGGCCGCTGCTCGGGCAGCTGGCAGATCGCATGGGGAGAAAGCCGCTCTTGCTCGTGAGCCAGGTGGGCACCTTCATTGGCTTCTTCGTGCTCGGCCGCGCGACGACGCTGTGGATGGTGTTCGTATCGCGCGCTATCGACGGCATGACGGCCGGCAATCTGTCGCTGGCGCAGGCCTACGTGTCGGACGTGACGACCAAAGAGAATCGCGCCAAGTCGTTTGGGCTGATCGGCATCGCCTTCGGCGTCGGCTTCTTGGTGGGGCCCGCCATCTCCGGCTACTTATCGCAATTCGGGCATCGTTACCCGATCTACGCGGCGCAAGGCTTGTCGGGTCTGAGCATTTTGGCGACGGCCACGCTGCTGCCGCGCGCCAAGCCGCAACCCAGCGACGGCGCTGATGGGCCCGGCGGGCGACGCCTGGCGCTGTTGTCTTGGGGCCGCTACGGCGAGTACTTCGCCCGGCCCGAGCTGGGCTCGCTGCTCTGGCAGTTTTTTGCGTTTGCGTTCGCGTTCGCCTGTTTCACCTCGGGCTTCGCGCTGTTCGCGGAGCGCCAGCTCAGTTGGCACGGCGTGGCGTTCGGGCCCAAGCACGTGGGCTACGTGTTCGCGTTCGCGGGGTTCCTCGGCATCTTGCTGCAGGGCGGGCTGATCGGGCGACTGGTGAAGCGTTTCGGCGAGGCCAAGCTGGCACGCGCCGGCTTCCTTTCGATGGGCGCGGGCTACGGGCTGCTCGGGCTCGTGCACCGCGTGCCGGCGCTGCTCGGCACCGCGGCGCTTTCGTCGTTTGGCCAGGGCGCGCTGCGGCCCGCCTTGACGGCGCAGATCACTCACAAAAGCCGGCGCGACGAGCAAGGGGTCGTGCTCGGCATCACTCAATCGTTGATGGCCGTCGCGCAGATCGTGGCGCCGCCGCTGGCCGGCTTTCTGATCGAGCAGCGACAAATGTTCGTGTGGGGCGCGCTGGCCGGCTTCGCGGCATTCATCGGCCTGGCGCTCAATCTGCGGCAGGGCGACCCCACTCCCGACGTCTTCGGGACGCCCCGCTAGGGCGCTTGGCGACCCCAGCCCCGACGTTTTCGGGACGCCGCGCTAGGGCGCTTGGCGTAGCCGCGCGCGCAGCTGAGCGAGCTTCGTGGCGATGCCGTCCAACACTTGTTCTTGGCCGATCGACGCCAAATAGTCGGCGTAGTCCTGAAAACGTTCACGGAAGGCGCGACCTTGGGGCGTGTCGCTCTCGCAGTGGTGCGCGTCTTCGTCACTCAAGTCGAAGTTGATGTAGCCGCGGCAAGCCTTCGCTCCGCAACGGCACGGATCGCGCTTCGGTTCGTTCAGCGTGACCCAGCCGTAAAAGATGGTGACCTCTTGCCCCGGCTGTATCGGGCGCTCGCACTGAATGCGTCCGGGGCCGTCGGAGTAGATGGCGGCGTTGGGAGCGCAGCTGTGATTGCAGAGCCAACCGCCCGGCACGCTCGTGTCGGGCACGATCACCCAAACGTCTTCGGAAACGAGCGTGAATTTCGTTTCGGCGGCCAGCGTCGCCTCCGGATCGTCGACCGTCAGCCGCCGTTGCCGGGGCGCGTAGGGGGTGATGACGTCGCCCGGCGCAAAGCGCTTGCGCGCGAAGACGCCGCGCCCTTCGATGGCGCTGTCCCGAAACTGCACGGGCGCGAGGCTGAAGGCGCTTTTGTGGCTCTTGGGCTTGCTCATCGCGGGCTCCTGGAAGATTAAGCCCAGCTTTGGCGCGTTTCGAGAGGTACTGATTGCGCTTTGTGCCGATATCTAGCAAGTTGCGCCCCCCATGGCCGACCACGACGACTCCAAAGACAGCCAGCGCGACAGCGACAGCGACGAAGATCGCGACAGCGATAGCGAAGTCGAAAGCGAACGCAAGCCGGCCAAAGTCGAGCCGAAGAAGGCCGGCAAGGGCCGCGCGGCCGCAGGGCGCGCAGCGGTCAACGTGCCCGCCAAGAGCGCCAGCGTTCCGAGCTCCACGGTCGGACTGTTCGTGGTCTTGGCGCTGGCTGCGGGCGGCGCGGCCGGCTGGTTCGGTCACATTCAGCAAGCCAAGGCCGCGCTCAAGGCGGACTCCGCAGCGGCGCCGGCCGGTAGCGGCGTGCCCGCGGGGCCCTGCGGCGTGTGGCAAACGAAGCTTTGCGCGGGCGGAGGCGGCGACAAATCAGCGGCCTGCATGCAGGCCAAAGGTGCGCTCGACTTGCTCACCCCCTCGACCTGTGAGGCGGCCCTAGTCTCGCTGCCGGCCACGCTCGCCAAGCTCAAGGCCGAGCGCGCTTCTTGCGACAAGCTGGTCACGAAGCTGTGCGGCGACTTGACGCCAGGCTCGCAGACCTGCGCCATGGTCAAGGACAAGACGCCGAGTTTTCCAGCGCAGCGCTGCGACGACATGCTGAAGCACTACGACGAGGTCATCGGCGAGCTGCGCCGCATCGACGAGCAGGGCGGCATGCAAGGCGGCCCTGGTGGACCCGGCGGCCCCGGCGGTCCCGGCCCCGGCATGTCCTCGCCGCACTGAGCCTTACGCGCGCGAAAATAGGTCGAGAACCAGTCGGTACGACAGCAGGGCCAGCGCCGGATCGTAGCGTGGCCCTTCGTCGCGCAGGAACGCGTGCGCGGCGTTGAATTCGTGCCAGGTGAAGTTTCGTCCTGCCTCGAGCAGGCGCGCGTGAATCTTCGCGCGACCCTCGTCGGGCACGTGCGGATCTTGACGGCCCCAGGCCATGAGCAGCTCGCCCTGGATGTCGCCGGCGCGCTCGAGCGAGTCGTCTCCGCCCAAGCCGAGTGAGCCCTTGTGCAAGTCGGTCGCGTAAAAGCAGGCGGCCGCGCGCACGCGCCGGTCGAACGCGCAGCGAAACGCCAGGTGCCCGCCGATGCACACGCCCAGCGTCAAGAGCTTGCCGTCGCAGTCTGCGCGCGCCTCGAGGTGATCGAGCACGGCGCGCGCGTCGTCGTCGTAGGCGGCGACGGTTTTGCCGACCTTGTGCCGATTGCCGGCGTCCGCGCCTGCTTGATCGTAGCCGAGCACGGTGCCCGCAGGCTCGAGCTCGTGGAAAATCTCCGGCACGGCGACCACGTAGCCGTTGCCGGCGAGCAGCGCAGCCATTCTACCGATCGGACCCGTGCGCTGAAAAATCTCGGAAAACAGCACGACGCCCGGCCGGCGCCCGGCGGCCTTCGGCCGATACACGTACGCGCGCATCGCCCCGCGAGAGGTCGCAAGCTCCACGCTCGATTCGTCGAGGATCATGAGATTTGAGCGACTTTAGCGCAAAAATGCCGGCGCGGGGCGTTCTAGGGATCATGTCCGAAAGCGGCCAGACCGCTTGCGTGGCGGGCGCTAAGCTCTGGCTTGTGATGCTCGATGCCGCCCATTGCTACGAAGTCGTCAAGGCGCGAGACGCGCGCTTCGACGGCGCGTTCTTCGTCGGCGTGTCGACGACGGGTGTTTACTGCCGCCCGGTGTGCAGGGTGCGGACGCCCGGGCGAGATCGTTGCTCGTATTTTGCGAACGCTGCCAGCGCGGAAAGCGCCGGGTTCCGGCCTTGCTTGCGCTGCCGGCCGGAGCTCGCGCCGGGAGCCGCGCCGGTCGACGCCGGGCAGCGCGTCGCCAACGCCGCCGTGGCTCGCATCGACGCGGGCGCATTGAGCGGCGACGGCAGCGTGGAAGCGCTGGCCGCCGAGCTCGGCGTCAGCTCGCGGCAACTGCATCGCGTGGTCGAGGCCGAGTACGGCGTGAGCCCGCTCATGCTGGCGCAAACCCGCCGACTCTTGCTGGCCAAGCAGCTGCTCACGGATACGTCGCTGCGCGTGATCGACGTCGCGTTCGCGAGCGGCTTCGCCAGCGTGCGGCAGTTCAATCGCCTGTTCAAGGACTCGTATCGGCTGAATCCGCTGGCGCTGCGCAAGCGCAGCGCGGGCGAACGTCCCGGTCACATTTTGCTCAAGCTCGGCTACCGCGCGCCGCTCGCCTGGCCCCTTCTGATCGGATTTTTGGCCGGTCGCGCCGGCACGCGCACCGAAAAGGTGAACGGTGACACCTATTTGCGAACCGTGCGCTTGGGGCAGTACCGCGGCTTCATCGCCGCTCGGCCGCTCTCAGCGGGCCTGCTCGGCGTCGAAGTCTCGCCGGCGCTGCTGCCGGTGCTGCCCGATTTGCGCATGCGGCTTCTGCGCCTGTTCGATCTCGAAGCGAGCCCGCTCGTGATCGACGCATTCTTGGGACGTCAGCCCGACCTGCGTGGTCACTTGAAGCGCACGGCAGGGCTGCGCGTGCCCGGCGCGATCAGCGGCTTCGAGCTGGCGCTGCGGGCCGTGCTCGGACAGCAGATCAGCGTCAAAGCGGCGACGACCATCTTCGGTCGCTTCGTCGAAACCTTCGGTAGCCAAATCGAAACTCCCGATCCCGATGTCGATCGCGTCGCGCCTGACGCCGCCGACATCGCCGGCGCAACGCTGCAGCAGCTCATCGATCGCGGTCTCACGACCAAGCGCGCCGAGTCCGTGCGCGCTCTGGCGCGCGCGGCTGCCGACGGCACGATCAAGCTCGACCCGCCCGTCGACTCTGCCGCAATGCGCAGCGCGCTCCGCGAGTTGCCCGGCATCGGCCCGTGGACGGCCGAGTACATCGCCATGCGCGCGCTCGGCGATCCTGACGCCTTTCCGCACTCCGATTTGGGCCTGCTCCAGGCTCTGAAGCTCGAAAAACCAGCCGCCTTGCTGGCTCGCGCAGAGGCCTGGCGGCCGTATCGCGCCTACGCGGCACTGCATCTTTGGCACGGCTACGCAGCCGGTGGATGAAGCATGAAAACGACGTCTCCGTACTTCAGTGAGCTAGATTCTCCGGTCGGTTCGTTGCTACTGCTCGGTGACCCGCAACGCCTGACCGGTCTGTACATGCACGAGCAGCGGCACCGCCCGCCGTTGCCCGAGGGCTGCCGCCAAAACGACAACGCCTTTCGTCAGGTGCGCGAGCAATTGAAGCAATACTTCGCGGGCAAGCTGCAGCAATTCGAGCTCGAGCTGGAGCTGGCCGGCGAAGGCAGCCCCTTTCAGCGCAGCGTGTGGCAGGCCCTCTGCAAAATCCCGTTCGGCGCCACCGAAAGCTACGGCGGCCTGGCGCGGCGCATCGGCAACGCCAACGCCTCGCGCGCGGTCGGGCTCGCCAACGGCAAGAACCCGATCGGCATCATCGTGCCGTGTCATCGCGTAGTGGGCGCCGACGGCTCGCTCACCGGTTACGGTGGTGGCCTCGAGCGCAAGCAGTGGCTGCTCGACCACGAACGACGCTTCGCCTGACCGTGCGCTTCTTTTCGGTCGGCTGCCGGCGGCGGCGGCGTGGCGACCCAAGCGAAGGTTTAGAGAGAGACGGGTTGGCTGCGGTAGCGCCAAAATGAGGGGAGGAGCGGCACGCAGAGCAGCACGCCTACTACGCACAGTAGGCCGCCGGAGACGATCGAGGTGCGGGCGTCGAAGCGCGTGGCCAGGTAGCCGGCGCGCGCGTTGCCGAGCAGAGGGCCCGTCATATAGCTGATCATCTCCAAACCGGAGAGCCGCCCGCGCAGCTCGCTCGGGATGGTCTGGTTCCAAATCGTTTGGCGGTAGAGGCCGCTCAGCATGTCGGCGGCGCCGGCGATCGCTAAACAGGCGACCGCCGTCGGGAGCGTGGGTGCGAAGCCGAGCAGCACGATCGCGACGCCCCACGCGCCCGCCGCAGCGACCACCATGGCCCCGTGCCGCTTGATGCGCGACGTCCAGCCACTAAACAGCGTCATTGTCAGGCTGCCGATGGCCATGGCCGAGTAGAGCCAGCCGGCGGCAGTTGCGCCTGACCACTTCTCGCTCATCAGCGGAAATAGCGCCATCGGCATGGCGAAAATCATCGCCACGATGTCGACGACGTAGGTGCCAATCAGCTCTGGCCGGCTTTTGGCGTAGCGCAGGCCTTCGACGATGCTGCCCGAAACCGAGTCGGCGGCGACGGGCTTGCGCGAAAGTGGCAACATCGCCCAAAGACAGATTAGCGAGCCCGCGAACGACACGACGTCGATGGCGTACACGGCCGAGGTACCAAGCTTCGCGATCACGAGCCCTGCGCAAGCCGGGCCGCCGATGGCGCCGAGATTGAAGCGCAGCGAACCGAGCGCTGACGCCGCCGGCTGATCGTCGCGCAGGACCAGCTCTTGCGTCATGGCGTCGAGCGCGGGACGGTGAAAGCCGTTGATGGCGCTCATCGCCGCCGACACGCCGAACAGCGCCCACAAGCTCGGCTGCGCTAGCCGCGCGTTGAGCACCAGCGCAGCCGAGCACGCCGCCAGCACGAGCTCTGAGACGAGCAGCATGCGGCGGCGATCGAGCGAGTCGGCCAGCGCGCCGCCGAGCAGCGCCGCCAGCAGCAGCGGCACGAGCTGCGCGGTGCCGAGCAGCCCGACGTAAAACGACGAGTGCGACAGCTGAAAGACCTGATACGGAATTGCGACGTAGGTCAGCATGCTGCCGAAGAACGACACCGTCTGCCCGGCGTACAGCAGCCTAAATTCCCGCGATTTGCGCAGCGGAGCGAGATCCAAGAGCATCGGAGCCGCTCCGCTCTAGTGTCATTTCGTGCCGACGGCGAGGACTAGCTGGCACGGGCCGACGAAGCCGCTGTTCGGCTGCTCGAATTCGCGCAGGGCGCGACCCACTTCGTCCCACGCCGCGCTCTGCCCGGCCGCGTCGAGCGACGACAGCATTTGGTGCAGCGCTCCGAACGACTCTTTCTCGAAGCGCAGGCAATCTGCCGCGGACGTCATGTGGAGGGGTGCCGCCAGTCGCTCGGCTCGGACGGCCGAGAAGCCAGCGCGCGTGAAGGCTTCCTCGAGCACGCCGGGCGCGCCAAGGCTGAAGGGGCCGGGTTGGCCGGGCAGGGGTGGTCCGAGCTTGGCGTGGCGGCGCACGATCGCAACGGGTGCGCTGAAGAAGCCGTTTTGGTCGGGCGTCGAATAGACGATGGCGGCCACCCGACCCCCGGGCACGAGCACACGGCGCATCTCGGCGAGGGCCTGCTGCTGATCGGGGAAATAGATCAAGCCTACGCGCGAGATGACGGCGTCGAAGCTTTCGTCCTCGAGCTCGAGCTGTTCGCCGTCCATCGCGCGGGTCGTGACGTTGGCGTGTCCCGCGCGCCTTGCCTCCGCGGCTGCGAACGCCAAAATCGCCGGAGAAATGTCGGTGGCCAGCACGCTGCCGCCAGGCCCGACGCGCGTGGCGATCTGCAGCGTCTGATCGCCCGCGCCGGCCGCGACGTCGAGCACACGCGAGCCGGAGCCAACCTGGCAGAGGTCGAGCAGGCGTTCGGTGGCGGGCCCGAGCCAGCTTCTGAGCGTCGGCGCCCAGCGGTGCCAGGCTGGGGCGGCGGACTCCCACTGCTGGCGGGTCGTGTGCTTGTATTTGGCGGCATCGAACGTGGTCTGGACGGTCATGGCTGATTCCTCCGTGCCGGCTCCCGTGCCGACCCGCTGACCGTACGTCGAGACGCGCGGCTTCGGTGCTGAGCGATGCTCACGCAGTGCTGAGCGCCATTCAGCTCTCAGAAGCTGCGTTTTTTCGGCTTCTCCGCCAAACCGAAGCTTTGCGCCGTCTTTTTGACCAAGCTGCGTAACCAGGCGTGCGCCGGATCATCATCGAAGCGCTCGTGCCAATACGCTTCTTCTGGATATGTCGGCAGCTCGATCGGCGGCGCCAGCACCTGCAAAGGCACCAGGCGCGCAAAGTAACGAATCAACATGCTGGGCCCCGTCAGCAGCAAATCGGACTTTGCGATCAGCAGCGGCGCCGCCATGAAATAGCGCACCTTGAGCGCGACCTTACGCCGCTTGCCGAGCTTTGCCAGGGCCTGATCGATCCAGGTCGGCGTCGCGTCGTCGCCGAGCGTGATGACTAGGTGTGGCGTCTCGACGTAGCTTTCGAGGTCGAGCTTGCCGACGATGGCCGGGTGCCCTTTGCGGACCGCGCACGCGAAGCCTTCGGTGCACAGATCCATGCGCCGAATGGCCGACGAGTGATCGACCACGGCGCCGAGGGCGAGATCGAGCTCGCCCGATTCGAGCAGCCAGGCGTTGCCGCGGCGCGCGCTGGGCACGATCTCGAGCGCGATGCCGGGCGCTTCGCGCGCGATGGCTGCGAGTAGCGATGGCAGCAATAGTGTAGCCAGGAAGTCCGGCGCCGCGATCACGAAGCGACGCTCGGCGCTGGCTGGGTCGAAGCGGGCTCCGCCGGCCAGCAGGCGTTTGGCGTCGAGCAGCACCTTGCGCAGCGGTGGACCGAGCGCCTCCGCGCGCGGCGTGAGCACCATCGCGCGGCCGGAGCGCACGAGCAAGGGATCACCCAGCAGGGCGCGCAGCTCGGCCAGCGAGTGGCTCATGGCAGACGGCGTCACGCGCGCCAGCTTGGCCGCCGCCGAGACGCTGCGTTCGCCGAGCAAGGCGTCGAGCGCGACCAGCAAGTTCAGGTTGAAGTTGGCAAGCTCGAAACGATCCATCGGCCCCGCTAGCCTACGCTCGAATCGGCTGGCGTTTCTGACCGAGAAAAGCCCAGCCAGCCGCCGGGACGGCTAGCGCGCGCGCAGAGCCGCTTCGGCCACGTCGGCGTCGACCAGCGGAATGCGCCGAGAGCCGAGGTCGAGCTCGCGCTCCGGACCGCGCCCGGCGACGACGATGACGTCTTCTGGGCCCGCTTGGCCGATCGCCTCGCGGATGGCGCGCTCGCGGTCGAGCTCGACGGCGGTGTGAGCGTGTCCGACCAGCCCCGCCAGCAGTGCGGCGCAGATGTCTCGAGGATCTTCGTCGCGACAGTTGTCACAAGTCAAAATCACGTGGTCCGCGCGGCTCGCCGCCTGGCCCATGCCGAGGCGCTTGTCTTTGTCTCGCTTGCCGCCGGCGCCGAACACCAGCCACAAGGCGCCTTGGCATAGCGCTCGCGCGCTGCCGAGAATTCGGGCTAGCGCGTCGGGACTATGCGCAAAGTCGATGACGACGTGAGGCCCGGTGCCGTGCACCTCGAAGCGCCCCGGTCGCGGCGCGGCCTGCTCGATCGCGAGCGCGGCCGCCTGAGGCTCGGCGCCAGCCAAGATCGCGCCGCACAGAGCGGCGAGCGCGTTTTCGACGTGCTCGTGACCAATCGCCCGCAGTGACAGATGTTCGGGCATACCCGCCAAGTTGGAGCGTAGCTTGGCCGCGCTTCCCCAAAAACCAAGCCTGACTTCCACGGCTTCTAGATCGAGGGGCGAAAGTGGCTCGCCGCGGCTGGCCACGCCGTAGTGCAGGAGACGAACCCCAGCCGGCAGCACCTCGGCGAGCAGCGCGCTCGAGGCATCGCAGCCGTTGAGCACGGCATAGCCGCCCGGCGGCAACGCCATGAACAGCTGCGCTTTGCTGGCCAAGTAGTGCTCGGGTGACCGGTGCGCGTCCAGGTGATCGTGGCTCAGATTCGTGAAGATGGCGCCCTGACACGGCCAGGCTTGCGCGTAGCCGACCGCCAGCGCTTCGCTGGTCATTTCGAGCACGGCGTGTTTGCCGCCGCGGAGCCGGCCCTCGTTCAGCGACTGCAGCACGCCCGCGTGCGTCCGCGGCGCGGGCAGCTCGACGTCGTCGAGAAAGGACCCGAGCGTCGTGACGCTGGCAACGGGGCGCGCCAGCGTTCCCAGCGCCGCCGCCAGTAGACCCACCGTGGAGGTCTTGCCGTTGGTGCCCGTGACACCGTGGCTGACCAGCTCACGGTGCCACGCAGGCGGCGGCGGGAGACGCGCTAGCACTCGGGGCTACTGGAAGAAGAAGCCCTCGGCACAGCCGTAGACCGTGGAGCAGCTTTCGGCCGTGCAGGCGATGAGGTCGACGCGGGCTGCGTCGGTGAAGCCGGAGAGCAACTGTGCGCACGACGGGTCGGTCGCGCCCGGAGTGTCGGTACAGGTTTCGACTGCAGCCGCACAATCCGCCGCCACGTCTTCGGGACAGCCCTTGGCGGTGGCCTCGGAGAGGCAGCCGTAGCCCGCGTCGCAGTTGGCCGTGGCGTCGAGCTTGAGGCACGTCACCGCGTCGTCGGCGACGGCGGGCTTCAGATTTGCGAGCGCCGCATTGCAGTACGGCGTGCAAGCTGCAGAAACGTCTGCGCAAGTGGGTGTGGGGGTCGAATCGTCGCACGCGGCAGCGCCGGCAGCGCCACCAGCACCGCCGCCACCCGCGCCTGCGCCGCCCGGGGCTGCACCGCCGACGTCGTTTCCGGCTGCGCCGCCTTCGGTCGTGCCGGCTGCGCCGCCCATTGCGTCACCTGCCGCGCCGCCTGGCGAGCTCGCCTGACCGGCTTGGCCGCCGGCATTCATGCTCGAGCCGGCGGTCGAGTTGCTGCCAGCCTCGGCTGCACCGGCGTCGCCCGCCGTGCCCGCGCTGCTGCTGGGTTTGACCTTCTCTTGCTCGACGGTGCAAGCCTGGAAGCTCGCAATGCCTGCGATGGCTGCCGCGGCCGCCAGAAACCGTGCCCTATCCACTGTGAATTTATTACTCATTAAGCCCTCCGAAAGAGTGAAATAGACCTGAGCTTTGGCGCCCCGTCAAGCAGCCACGCCTGCTCATTTCGTGGTAACTCGGGCGCGTTCTGGATGCACTCGACGCCAACCTGTACGCGCTGACACACCGTGGCAATCCGGGTGACCTCGAGCACTACGTGCGGCTCTGTCATGGCGCCGCGAGCGTGCTCGAGTTGGGCTCGGGTTACGGCCGCGTCTCGTGCGCGCTGGCCGCGGCCGATCGCCCGCTGTGGGGGCTCGAGCTCGATCGCAGCCTGCTCGAGCTCGGGCGCGCAGCGGCTGTTCGGCTGCCGGCGCGCCTGCGGGGGCAGGTGAAGTTGGTCGAGGGCGACATGCGCGACTTCGCGTTGCCTCGCGCTTTCGAACGCGTGCTCTTGCCTTACAATGCTCTGTACTGCTTGCTGAGCCTGCGCGAAGTCGAGCGCTGCTTTCGTTCGGTCCGCGCAGCGCTCGAGCCAGGTGGGCTGTTCGCGTTCGACGTTTGGAACGGCGACCGAGCGCACGCCGAAGGGCTGTCGCCCGTGCACGACGACGAAGTGCTCATGCGTTTCGACTACGACGGCCGCACCTGGAGCGTGTCCGAACGCTGTCGCCGCGGGCGCGCACCGCACAGGCTCGACGTCACCTACACGTACACGCCAACCGGTCGCGCTCGGGCGCGCAGCCAAGTCGTGCGCCAGCGCTACTACCGCTCGGCGGAGCTATTCAGTCTGCTGGGTAAGTGCGGCTTCGCTGTCGCCGCGAAGCTGGGCAGTTTTGCGGGCAACCGCTTCAGCGAGCGCTCCGAACGGCTGATCGTGACGGCGCGCGCCATCTAGCTCCCGTGACTCGGCAGCGCGCAGCGCAGATGGCGCCGCTGTGGGTGAATGCGAGCGACTATCCCACTTGGCCGATCGCTCCCCCGCGATCCTTGCCAACGGAGCTTCCTGCGGCCCACATCGCACGCACCTTCGTCGAAAACTTCATGCAGCGACGGAAACCT
>Ga0307516_10005949_pt1 | contig 14423 bp, 5 predicted proteins | sample 19_EM_MG_FD_203310 | JGI IMG/M metagenome (GOLD analysis project Ga0307516, IMG submission 203310) | Populus trichocarpa ectomycorrhiza microbial communities from riparian zone in the Pacific Northwest, United States - 19_EM | ecosystem: Host-associated > Plants > Roots > Unclassified | place... | reverse complement strand
TCATTCTCTGATTCCACTAATAAAAGACAAGAAATCCTTGTATTCCTATATTTTCCAAATACATACGAGAGTGGACGATGCCGCACACGTGCGACAAAATGGCGAATCCACTAGGGACCTTGTGAACCAAGCTTTGTTTTTGTCTGATTATCATGTTTTATGGTTGGTTTGTGTGTTTTTCTTAATATGCATTTCCTCATTTGCTCATACGCTTTAATTTTGTACATATTTATTCATGCATTGTATAAAATTGATTCATGCATCATTCACTTATTATGTGAGAGTTATACTAAAAAGACTGTAGGTTAAGAAGGGGACTAGCAGCTTACCTTACGACTTTTAGTCCAGATTTAAGTTTATGTAAACCTCAACTCTTCGCTGAGTGCTTAGACTGGTAATGATTGGTTCACATGTCATCCAATTACCTACTGAGCCCCTATATCACCTTGAGGGTGATCACTAGGGCAACAAGAAACCCTTTTTAGAGCCTAAGTAGTCGACTTACCCTTTGTCTCACATAAAAGAATTAGAACCTGCATTTAGGGTGTATGCTCCCTACCTATTATTTTGCATCGAAACGAGCCCTTCTTGAAGCATCTTGAACTCAAGACTTATGGTTGACACAATGGTTGTTACCCAGGAAAATTATGTTGTAGAGTTTGAACAAGAACCAAAGTTATTGTTTCATCATACAAGATTTATGACCATGTATCTACCCTTGAAGGACGAGTTTATCATATAGAAATATACTCATACATTTATCATGCATATTGCCAGGTTGAAACGTAGGTCCCCCACCCAAGGTTTGCTACACCTGAAAGATGGAAATGAAGAAAGAGCTTAATTGAAGGCTCATTATCAAAAGAAAATTGAGAGCATAAAAGGCAAAGTAACTAGACTTGCAGATCTGTTTGAACAAGTGCTAGGTTTCAATAATGGAAAAGGAACATCTGCACAGCCTCCTATGAAAACACCATTAGTTCGCATCCCTCACACATCTCAAAACTTGGGGGCAAACTCAGTAACCAGGCATCATTTTATCCCTTTTACCCCTATCTATTCGAGTCAAACTCAGATCATTATGGAACCAAGAATGAAAGGATCTTCTAACAATAGGTCTACCAACCCCGCAGACCATGATAAATGGGTTGCCCTAGAAGAGAGATTGAGAGCAATTGAAGAAAAAAATTTGATTGACCCTATGATAGCAGTTGAAGTTTGTTTGGTTCCAAATATTGTAGTGCCAAAGAAGTTTAAAGTGCCGGACTTCATCAAGTATACCGGACTAGAATGCCCATACGGTCTCCGGTCATAGTGCAACAAAATGGTTGAAATGATCTATAACGACAAGATGTTGATTTATTTTTATCAAGATAGTTTCACTGGATCCGCTTTGAGCTGGTATATGAGACTAAATAATATCAGGATCAAGACATGAAAAGACCTGGTATACGCCTTCTTGAAGCAGTATAAATTCAATCTGGAAACTGCTCCTGACAAAACCATCCTAATGGCTATAAAGAAAGAAAACCAAGAGTCTGTGAGGGCATATGCACAAAGATGGCGAGATAAGGCAACACATGTTCAACTACCACTAATGGATACAGAAATGGTGATGTTGTTCGCAAACACCTTTCAATCCTCTTACTATGAGCATTTGGTGGGAAGCTCAGCTCAACATTTCCATGAAGTGGTGAGGATTGCTGAAAGAATTCAACAACGATGAGAGATGAATATAAAGATGACTCTCAATTGGAAAACCTTGGTTGTGCGTCAAGTCTCGTCGTAGCATCAACTACTCAAATGCCTCTATCAATGATCATATCATCACTAGGTCATCGTCAATAAGGGATAACAAGACATGGATGATTGCAGGAGAAACTGATTTAGAATGTCATATTATTATGGAATTTTGATGCCATGCATTTTGTTTTGTGATCACATCTCATCACTCAATGAAATATGTCTTTTATTTGTCTCTTTGTTGTTTTAAAATCAAGAGGTGTTTAACATTCTATTTTTGATAAAACATTCTGATCAAACTCCAACATGCAAAGTTAAAGCTAGAAGATTAAAAGTGTTTTGATTATAGAAATGACTTGATGTTCGTTAAAATAGCAAGAGGTGACCGAATAAATTTTGAGCTCACACACAAAATTGAACCAAACACCATATAGTTAAGTTTTAACAATATGCATAATGACGCATAGTGAATTCAGTAGTTATGGACTAGCGAATCATACAAGTCCAAATCATTACACTAGACGAGGTCAAAATTTATCGGTTCTAATCGACCTTGCTTGAAATGAGAAAGGGTAATCTTTGTTATCCCTTCACTTTCTAAAGATATATCCCTTGCAATCCCATTTTGAGCCTAATAGAATATTTTTTTCAAAAAAAAAAACCCTGACTAGGATCACACCCCACACCAAAGGCAAATGAGAGATGTTTTGAAGACACTGATAGAGATAATAGATAAGGGAAGGCTAAAAACAAAAGTCTAATGTTTGAGAAAGAGCTAAAAGAAAGAAAATAAAGAAAGAGTATGAAAGTTCAAGAAAAACTGTTTTGAAGGTTCTCAAGGTTGGGGATCGAATAATAAAAATTGCCTATAATTAAAGGCAAGTCAAATGAAGGAGAACGCCTATCAAGTCTAGGAACAAAAAAATAGGTTTTGATCAAGAAAAGACATAACAAACACCAAAAGTCAAACACCAGAACAAATGTTGAGTTACAAACATGACTTTCAATCTATGATAAAGACTCTGATGTCATCAAATGATCGAGACTGATCATTCATCAAAGGAAAAGTTGGATTTGCATTATGATCCATGTTAAGAGAATTTTGATCTTTGAGGTTAACATGGTTATATGTTTATTCCTCTATAAAGATAACAAAAGAAAGAGACTTGATGAATAGTTTATGTTGATCCAAGATCTTTGAAACCCTCAAACACTTTTTGAGCCCGTGAATTTTCCTTTCTTTCATAGTTATGAGTCATAGCCTGCATTACGTGCGTTTAAAAGCCATTTTTAATCAAGCAAACAGTTTGAACCGATAAATGGCACTCTTAAAACTTGAAGAGCTTTTCCATAAGGGTCGTGGTTTCATGAATTAAGCTATTGATTATTATGCATGCTGATAAAATTGGTGCTCAAAAGAAACAACCTTTCCTGATAAAACCTTGAGTTTTGACTTGATCATTTTGTTTTTGAAATTCATAAAAAGGTCACCTCATCATAGACCATCAAAAGATATACCCAAAATTAGAGTTTAAAATGGATACAAAGAACCATGGAAAAAACCATTTTAATCTTACAACGAGTCAATTTCTATTTTCAAAATACAAGACAATCAAAGGACTCCATATTTTGAATAATGTGTGTTGGGTTTTTGACCAAAAAGCTTGATTTTTAAAATATATGTTCCAAAACGGACATCTCTCTGATTTCATTTCAACAATTAGACTTGAATAGACATGATCTTTGAAATATGATATTTGATTCCAGAACAAGAAAGATTGACAAACAAGAAGAACATCGATCGAATTTGCAAAATCCTCGATAGAAATGACATCAATACTTCTAGACACTCCTTGAAAAGTTGACTACCTGGGGGCAATATAGTGGACCCTGAGAAGGAAAACAAACAGTATTTCAAATCAGCTGGGGGCAAAGAAAGATGATCAAATGATGAATCAGTGAACTAAGGACAATGTTGTTCAAAGAAAGATAATTAATGAATGAGCGCACTCAGATCCATTAAGGGCAATGATGTTCAAGAACATTCTTTGATCCAGTAAACCCCAGCAATAATTGAGAGTGGCACTGCACTTGAAGGACATTTTTATATCGTCGTCCTTTGAAACATGGCTATCGACCGATGTTGTCATGTTGTATTTGAATGAATATCGAAAAGATGCATACCATCAAGACTGACTGTGGGAACAAGCTCCTTCGAAGCAAAAGTGCATTTTACCGCATGAATATGGGTGATGAACATCATTGATGATGCCAACACATTTCTTTTTATAATATGATTAGACAAGCTGAAAGGAATCCATTGAGAAGTACATTAAGCATACAACAAAGAGCCATTTACTGCAAGCTATGAGATGCATGTCTAGATGACTTAGCAGTTCCTTGAAGGTTGATGATCTCATATACTTAAAGGGTATGTTTCAACTGAAGGCAAGTCTGTGGTTGATTGGCAATCTAAGATAAGGTTAACACTAGAAAACCTCTTGATAGGTGTTGGTGAGATGTGCACAACTAATCTGAGAATAATTTTTGAGAGAATCTAGGAGATGAATGATTTGTTCAGCTCCTTCATGGTGCATTAAGCAATGCCACACTTGGGGGCATGGTCATGCTTGATAAACAATGAGAACAGTAATAGTCATAGAAAGCCCGAGATGGGCACTGTATTTACATCGGAGTGGAAGGTTAACATGAATGAGCTAGCACAGAAAAACAAAGAAGACTTTGGATAGCAAACAAAAGCACCCTATGACGATGGAACAGCAAAGAGGGGGGACCTATATTTCAAACCGGGTAAGGGTGCATACATGTCATCTCACCTCATAGCATTGCACAAATATTTTTTTAAATTGTTACAAAAAAAATTCTCAATTAAGTCCAACAAGATTGTGGACGAAGAAAGAATCATTGAGTTGATAATAACAAAGAATCACAATTTTTTACTCTGGAACGGGAAGAAGATGAGATGAACCCTACCATTAGGAAAATCTCAAAGACATGATAAGATCAACCCTATCATCAGAAAGAGTCTTCAGGTCAACCCTCAAATCAAGAAGCACCTAGTTTTCAACCTCGCGATCGGGAATTATCAGGTGAACCCTGCGATCAAGAAGCACTAAGTCTTCCAACCATGTCATCAGGAAAATCCAATTAATTTCAGTCATCAGGAATGACAGATGTCAGCCCTGCAATCAGGAAAGACCGATGTTAATCCTACAAAATCAAAAGTCAAATAAGAAAAATTATCAAATGAAAAACTTGATCAAACCTTAACATTAGAAGAAAAATGAGAAGGAACCACACACGGATTTTGGTTTTGGTTAAAGGGTATCACCAGATGGGATCTCAGGTTAGCCCATCCACATACAGACTTTGGTTCTGGTTAAAGGGGATCGCCAGATGGGATATCAAGTTAGCCCAACCTCACACAAACTTTGGTTCTGGTTAAAGAAGGTCGCCAGAAGGGATCTCAGGTTAGCGCTACCACATATAGACTTTGGTTCTGGTTAAAGAAGGTCGACAGATGGGATCTCAAGTTAGCCCAACCACAAGCAGACTTTGGTTTTGGTTAAAGAAGGTCGCTAGAAGAGATCTTAGGTTAGCCCAACCACACACAAAGTTTTGGTTCTGGTTAAAAAAGATCGCCGGATGGGATCTTAGGTTAGCTCAACCACATACAAGATTTTGGTTTTGGTTAAAGGAGATCGCCATATGGGATCTCGGGTTAACTCAACCATACATGAAATTTAGCTTTGGTTAAAGGGGTCGTCAGATGGGATTTCAGGTTGACCGAGCTGCATATGGTTTTTGGTTCTGGTTAAAGGGAATTGTTGGATGGGATCTCAGGTTAACTCAACCACACACAGAATTTGGTTCTAGTTAAAGAAGATCGTCATATGGGATTTCAGGATGACCGAGCCACCAACATTATCTTAGCATTGGAAGAAAAGTGAGAAGAATTTCACTGTTAAGAAATTCTGAAAAACAAAGAGAAGAAAAGAAAAAGAGAAGTTCAAACCCTACCGTCAGAAAAAGACATTTTTTTAGGTTCTGGTTAAAGGGAATCGTCAGACGGGATTTCAAGATAACCTAACCAAAGACAAAATTTAAAGGATCGCCAAGATCAGGATCTCAAGATAACCAAGTTAGTTTCCGATTGAAGGGGATTCCTATAAAGACAGAGTTTCAAATCAACCAAGCTTTGAGAAAATCAGTTTCGAAAGTTTAGTTTTTTTTTTATCTTTACAACACTTACTACACAAAGTCTTTGATCCATAAGTATTGTAAAGAGAGGGCATCTATTGTTATCTATTTTTGGGTTCCCACACAAAAAAATACTATATATATATATATATATATATATATATATTCGAAAGAAATCCAAAAAATAATGGCAGTAAAAAGAGGATGTTAGAGTGCCTATTAAACGGCTAAAAATTGGTTGAGGAGATTCAAAAACACAAAGATTGAGTTTTCCCACAGTTCACTAGGCTAGACCAGGTATGACCCAAATCAAAATGCATTGGGCTGGGTCCGGCGCAGTAAAAATATTCAAAAAATCCTTTTGAAAAATTTGTGATTTTCCCGTGTATTTTTTTTTTTATCAATTTTGCTTAATATTATTTGTATTTTTATACCATAAAGATACAAATTCGGTATCAAAATACCCGATTTTCATCAAAGCATTGCAAAATATTGTATAAAAAAAAATATCTTTTTTTCATGCATACGATCAAGTCTCTCAATGATGAAAAAAATTCATATTGTATTTTCATACAATGAAACAAATTCAAAAATATGCATTAGCATGTATTTTGGCTTTAATAACCAGTTTATTAAAGTCACGAGAACCAGGCTAATATTTCAAAAAAAAAAAGTTTTTGTTTTTTTAGTATCTGGGGTTACGATCTTATACGTAAGACGTATTCTGGATATTAAATTCTTTTATTGACGTTAGAACAGTTAGGTTTTACCTGATAAGATAAAGATCTCTATACTGAGGATGATTTTTCTTAAACCATAGATGGACCAACAATTAGAAATACAATAGCACTTTAGCATATATCAGACAATTAAACAATGCAACTTAACTTAGGTAGGGCATATTTGGGGTGCTAATACCTTTCCTTTACGCAACCAGTCCCCGTGCCCGATTTTTTAGATCAGTTAGGGTTTCTAGTGACCAAAATACTAGGTGGTGACTCTCATTCCCTCATTCCACTAATAAAAGACAAAAAATCCTTGTCTCCCTATATTTGCCAGATACATATGAGAGTGGATGATCATCGTGACGCCGCACATGTGCGACAAAGATATTTATAGGTTCTAGTCATTTTAGTTTACCTTATAGCGTATGGAGTTGCATAACCCCAGTCTGTGGATGGGAGTTGCACCATAGGTGGAGAGGTTAAAGTTGCCATTGGTTGTTGTGCTTGCGTTAAAGAAGCGTGAGAAGAATTTGTGTATATCTTTGTGCAAAGCATTTTTGTGCGCAAACTCTTAAGAACTAAAAAAAATACTTTGAGTAGTGTGCCTCGTAGGTATTGGATAACTTAAGGTGTAGTTGTGAGGTTGGATTGGCCCACATACTAGGAATTGTTTTTCTGATTTTTTGTACCATATATATAATTATGCAAAACTATAACAAACATATAATAAATGAAAGGATAGAGGACAAAACATGCAATAATCAAACGACATACAATAGATCTCATAAATAAAGTAAGCATTAAAGCATGGAATAAAATGTGTAGTATGGTTACTTGTTAATGAATTCTGGATGGATAAATAGGAAATAAAGTGTATTGTTGTCAAGAATTATGCATTTTATCTTAAGGCTAAATTGTCTCTCATATGGTGCAAACGGTTTGTATGCAAGTTACTATTTTCTAATTCCAACAAAATAGACACAAGAATCGAAAGCTCTAGAACAAAAAACAAAATGTCTAGAAAAAAACTACTAAGAAAAAAAAGGAGTGGGAAATGAGAAGAGGGTAGGAGAGCTAGTTGTTTTGTTGTGTTGAACAACCCTCGCCAACCCGTATCTATACAAGAGTCGTGGTGTTAAAACCGATGCAGGAATTAATTCCAATTATTTTAACCCTTAATTGCCCACCATAAAACAAATATAAAACCTGATATTTTTCTTTAAAGCTAGATGTTTCTTCCATTATAAAAAATAGCTCTAAGTAATGGAAATTATTGATGAGAAAATCATTCATTGGTTAGCAAAATATAATTTCTTATTGGCCAAAATATTTATTTTAAAATTAACACACAAACCTGAGCTCAAGTCTAGCTGAGCACAATTATGGTTTAATTCCAAAACCAATAATATAGTTTAGGGTATCTCCTCTCTAAAAATTTTGTTATCGTATGAGTCCTATTTTAATTTCTCAAGCCACCTCTATAAAAGTTATAAGAGAATCTTGTAATCTTTTAATATATATATTTGTAGATCATTTATATTTGTTTAATAGAATATGAAATACACATCTTAATATTGACATAAAACAAATATATATGTATAATACTTACCATTTTATCATTTAATATATATATATACACACACACACACACACACTTCAAACATATATATATTATTTTATTTTTTATAGAATTATTAATAATAATATGTAATGGATACATATATGAATATTCAAAATTCGATGGATAGTTTATGAACATCTAAATTCCATACCTGATGGATAATAGTAGGGTATGGATATTAAAAAATCCAACTCGTAGGTACCCATTGTTATCCCTAAGAATTTTTAAAAGGGTTTTAATATTAGAATAAATGTAAGTTTCTTGTTCATGAAAAAAAAACATATCCTTATCTTATCAAATGTGGGAAGCCTAAAAAATAGTAATAAATAGAAACTTACCAAATAATTGAGAATTAAAATTGACTAACCATAAAGGATTTATTGACTTTATAGTGACTATAAATAGAAATTTATGTGGTAGAGATTTAAATTGATATGTCAACGGATACAAACATGATAATAAAATATATGCAAATACATTTTAAATATTGTTTCTAGTATTTTTCATTATGGTTGTCATGTTTGTTTATAGAAAAGAAAAAATAAGATTGCAAATCAATTATGGGAATACATACACGAGGATATTGATTGCCTGCATGATTATTTCTTCTTTATCCATGTTCATAGTGGCTCCTCCATACACGATGATTTTTTAGAGGAAGATATTTATTTTTTTAGTTATTTTTATTTTTATTTATTTCAGAAAAATATTTTTTATGTTGTTTTTATTCTTTCTATTTAGTTTATCAATTTTATTTTTCTTAGTTATTTTTCCTAATTTAAAAAAGACTAAATAAAATAAAATAAAATTTCAAAACTACATAGAAAAAATAAAAACACTAAAAAAATATTTTCCTAAACTAAATAAACAAACTAAATAGAAAGAATAAAAATATCATAAAGAAAAATATTTTTATAAAATAAATAAAAATAATAATAACTAAATAGAAAACACATATTTACATAAAAATCTTATTCAATTAATATATTTAATAAATCTATGAAAAATCAATACAATTCATGATGAGAGGTAAGCCCACCAACTAGTTAATAAAATCACCAACTAGTTAATAAAATGATACCCACTCCTTGATGTAGGGTGATTTTTTAAAAAGATATTTGTTTCCTTAGTTCTTTTTATCCTATTTAGTTTAGGAAAATATTTTTATGGTATTTTTATTTTTATTCCTCCTACTTAGTTTTAAAAAATTTATTTTTTCTTAGTTACTTTTTCCTAACTCAAAAACAATAAAAATAAAATAAAGAAATATAAAATTTCCAAACTACATCAAAAGAATGAAAACACTATAAAATAATAATTTTTAAAAGACTAAATAGGACTAAGAATAACTAAGAAAAAATAAAATTTATAAACTAAATACAAAAAATAAAGAAATCTTAGAGGAAAATATTTTACACAACTAAATAGAAACAAAAATAACTAAATAAAAAACATATTTCCTTAAAAATCTTCCATTATCACTACTACATTATGCTAGTTTTGGCATCAATGCATTAAAATCTATTATAATCAGTGATATTATACAATATGATATTTTTAATTTCATTAAATGAATATGTTTCTTTTCATTAACTTTTTAAAATTAATTCCAAACATTGTTTTTTTATGTGAACATAGTAATTGTCTCTTGAGGTTTTATTAAAAAAAAACAATCTTGTATCAAATCTAAGAAATTGAGATATAGGGACAATAAATGCAAATTATTAAGAGTTTCCATTTAAGAAAAGAATGTGTTCATTGTTTTGTAATTTGCATTCAGGATCAAATGGGCTTCACTCCTCATTATATATACCTTCCCAACTAATATCATGTCCATTAACAATTCATTAAACCAGCAAAATATAGCAAAGAAACTATTGAATAGCTAGAATTTCATTTACTTATTTTTTTTCTCTAATTCTCGTTCTCTCAGGTTATCATTAAACCAATTTACTTCAATTTTCCTCTAAAGTATCGATATCACTTTCTTTTAATGTGCATTATAATAAATTTGTATGAGGAAACATTAATATAATTATTGTTCATAAAACAAAACATGTCATTATCTTATTATACGTGGGAAGCCTAAAGAATAGTAATAAATACATGTTTATGTAAAAATTGTGAATTAAAATTAACCATAAAGAATTTATTGACTTTAGATTGACTATAAATAGAAATTTATGCGGTACAGATTTAAATTGGTATGTAAATAGACACAAACATGATAATAAAATATATATACAAATACATTTTCAATATTGTTTCTAATATTTTTCAATATAGTTGTCATGTTTATTTGTAGAAAACAAAATAGATTGCAAATTAATTATAGGAATAAATAAATGAGGATCTTGATTGTTCATATGATTGTTTCTCCTTAATCCATATTCAAAGTGGCTCCTCCTTACACGAGTATTTTTAGAGGAAGATATTTATTTTCTTAGTTATTTTTATTTTTATATGTTTTAGAAAAATATTTTTATTTATCATGACGTTTTTACTCTTTCTATTTAGCTTATGAATTTTGTCTTTCTCAGTTATTTTTTCCTAATTTAAAAAAGACTAAAAATAAATAAGAAAAAATAAAACATCTAAACTACATAGAAAGAATAAAAACACCAAAAAATACTTTTCTAAACTAAATAGAAATAATAAAGATATCGTAAAGAACAATATTTTTATAAAATAAATATGAATAAGAATAACTAAATAAAAAGACATATCATTATCTTATCATACGTGGAAAGCCTAAAGAATAGTAATAAATAGATGTTTATCTGAAAATTGTGAATTAAAATTGACTAACCATAAACGATTTATTGACTTTAGAGTGACTATAAATAAAATTTTATGCGGTAGAGATTTAAATTGGTATGTAAACAGACACAAACATGATAAAAAAATATATATATACAAATACATTTTCAATATTGTTTCTAATATTTTTCAATATGGTTGTCATGTTTATTTGTAGAAAACAAAATAGATTGCAAATCAATTATAAGAATAAATAAATGAGGATCTTGATTGTTCATATGATTGTTTCTCCTTAATCCATATTCAAAGTGGCTCCTCCTTACACGAGTATTTTTAGAGGAAGATATTTATTTTCTTAGTTATTTTTATTTTTATATGTTTTAGAAAAATATTTTTATTTATCATGACGTTTTTACTCTTTCTATTTAGCTTATGAATTTTGTCTTTCTCAGTTATTTTTTCCTAATTTAAAAAAGACTAAAAATAAATAAGAAAAAATAAAACATCTAAACTACATAGAAAGAATAAAAACACCAAAAAATACTTTTCTAAACTAAATAGAAATAATAAAGATATCGTAAAGAACAATATTTTTATAAAATAAATATGAATAAGAATAACTAAATAAAAAGACATATCATTATCTTATCATACGTGGAAAGCCTAAAGAATAGTAATAAATAGATGTTTATCTAAAAATTGTGAATTAAAATTGACTAACCATAAAGGATTTATTGACTTTAGACTGACTATAAATAGAAATTTATGCGGTAGAGATTTAAATTGGTATGTAAACAGACACAAACATGATAAAAAAAAATATATATATACAAATACATTTTCAATATTGTTTCTAATATTTTTCAATATGGTTGTCATGTTTATTTGTAGAAAAGAAAAACATATTGCAAATCAATTATAAGAATAAATAAACGAGGATCTTGATTGTCCATATGATTGTTTCTCCTTTATCCATATTCATAGTGGCTCCTCCTTACACGAGGATTTTTATAGGAAGATATTTATTTTCTTAGTTATTTTATTTTTATATGTTTTAGAAAAATATTTTTCTTTATGGCGTTTTAATCTTTCTATTTAGCTTATGAATTTTGTCTTTCTTAGTTATTTTTTTCTAATTTAAATAAGACTAAAAATAAATAAGAAAAAATAAAACATCTAAACTACATAGAAAGAATAAAAACACCAAAAAATATTTTTCTAAACTAAATAGAAAGAATAAAGATATCGTAAAGAACAATATTTTTATAAAAGAAATATGAATAAGAATAACTCAATAAAAAGACATATCATTATCTTATCATACGTGGGAAGCCTAAAGAATAGTAATAAATAGATGTTTACCTAAAATTTGTGAATTAAAATTGACTAACCATAAATGATTTATTGACTTTAGACTGACTATAAATAGAAATTTATGCGGTAGAGATTTAAATTGGTATGTAAACAGACACAAACAAGATAATAAAATATATATACAAATATATTTTCAATATTGTTTATAATATTTTTCAATATGGTTGTCATGTTTATTTGTAGAAAAGAAAAACATATTGCAAATCAATTATAGAAATAAATAAACGAGGCTCTTGATTGTCAATATGATTGTTTCTCCTTTATCCATTTTCATAGTGGCTCCTCCTTACATGAGGATTTTTAGAGGAAGATTTTTATTTTCTTTGTTATTTTTATTTTTATATGTTTTAGAAAAATATTTTTTTTATGGCGTTTTTATTCTTTCTATTTAGCTTATGAATTTTGTCTTTCTTAGTTATTTTTTCCTAATTTAAATAACACTAAAAATAAATAAGAAAAAATAAAACATCTAAACTACATATAAAGAATAAAAACACCAAAAAATATTTTTCTAAACTAAATAGAAAGAATAAAGATATTGTAAAGAACAATATTTTTATAAAATAAATATGAATAAGAATAACTAAACAAAAAGACATATCATTATCTTATCATACGTGGGAAGCCTAAAGAATAGTAATAAATAGATGTTTACCTAAAATTTGTGAATTAAAATTGACTAATCATAAAGGTTTTATTGTCTTTAGAGTGACTATAAATAGAAATTTATGCGGTAGAGATTTAAATTGGTATGTAAACAGACACAAACATGATAATAAAATATATATACAAATACATTTTCAATATTGTTTCTAATATTTTTCAATATGGTTGTCATGTTTATTTGTATAAAAGAAAAACAGATTGCAAATCAATTATAGAAATAAATAAACGAGGATCTTGATTGTCCATATGATTGTTTCTCCTTTATCCATATTCATAGTGGCTCCTCCTTACACGAGGATTTTTATAGGAAGATATTTATTTTCTTAGTTATTTTATTTTTATATGTTTTAGAAAAATATTTTTCTTTATGGCGTTTTAATCTTTCTATTTAGCTTATGAATTTTGTCTTTCTTAGTTATTTTTTCCTAATTTAAATAAGACTAAAAATAAATAAGAAAAAATAAAACATCTAAACTACATAGAAAGAATAAAAACACCAAAAAATATTTTTCTAAACTAAATAGAAAGAATAAAGATACCGTAAAGAACAATATTTTTATAAAATAAATATGAATAAGAATAACTAAATAAAAAGACATATCATTATCTTATCATGCGTGCGAATCCTAAAGAATAGTAATAAATAGATGTTTACCTAAAAATTATGAATTAAAATTGACTAACCATAAACGATTTATTGACTTTAGAGTGACTATAAATAAAAATTTACGCGGTAGAGATTTAAATTGGTATGTAAACAGACACAAACATGATAATAAAATATATATATATATATACAAATACATTTTCAATATTGTTTCTAATATTTTTCAATATGGTTGTCATCTTTATTTGTAGAAAAGAAAAACAGATTGCAAATCAATTATCGAAATAAATAAACGAGGATCTTGATTGTCCATATGATTGTTTCTCCTTAATCCATATTCATAGTGGCTCCTCCTTCCACGAGTATTTTTAGAGGAAGATATTTATTTTCTTAGTTATTATTTTTTATATGTTTTAGAAAAATATTTTTCTTTATCATGACGTTTTTACTCTTTCTATTTAGCTTATGAATTTTGTCTTTCATAGTTATTTTTTCCTAATTTAAATAAAACTAAAAATAAATAAGAAAAAATAAACTTCTAAACTACATAGAAAGAATAAAAACACCAAAAAATATTTTTCTAAACTAAATAGAAAGAATAAAGATATCGTAAAGAACAATATTTTTATAAAATAAATATGAATAAGAATAACTAAACAAAAAAACATATCATTATCTTATCATACGTGGGAAGCCTAAAGAATAG
>Ga0307516_10005948_pt1 | contig 14427 bp, 6 predicted proteins | sample 19_EM_MG_FD_203310 | JGI IMG/M metagenome (GOLD analysis project Ga0307516, IMG submission 203310) | Populus trichocarpa ectomycorrhiza microbial communities from riparian zone in the Pacific Northwest, United States - 19_EM | ecosystem: Host-associated > Plants > Roots > Unclassified | place... | reverse complement strand
AAAAAAATTAAAATAATACCGTTTGGTGAATTTTTTTAATTTGAATTAACTAGATAAAGTAAAGTAAAATTAAAAAATAAAATCTTTGAAAGGTAATTTGAAACGAATTTAGTTACGCTTGGTTTACCTAAATCAAGCTTTATATTAATTAAAGCATTAATATCATGATATTTGAGCGTAAATATCATGTCCCCCACGGTGATTTAGGAGAGAATCGTCCATTCATGAAAAAGGTGTTTTTTTAGAAAAAGAAAAAGGAAAGAAAACAAACCATTCTTTCCATAAGGCCATGATTGGATTCCATTTGAGAAAGAATTAAGCATTCTTCCCATAGGGCCATTAAGCATTTAATTAAGTTCCTAAACGGCGGGAGTAGTTTTTTCTTTTTATAAGGGCTTTTTCAAATTGTGTTTATTTTTAAAAAGATATTAAATTAATATTTTTTAAATTATTTTAATATATTAATTTTTTAAAAAAAATAAGGCGCTAAGCTAGATAATAAAACAAGGTGGACAAGTCAATAATCAATTCAAAACAAGCCGCCTAATTTATGGACGAACGCGAGGATATTTCCTTAATGGGACCCAAATGGCATTTTGATTAGAATCAAACGGTGGAAAATCAAGATTAAGAAGAAAGAAGAGAGGATTTTGGACCAAAAGTGGAAAGGGACATGGCTAAGCTGGATGATGGGGAATGTGGACAGCTCAGAGGAGAGAGAAAGTAGGGCCCAGTCAGTCATGAAAGTAGTTCAGAGTCAAGTGGGGGTTTCTGTGACAGGATAATTGAAAAGACAAAGGGTGAAACACAAGTTAAAGTGACTGTCAACATGGTGTTGATGATGTTTGACTGCGTTTTGGTCTTTTTTGTTCGCTTTCTGCAAGGCGTGGTCTTTGGGCTTGGTTCCAGCTGTTCAGTATCGTACATTTTACTGTAACCATTAATCATTAAATGTACTTGTCTTGTCACCATGTTTTTGAAAAAAATCTAGGTTGATGAATTATTCAGTTAATTTGTGGGTTATAAGGTAAATTAGAATTGTTTTCAATTAAAATGACATTATTAATTTTTTTAAAGCATTTAGTGTTAATTAGTGGAACTTCATCGGGTTATTAAAAACTTGGTTGTGTAATTTGAGTTTTAATAGATTAATGTCTTGTATATGTAGTTTTTAATCCTGATTCCACGATTGATCCAAGATAAGTCATGGGCAGGTAAATTGAACTAGGGTGGATTGATTTATTTAAATTTTTTTTTTTGGAACATGACCGAACCTAAATCCTAGTTCAAGGTTCAATCTTTTGAATCCGATCGGTATTAAAATAGTGGTCTTAATTCTATAGTTTTTAACTCCTATTCAAGAGTCAACTCGAGACAACTCATATGTTATGAGTTAGGTAGATTGATATGAGTTAATTTGAGTTAACCTGATTTTTTATCTTATAAAAAAATAAAAATAATATTATTTTTAAAAAAGCAATTAAAAAAAAGTCAGCAGATTTTGACCAGGGGCCATCCTTGATTTTTTATTGGGTCACTAAGTCAATTCTTCCTATGTTTTTGTTGAAACCCGGTCTAATCTAGACCTCGAGTCACCCGAATCACAAGTCAACCCACCAATCCAAACTGAGTCTTAAAACAATGCATGCGTGATTTAATTAGAAACTCGGCTTGAATCATGTTTATATCTCAAGTTTTTCAGGTCAATATGTTACATGTGTGGAGTTTAAAATGAATGAAAAATGATAAATTGATATTTGGCATTACAGAAGGTTCAAGAAAGAAGGGATCTTTAATTTGTTTTTCAATAAATTGACTATAATTTAGTCTATAAAAATTAAGTGATTGATTTTTTATTATAGAAAATTATTAGATATGTTGTCCGTGCATGCTATGGGCCAAGAAAAAAACATTTGACGTAAAAAAAGTTCTAGATTTAAAAAACCCAAGTCTCGAGTAAATGGTTTAAATGACAATTTAAATAATATAAAAAAAAACAAAAAAAACAAAATTGACAAAAAAATAAAAGATTAACATAACCATACATGAGCTTATTTGGATTAGTAAACAACTTAATGCTAACCCAATAAAAGAAAAACCATAAAAAAAAGAAGAAGCAAGACTTCAAAACAAAAAAGAGATGAAAACTCAGAGTAAAAAAAAGAAGGAAAAAAAACTAAAAAAACTCAGGCGAACCTTCTAAACCTGGTCTAATATTAAAAACTTGCAACTTATTGAATCATGGACTTGATTTCAATCAAAAAACTTAATTGTCAAACATTTTAATTTTAAAGGATGAAATCATTAAAAAATATATTAATAAATAAACTTGAAAAAGCAAAAAAAAAAAGAACAAAAAGAATGAGGATAAAATTTGAGAGAAAAACAGATAAAAATGATGAAATTTGAAAAAAATTAAAATAATCTCAAACAAAATAAATAGCAATTAAAAGAATGAGTATCAATTTTAAAAGATAAAAAAAATCATAGGGTATGAAATTGAAAAACATTTTGATAGGTTATTTATAGATTAAGAAATGGTAGGAGGTAATACTAGAAAACATTATAGAGAGCTAACCCAATAGAATCAAACCAAGAAAATAAAAAAAAATAAAAAATAAATTAAAAATAAGCTAAAAAGAAGATAAAAAAAACTTAAACAAACCCGGATGAACCTCCTGAACTTGATCTAATCTCTAAAACCTGTAAATTGTGAAATCTTGGATCTGGGTTTATTAAGAAACTTAACTCTTAACAAATTTAATTTTTAAGGATGAAGACACGTAAAAACCATTAATAAAAAAACTTGTACAAGGAAAAAAAACAAAAAAACAAGGATAAAATTTGATAGAAAAATACCCGAGGAGGATGAAATTTGAAAAACTAAAAATGACCCCAAACAAAATAAATTGCAATTAAGAGAATGATGACCAAATTTGAAAGATTAAAAAATTATAGAATGTTAAATTAAAAAAATAATAATTTGATAGATTATTCATGGATTAAAAAATATTAGGGGGTGAAATAGAAAAAAATTATTGAGGGTTAACTCAATAGAATCAAAATGTAAAAAAACAAAAAAATACTTAAAAAAATAAAAAAATAAGAAAACATCAATTTAGAAAAAAAAAAACCAAGAAAACCCGGCGAATCTTTTAAACTTGGTTTAATTTCTAAAAGTTGCAACCCGTAAAATATTTGACCTAGATTCAATTAAGAAGCCTAATTCTTAAAAAAATCAATAAAAAATAGCGAGGATAAAATTTAATATAAAAAAACCCAAGGAGAATGCAATTTTAAATTTTTTAAAAAAATGGTGCCAAATAAAATAAAAAATAATTAAAAGAACGAGGCCAAATTTTAAAGATAAAAAAAATAACAATTAAAAGAATGAGAACCAAATTTTAAAGATAAAAAAAATAACAATTAAAAGAATGATAACCAAATTTTAAAAATAAAAATGTCATAGAGGGTGAAAATTGAAAAACATTTATAAAAACCTAGTAAACCTGAGCAAATACATAAACCTTGTCAAATTTGAAAAACTTGCAATCCATGAAACCCTGAATTCGCATCCAATCAAGGAGTTTATTATGAGCCAATTTTAAAATATAAATTTTAATAAGTTGTTAAAGTAAAAAAAAAATAGCAATAAAAAGAATAAGGATTAAATTTGATAGGAAAAAAAATCAAAGGAGGGTGAAATCATAAATAAAATCATTTATGATTTAAAATAAAAACTTGTCAAGGCTAAAAAATTCACAAAAAAAAGAGGGATAAAATTTAATAGGAAAAAAGCAAATGAAAGTGAAATCGTAAAACAAAATCAATTGAAAAACATGATTCCAAACAAAAAAAATCAAAATTAAAATAATAGGGATCAAATTCAATATATTATTCAAGATAAAAAAATCATAATAAAAAGAAAAAGGGATTATATCTAAAGAACCAACAAATTAAAGGGTTGTTCTTGAATTTTTAAGGGGTTGTTGCGAAAATCTAGGTGAAGGAGAGAGAAGTTGAGGGGGAAAGAAATGGCTGCTAATGCAAAACCACCACGAATCTTAATACATGCGTCGTCTTATCTAACTCGGGATGCCGAGACCTTTCAAATGTCACCCAAACGGTGCGGGGGGCCTCTACACGCTGGCTCATGTCGTGCATGCATTAACATGTTTTTTTAATTATATTTAATAAATATAATTTTACAATAATACTCTTATGCACCCTTGAATTTCCTATCACATGGCTAAAGACATAATTTTAACCTCCAATAAAATTAGTATGGTGCTATATTCTCCACTCTAGACTCATAAATTAGTGTGACACCATTTTTCTTATTAATGACTACCTTTTGTATGGGCACCTACTTCCCTCTCCAATTACTTACGAGCACCAACCTCTTCAATAAAATTAGAATGGTGCTATAGTCTCTTTAACTGACTCACAAATTATTAGTGCAACACCATCTTTCTCGTCAATGACTACTTCCTGTATGGGCACCTACTTTTCTCTCCAATTACTTATGGCCACTAATCTCTTCATTAATAGTACAACAAGACACAATAATCAACCACTCAACTTTTAATGTGCCTTTCACATTTCTCCAATGCTCTATATTCCTTGCACATTTTATCTTATATTTACTAACTTAAACATTAAATAGTTATTGTTTTGTCTGAGAACTTGTAGTTAAGTTTTTCATATTAAGAGTGTGTTTAAGAGTGTGGTTGCGGTTGCGGTTGCTTTTCAAAATGTTTTTCATTTCAAAATAATATATTTTTTTATTTTTTAAAAATTAATTTTGACATTAGTATATCAAAATTATTTAAAAACATAAAAAAATATTAATTTTAAATAAAAAAAATTAAATTTTTAAAAAACACGATTTCAACTGCGTTCCCATCGTACCTTAAAAGTCATCTAATGTTGCATCACCCAGGCCAGCCCGTCGGTAGTGTATGGTTTATTAGATGGGTTTGCTTTTAGCAAAAATGGCATCACAGGCCTAGTCCATTTTCATGGATTCCAAATGCTACTCAACTTATTTCTGTTCAACATCTTTTACCTAGGACTTGGTCCAAATGTCTTTTTTTGGGAACAGGGTTTTGGTTTTGAGGCCATTATGAACTAAGGCCTACCAAACTTTCTGAGCACGAGCTCTCATCATGCCAGGAATTTGTTCAAATCCAATGACTTCTGTTTTGGTGTTGCCCTTATTCTACTCTCCGAGCAAAATTGGAAGAGATGAACTTTCCAAGCTTTTGATTCATTCATCAATGGTGGGGTTGCCTGCATTCCTAGCCCTCCTCTTGACTGAGATCGAAGTATCAGAAAACTTGAGAAAGTGAGAACTAAGGAAGTATGAACAGTTACCACAGCTGGGACTTGCGACTGAGAGACATTGGAGAGCAGAGTGGATCTTATCTTTCCCAAAAAATAAAAATAAAAAGTTAGATTTTTTCTTTTCCAAATTAAAACTTTATTGCTTTAAGTTCATATCTCATCTTGAAAACACCAGCTTGTTACAAATTTCTTGCTGTGTAATCCCAAAGGTAGCCAGCCAGCCCTAATGCCACTAGTTTCAGCACGTATTTTCATCAAATACCACCAACAATTTAGTATTTTTTTAATGGTCTACTATTGCTTGTACATATAAGAAATAATTCAAATTTATTTCTCAAATAATATCAACAATTTATGACATTAACTTTGTGGAATGGATCTCTCTAAAAAATTAAATCAATGCACCGTTAACTATTTTATATATTTTGATTAACGTGGATGTCTGGGTCAGTTTGCGCGCACCTCGATTAATCTCACGAGCCCTGAAGTTAACGAACATGTAAGTCTCTAGTGGTCATCATGTTAGCAACCATAAGGCTTGAATCTGAGACCACAGGGGGAGCAAATCTCTTGGTCCCAAACTCTTACCACTGAATTACCCACTAGATGATTATTATTTTAATATTTAGTGGCACTTGGGGCATTTGTTATGGGATTAGTTGTTGATATTTAGAAATAGTTATAAAATCTTAATTCTTAATCTAATCACCACTGTACTATTAGATATTTATAAAAAGTTTGAAATTCAAAATTATCTAATTATTACATCAACAATCAACACAAAATAACAATAATTAATCCTATAACAGTTTCTCAAAGCTAACAATAATTAATTCAATAACAACAATTGAGCTCAATTAAGAAGTTTTAATGAAATTTTACATTTGAAATATTTTAAATATTAAGAGATTCAATATATAAAAAGAAATCAAATATTAACTTTTCTGTTTTATTACACTAAAGAGAAAAAATTAGTATTATTTTCTAAAATAATTATTTATCTATTTTTAATAGATATTTGAAGAAATAAGACCACAGCAATGCAAGTAATCTAAAAAAATTTGAATTCTATTTTTTAATATTTAAATTGAATTTATTTATTAATTAGATTTAAATTAATCAGAAATAGAAAATTTGTTACAAACAGTCTTTAAGCCTTAATTAAAATACACATTATAAAGACAATATGATCCCAAGGGATAAACTTGTCATGTTAGACATAAACTGATCAGGTGATTCCTTCCAGAACACTCAAACGTACATTCCAACTCACTTGCAACCAAAAATGATTAGAAAAAACACATCCTGAACCCCATCCCATGCAAGTAACCAATAAAATCCCTCAAAGACCCAAAGAAACCTCCTTTATATGCTCTCCTCCACTCCTTCCTCCTCAATTCCCTCTCCCCTTCAGATCCCACTTAAAAACCATTTCAGGAACCCCAAAGAGGTGCAAACTTTGGTGCCAAAATGAGAGAAATCCTTCACATTCAAGGGGGTCAATGTGGGAATCAAATTGGGGCCAAGTTTTGGGAGGTGATCTGTGATGAACATGGGATTGATCAGTCAGGGAGGTACAGTGGAGACTCAGATCTTCAATTGGAGAGGATTAATGTGTATTACAATGAAGCAAGTGGTGGAAGATATGTGCCACGTGCTGTTCTTATGGATCTTGAACCTGGTACCATGGATTCAGTCAGATCTGGTCCTTTTGGACAGATTTTTAGGCCTGATAACTTTGTTTTTGGCCAATCCGGTGCTGGTAATAACTGGGCTAAAGGGCATTACACTGAAGGAGCTGAATTGATTGATTCTGTTCTTGATGTTGTCAGGAAAGAAGCTGAAAATTGTGATTGCTTGCAAGGTAATTTTTTTTAAAGATGTCTTTTTTAGTGCCTTTTGTGTTGTTTTGATTGAACCCTTGTGAGTTTTGTTTATTTTGCTTGTTTGATATTGCATTGGGAGGGATTAATGCTTTGAGAAATGGCTTTGGGTTGTTTTGATTGGATATATCTATTTTTTTAAATGGTTTTGGTTAGTTTGTTAGAATACAAAGAATACAAGTGGGTTTGATTGGATCTGGTCTTATATTCAGGTTTTTTGAGATTTTTCTTGGTGCCGTTGATTTTTTGTATTATGAAAATGAGGGGCTTTTCATTTTTGTTTTGTTTAGCTTGCTGGGAAGCTAAAGGCGTGTTTATGATGGTGCCTCCATGACTTGTTCTTTCATGTTGTTCAATGACATCGTAATGCTGGACTAAATCCTGTTTTCTGGTTTTGCTGACTGCTCCATATGCTAGGCTAGTTCTGAATTTTTTTTGGCTGGAAACTTGTGTCGTTGGTTTTCACAGCTGATAACAGATAATGAGAAAATGATCTTCCGGGACTTGAAGTATGTAACAAGGTCTATTTAGATTCAAGTGTGGTTTATACTCATGGTTGGAAGTTTGGTTTCTATCTTTTTCATGATTTGGTTTTTGTTTGCAATTTTCCGTGTTTCTCTTTAATTTGTGGTCATTTGATTGGTGTACCATTATTGTTGTTTCTCTCAAATTTAAGTTCTATCTAGAACTGTCCTTTCTCATTGATGCTACATTTTTAGTTTTCCTGTCTGTTTTCAAGAATCATTTAATATATTTGGTGGAACAGGATTTCAAGTTTGCCATTCTTTGGGTGGAGGCACTGGTTCTGGCATGGGAACTCTTCTTATTTCTAAAATTCGTGAGGAGTATCCTGATCGCATGATGTTGACATTTTCCGTCTTCCCTTCACCTAAGGTATCTGACACTGTTGTTGAACCATACAATGCAACTCTTTCTGTCCACCAGCTTGTAGAAAACGCTGATGAATGCATGGTTTTGGACAATGAAGCTTTGTATGACATCTGCTTCCGCACTCTCAAGCTTGCTACCCCCACTTGTAAGTTAATTGAAAGCGCTTTCTGTGAACTGAAAGACATAATTTAAAGATATTAAATCTGGAATTAATTAAAAGAACCATCTGGCCTTTTCTACCTAAAGATTGAAAATGAATGTTGAGATGGACAACAATAATAAAATGCTTAGTTCTTAGTTGGCTGCTCACTTCTCGTTCTCATTGGTGGTTGATAGGGAATTGATTGCTTGTGACTTCTTATTTTTTATTGGTATTTAAATCCACATGGTTTGCTGTCTCTCCTTGCCTCTAACCTAGACAACCACCACCCCCTATGCCCCACAAATAAAGATGACAACAACAACTTCTATTGTACAGCTTGCTGTTCACTTATTCTTCTTCCCTCTTCCAGAATATGCAATATCTTCAGCTCAATTTGATTGCAGATAATACACATGTAATTCATACAAACAGATGCATGATATGTGTACATGAACATGCCCAAACACATGCATGTATGTTCCATGTAAGGTTTTGAAGCATCATGATCTGACTCTGGTACCTTATGTTTTGTTTTACCATATCCCAGTTGGGGATCTTAACCATCTCATTTCTGCCACCATGAGCGGTGTCACATGCTGCCTTCGCTTCCCAGGACAGCTGAACTCTGACCTACGAAAGCTTGCAGTTAACCTTATCCCATTCCCTCGTCTTCATTTCTTCATGGTTGGATTTGCACCCTTGACATCAAGAGGATCACAGCAATACCGTGCTCTGACTGTGCCTGAACTAACCCAGCAAATGTGGGATGCCAAGAACATGATGTGTGCTGCCGACCCACGTCATGGCCGTTATCTAACTGCTTCAGCCATGTTCCGTGGTAAGATGAGCACTAAAGAGGTCGATGAACAAATGATAAATGTCCAGAACAAGAACTCGTCATACTTTGTTGAGTGGATTCCCAACAATGTAAAGTCCAGTGTATGTGACATCCCACCAAAGGGTCTGAAGATGGCATCCACTTTCATAGGGAATTCAACCTCAATCCAGGAGATGTTCAGGCGTGTCAGTGAACAATTCACAGCTATGTTCAGGCGCAAGGCTTTCTTGCACTGGTACACTGGCGAGGGAATGGACGAGATGGAATTTACCGAGGCTGAGAGTAACATGAACGATCTGGTTGCTGAGTATCAGCAATACCAGGATGCAACTATCGATGAAGAGGAGTACGAGGAGGAAGAGGAAGAGGAACATGATACTTAAGATAGCTTGAAATTCTTTTCACTATGTCTGAAGTATGTATTTCCCTGGCTCTATTTAAGTGAGTGAAATGTTTCTCATTGGGGGGTCAAACTAGATTGACTTGCTGATGTATGGGTTGTGGTTCCTTGTATTGAAGATGGGATTTCGTGACTCCTTTTGCTTTTAAATTTGAATGATGGATGTCTTGTATTTAGTAGACGAGTGTTTGATCATCTATCACTTCAAACTTGTAGCATTTTTCCTTGGATTAATTTGTGTGATAGGCATGGTTTTCTTAGCAAGGCAGGTTCTCGTGGCATTATAAATGCCATTAGTGTTGCAAGGTGGGAATTGTAATTTTTTTTCCTATTTGAGTGTATATCTTTAGTTTTTCTATTTGAATGTTTGTATCTTTAAAAACTTGCAATGAGTGCTTTTAATTTTGAAATCTAACAATTATCAACTGCGATCATATTTGATCAAATTAATTAAAATTAAAAATTAGAACAACAAAACAACTTAACAATTTATTTATATTAAAAGAACACCAAAATTTCGTTCTTTTCTTTTTATAAAATCGTGGAGACCATAACCGACTAGATAAGATAATGGAAAGGAAACAAAATAAATAAAAATATAGGGTTTATGGACAACCAGATGCCAATCAGAGCCAGTAGGATCTGCAACATAAAAATCTTGCAACGGGCTAGGATCGAAGGCAGTGGCCAGGGCACAAATGATGGCTAGAAAACTTGCAGTAGCCAACAATTTTGTGGCTAGCCATATCAATTCTTTGGGGTACTAAAAGAGACTGGTAAACTACGTACAGCATTGATCATTGATGTAGTATGTACGCAGGAACTCTTCCTATATATGGCGATGGATCGACAGTCCAAGAATTTAGTCTTCGAAGGAAACTTGCTGCCGTCCAATGCCCATGTCTTTGGGGTACCCATCAAGACAAGGCTGGTAGATTACACATGCACCAAGAGTCGTAAGAACAAGGAAATGCCAATGAGTTGTTCCTTGCTTGTTAATATATGGAATAATTTTATTTTCTTGCAATATTTTTTATTACAAACTCGTGAAAGCAACACCAACCATGCATGAACAAGGAAAATTCAGAATTTAACTGTGGAACTGTGCTCTTAGTTTCTCAACAATGGACTTGTCGACATTATAAGCCTTGGCTAGAACATCATCACCAATGGGTGGATTGGTTCCAAATATATTGCTAGGAATAGCAATAAAACCAGGGTTCTGGCTGTTCAAAGAAGCAATAGCAGCTGCAGCTCCGTTGCCCGCATTACTCAAGAAATGAGCAAGTCCTATGGGAAAAACAAAGACATCTCCCTGCTCAAGGACCTTGGAAAAGAGCCTGTTTTCCGGGAAAGAGGACACAAACCCAACAAGGAGGCTGCCTTCCAAGACGGTAAGAATCTCACTTGCACGAGGGTGAATGTGAGGAGTGACGAGACCACCTTGTGCGAAGTCAAAGCGAATGAGTGTGAGTCCAAGGGTGTTTAGGCCTGGTATTTGGGCGACAGAAGCTGATGTAACAGAGGAGCCAGAGGGGTTTGATGTGTTGCCAGGAACATGGAAGCCTCCAGAGAAAAAATTATCAGGCTTTACCAGCTTCGGATCCAGGCAAGCTAGGCCATAATCACAAAAGAATATGTTAGTGGGAGCACTCACTAGACTTGGCTAAAAATAAAATGAAAGCATAATTTATTTCTTGAATATGATTAAAGCTAATTAATTGCAGTGTAATTTTGAGTAAATCAATTAGACCCCCACCTGAGCTAGTAGGATCTGCAACACAGAAATCTTGCAGTGGACCAGGCTCAATGCCGGCAGCGGCCAAGGAACAGGAGATGGCTAGGAAGCTAACAATCACCAAGATCTGGGAAGCCATTTGGATTGCTTGGGGATGGAGATTGAGGCAGAAACAGAAGTGACTGGAGATTTGAGTGCTATTCTTTCAAGGACTAATATGTATAGTGAATTTTGTAGGGTAGATATGGATTTATTTTAAATTCTTTACGATTTGAGAATCGATGCATTAAGTTCTTATTTGATTTCGGATATTATGTGGGAATAAATTTGTTAGCTAAGAAATTAAAATCTCAGATTCGAAGAATATGGAAAGGTAAAAAGGGAAATGAAATTCAGTAGTCAAATTCTGTAATGGATATTATATATTAAAACAGAGAAAGAAATCAATTATATTTATAATAAGATAAATCAATTAATTCCATGAACTTCTCTAACAAATCCCAAGATTTATCTCCATTATTTTTTGGTTGATTCTTGTGTGTAAAGTCAAGATACTTTTCAATAATTAAAATCCCCCTCAAAGCTGTCCTTGTGCTTGTTTAAAACCTCAAAAATTTAAAAATAAAGTAACGGTTGTTTTTAAAAGACTTTTCATTTTAAAATATATTAAAATAATATTTTTTTTATTTTTTAAAAATTATTTTTAACATTAACATATCAAAATGATTTACAAACATCAAAAAAATATTAATTTGAAACAAAGAAAAAAATAAAAAAAATTTTAATTTTTTTAAAAAACGCTTTCAAAACGCAATGCCAAACACACGTAATAGAGTTGGTTTGATAATTGTTTTAAAATATATATAATATATATAAAATAAATAAAAATATATTTAATTAAAAAGACACCAACATAAAATAAATTGTATCTTGAATAGTTTTAGAAAGAATTTTATATTTTTAAAATATAAAATATATAAAAAATATCTATTCTATTTTTATTATCTCTATTTATTTTATCTCAAAACAATTGAATTTTATCTCGTAATAGTAATTCAACGCTACCTAATATTTCTCCTCCTTTCAAATGCTATGATATTCAACCATTTTTCATGATAAAATGAAGAAACCAAGCATGGCACTATGCATAAGCTAAGGATGACTTCCTGTTTATTGTTTATTTTACAGTGTGATTGCAGTTGCTTTTCAAATAATTTTTTGTGTTGAAATGCATGCTAATGATTTTTTTTATTTTTTAAAAATTATTTTTGACATCAGCACATCAAAACGATCCAAAACATATTAAATTTTAGCAAAAAAAAAAAATTTAAATTTCTTGGGAACGCGGTTTGCACCGCGTTCCCAAACGGTGTAGTACTACTTGTAGTTTAGTTAAAATAATTAGTTAGTCCTTGTATTTTTAGAAACTATATATTTAATCTCTATATTTTTAAATTCATTTAAAATTCAACCATTATTCCATTTTATGCTTGTTTTCAACTTATTTTGATTTCTTCTTTATTTAAAAAAAATAGAAAAGATAGAAATAATTAGATAGGATGAAAGAGTTTTTTAGTACAAAATACTATTATGGTCAACCCTAATCAAAGGACCATTTAATCATTTTTGATATTATAGAAATTAATTGATTTATTTTATTAAACTACAAGGACTTAATTATAATTAACATTTGATTGTGGTCAAGCTCCTTAAAAACTTTCTAGAACATGCCAAATAAAAAAATAAAATATTTGGACTCTCTTAGCGGCAAGATCAAGCAAGGAGATTCACTGAATTATTATTATATTAAATATTATTTCTATTTTCTTAAAAACAAAATTCCAATGCTTGAGCTTTGACTAATCAAAGATTTGTGTGAGGAAATGTGCAATAACCGAGGAAAGCAGTTTTTCAATGCTTTTGGTTTAACATAAGGCATTGTAATTAAAATACCTTATGCAATGACTTATAACACACGACTCTGCATATGCTCATGATGACTACAATAAGCATTGCTCTAAACTTCCATGTCTGAATACTTTTCGACTTAGATTAGGTAAGTTCTTGGTAGTGTTGATAGAAGCAGAGCAATATTTAAAAGCCAAAAACATGAATAATGGTCAAACTTGAATTATATGGTTCCTCAATTACTGATCAAAATAGTTTATAACTCCCACTTGCTGTTGACAAGAAGCTGATCAGTTCGCCTGAATAAAGTCAATCTCTTGCAGGTTCCCCATGCTCAAAAAACAATGGAGATGGCTTCTCTAAACTCTTCCTTGTTGCCATTATTGTTTCTTCTTCTCTTATCTTTCTCATGGTTAACCCTAGCCCATCCTCATGAGGATTTTCTTCAGTGTCTTTCCTTTCATTTTCAAGACTCCACAGCCATTTCTAAGCTCATTTACACCCCAAGAAGCCCCTCATATTCTTCTGTCTTGCAGTTCTCGGTTCAAAACAATAGGTTCAATACAACTTCTGATCCAAAACCTGCAGTTATCTTTACGCCAACGAATGTATCCCACGTTCAGGCTGCGATTTATTGCTCCCGAAAGCAAAACTTGCATATTAGAATTCGGAGTGGTGGCCATGATTATGAGGGCCTTTCTTATGTATCATATTCACTCCCATTTGTGATCGTTGATCTAATCAATCTTCGAAAAGTCGCAGTTGATGCAAGGCATAAAACTGCATGGGTCCAGGCTGGTGCATCTCTCGGCGAAGTTTACTATAGAATTGCAGAGAAGAATAGAACTCTTGCCTTTCCAGCAGGAATTTGGCCTACTATTGGTGTTGGTGGTCACATTAGTGGAGGAGGATATGGCATGATGATGCGGAAATATGGCCTTGCTGCTGACAATGTCATTGATGCTCAACTGATTGATGTTAAAGGTAGAATCCTTGACAGAGCATCGATGGGAGAAGATCTATTTTGGGCCATTCGAGGCGGTGGAGGAAATACTTTCGGAGTTGTTGTCGCATGGAAATTGAAGTTGGTTCCAGTTCCACCTACAGTGACTGTCTTCACTGTCCCAAGAACCTTGGAACAAAATGCAACAAAGCTTGTCCATCGGTGGCAATCGGTTGCGAGTAAGCTTCACAAAGATCTCACTATTGCCTTAGTCCTAAGGAGAATCAATTCTAGTGAAGAAGGAAAGACAACAATATTAGCTGCATTCACTTCCTTGT
>Ga0307516_10005947_pt1 | contig 14428 bp, 8 predicted proteins | sample 19_EM_MG_FD_203310 | JGI IMG/M metagenome (GOLD analysis project Ga0307516, IMG submission 203310) | Populus trichocarpa ectomycorrhiza microbial communities from riparian zone in the Pacific Northwest, United States - 19_EM | ecosystem: Host-associated > Plants > Roots > Unclassified | place... | reverse complement strand
GTCTTTGGCAGTCCGTCCAAATCCTATCCCAGGACGGACTAGGGCAGCGGGGACCCTGCCCGGGACGGGACCGTCCTAAAAGACTGCCGGGCCCGGCCGGGCAGGACGGACTATTGCGAGGCCTGTCAGTACCTTTTCCTGGTGAAGCTATAAGGGGATCCAGGTTTTTAATGGCTGACAAGATATTGAGGACATGGTGTGATGTAGCGGATAATTGTGTTTTCCTTGGTTAAAGGTTTTTTGGTTTTATCTGCAAGGAGGTTTTCCTTTTTTCCTACATGTTAGGTTTTTTGGTTTTTAACAAGGAGGGAATAACAGTCAGGGTTGATGAACTTTGGTCCAAGGACGAACCCTTGTGAGAGAGGGGGTAGTGTTACACCCAGTGCACTGGTGACACCCCAAGACATGCAATTAGTATGACTAGCCAGACTCAATCTGAGGATTGAGGTCTAGTGAGATTTCATGAGTAAAAGTCAGGGGCTGGGGCGAGCTCTGAAAGAGAGGAGTATTACCGACCCAACAGCAGCCAGGTGGTAACTCAAGGTTACCAATGGGAAAGGGGATGAGTGGCAGCCTCAGACGAGGGTCTAGTCACATCCCTGGGGGGTGTCAAGGTTATCCTCCACGAGACCCATACTAAATGCTACTGGTTGCTGTATACCGGCAAAAGTGTCAAATTTTTCAGGGTGCAATATAACTCACGAGCGGTCGTGCAGGACGCGTGAGACGGAACGGGTCTGGAGGGTATATGAGGGGAGCCAGACCATCTGTCAGTTGTTTGAAGAAGATCGGACCTTAAGTTGTCAAGTTACAGAGACGTATTCTTCAGTTAACTGCGATTGCTACGGCACTTGTACTGACGTCACCAGACATTCCTGGAAGCATCTAGACTCATAGATTGCGACCCCGAATGCACCTGAGAAGCATTTAGCCAGTAAGGGCTGCGGACAGGAGCACAAGGGTGATGGCGCCTACAAGGGGGTGCAAACGAAGATTGTTCGCAAGCACCCGGATCGAAGATCTTCTGGGTCTATACCTATCAATCAGTGCCACGTCCCAATCAACCGTATCTCCCTTGGACGCGGAGAGACGCTGCTGCATAATACCAAGGTATTGCACTTTCCAAGTCAGCCCGAGGGCAGATGGCCAAAGAGTCAGCGTGATATTTAATGAGCGGCAGTTTCCTATGTAGAGAGGTATCGGCAATTTGAAGTTGAGCCTTAACAATATTACATTGTTTCTGGGATCAACTCTCTAGTGATATTTCGAACGCGAATCTCTTAGTGAATTTTCCCAACCACTCCCGTGCGAATCCTTGGGAACTACATCGTCGCTCGGCTGCTATCATACAAGTGTTGCCCGCTTTAGGGTGACAGACTGTTGGTGACCACCTGGGCGATTGTGCCATTGGTGAAACACCCAAGTGTTACAGTTCACCACATACAAAGCATACTACGACTGGAGCCACTTGCCAATACTGGAATACAAGTGAGGGGGACTTTGTTTCCATCCACCTCGACAGACATCCGGTCTCAAACATCAAATACAACAAATTAAATGCTCAAAAGCTACCACCGTATGAAGAACTGAAAATACTGGCAGGTGGAAAAGCCCTACAATTGAAAATACCAGGTAACCTGAGCATCCACGATGTCATCTCAGTTCAGAACATGAATAAGACCCTCAATTCAAAGGATGACACATTCAAGTGGAACCCTGATACCGTCAAACAGCGGATTATCAGTCTTCGAGATATGCCACAGTATGGTAGGAGGTACCGTGTATGGATAAAACTGCTGGGCAGACAAGGATAGATGGATATACCCAGGAAAGGGCTTCGAAAACCTACTATCACAAACCTGGCATGATAGGCTTATTGGCACCGGTGCTGGAGCCACTCTGACCATTGCCGCCCTGTGGCTTGTCCTCATTTCTGCTGCCAAAGCGGTGGCTATCCTCTGAATCTAGGCGTCTCAATAATCACATCGCTCCAGTAGCGATACCTCTTGAACCCATTCCCTGACCGCTGGCCAGTCTGGATCCTTTTTTCCTGTTGTCTCTGTTATGTTGCTTGCGTGTCCTTTCTCCTTACTGTTACGTACGTCCAAGTTTCCCATTGATTATGCTTTTGCATCATTCTGCTGGCACCATTACATATGTTATTTCCTATTGATTATGTTTGTACGTCTTTTCCCTATTATCCATTCTACTTGCGCGTCCTTCTCCTGTTGCCATTACATACGTTGTCTCCTGTTGATTATGCTTGCATGCTACTGCCTTTCATTACTTGCACGTTTTTTCTCTGTTTCCTTACTGCTTGCGTGTCCGCCTTGTTTTAGTTGCATGCCCTGTCGTTTCGATTATAGTAATCAGTCACACCACAGCTGAGTGCGATCATGTGTTCTCCTTGGACGCAATAGTGAGTCATGATGAAGGAACTGTGTCAGTTTCGCAGATGAGGCTGTGATTCCACAGAGGAGGAAAAGGAGTATAAAGAGGAGGGCACGGTAGCTAGTCTCAAGATTCTTCTCCATACAATATTATCCACATACCTGGACCTACGTTCCCACATCTCTGAGCAACATAATGAGACCATCGCCGAGATGTCAAATTACTCGCTCCGATGACCACCAGGTCATTCGGCAGTGTGACGAGTGATTTGGAACCACCTTTGATGAACCTACAACACCACTGCACACCCCAGGCCATGCCTGACAGAATGGAACGCTACCATGTATACCGGGCCACACCAGACAGAATAGAACACCGCTGCATATGCCACGCCTGGTAGAACAGAACTTTGCCGTGTATACCGGGCCGCGGCAGTCAGAACAGAACACAGACATGTATGCCGTCTTGGGCAGAATGGAAGAATGCCGCACATGCTGCATCTAACAGAATGGAAGACCACTGCGAATACTGTACTACTAGGCAGAACAGAGGACCACCGCACATGCTGAAGGCTGTACTGGACAGGACGGAAGACCGCCGCATATGAAGGAAGTCTGCTGTGTATACTGCAGGCCATGCTGGAGATGAAGGAAGACGACAACGATGATGCTATGCCAGGCATGAAGGAAGAAGACAATGACAATATTAGGCTGCACATGAAGAAATAAGACAATGATGATGCCATGCTGGGAATGAAGAAAGATGACAATGATGATGTCACGTCAGGAATGAAGAAAGACGACAACAACGATACCATGCAGGGTATAAAGGAGGACAAGCATGATGAGTGAGTGGGAATCACTTGCGCCGAACGATACCGAGATACGAGTAGTGATACGAAATCGCTCAAGAACAATGAGAGAATGATACCATGCTACAGTAAAGACTACCAGGTGGAAGTAGACAAACACAGTCTGAGAGACAAACAAACGAAAGATCTACCGAGTAGACGCGCCAAGAAGCTATGTTGCCTGTTGAGTCCAAGACAGAGAATGGAGGTTGGGACGAGGTTTTTGAAACCTATTCAGATCCTTTTGCAAGGAATACAACAAGTCAATTCTCCATACAACCGAGATAAATATGATAGAACTCGATGACAAAACTGCCTCCCCTACCAAACCTCCGAATCCTGGACAACAACTAGAATGGCCAATCCTCTACATCTTACCAGCAACACTGCCATATGAGAGCCAATACAAAGCTTGCAAGCTAGAGATGGCCTGCTTGGCTTGGGCAGTGGCGTGTCTACACCAGTATCTGGAAGGCTCAGCTTTCAAAGTATTCACAGACCATTCAGCGATACCCAGTATACTCCAGTTGTCTGCCAACACCTGATACTCCCTACGTCTTAACAAGTTTTGAATGCAGTTAATGCCATTCATTGATAACATGGATATTGTCCACCGACCAGGAAAGTCGATTCTATACGTCGACTGTTTGTCTTGAAATATAGGCTTGGGGACAAGCCAAAACGATTCAGCGGGGTGTATGACAGGCAAAGCCTCTACGGTATGGATGGTCAAGTTGACTAATCTGGAAACGATCGATGATGGTAAAGTCAAGGAAGAAGTGACACACCAGCTGAGCTGGGACAGCCCAGGATCAGAGTGAGAAGAAAGTCAAGAAAACATTTTGCTTTCCCTGTTCGGAACCAGTGTGGTTTAGTTTCTTTGTTTGTTTGTTTCTTTGTTTGCATATTCAGGAGGAAAAAGTCAGTTTCTTTTCGGGGTTCATCATGGTTTACAATCTTTGTGTTTTTGCTGCATTTTCAGGAGCCCGGAGACAGAGCTTGATAAGCAGGGGGGGACCTGTAAGGGGAGAAAGCTGAGGGCCTTGGCGGCTTGGCAGCTTGGCAGCTTGGCTTACACTATATTTGCAGCCAAGGTACTGGCCGTCCTTTCCTCGCTAGACATCACAGATACTTCTCAACTGGCCAGGTGCTCGTCAGGGAGGACGGCTCCATCGCAGAGGTCCACCACGAGTGGGAACAAGCGATTCTACAGGCGCATTTCCCACCTGGGCCACTGGGAGCTTTCGAACCAGCGCAAGGGGGCAAGGCCTTTGAGAGGGTCAACACCCAATTGGTTGGATCTCTTCTGGGAGCAGCAGCCAATACCTCAGCCCCAGGAGATGACCGGATATCGGCCGGAATCGTCAAAGTGTTCTGGCAGTGGGACAAGCAGCGGATCACCAAGCTGGTACGGGCATGCATCCGACTGGGATTCCACTCAGGAAACTGGAAGACGGCGAAAGGGGTGGTCATTCTCAAGCTGGGTAAGCCCGATTATTCCAAGGTGAGGGCGTATCAGGTCATATCGCTCTTGGATATCATCAGCAAGCTACTGGAACGGACAGCAGCCCACCTGATTGGTGACCACTTGGAGCGCAAGCAGGGCCTACACGAGGGCCAGTTTGGATGCCGGAAGCGGAGATCCTGCTTCGACACGGTTGCCATTATGATGAATCGCACCCAACAAGCGTGGGAATGGAAGAAGATAGCAGGCACACTGTTCATGGATGTCAAGTTGGCGTTCAACAATGTCGATAAAACCTTCTTGGGGAAGTGGATGGAAGAACTGGGGCTGGAGGCAGACCTTATCCGGTGGATGATGAGCTTTATGTCAGACCAGCGGGTCAAACTGGTGCTGGACGGTGAGACTGGAGACGACAACCCTGTAGACACTGGTGTTCCCCAGGGCTCCCCAGCAGTACCAATCCTCTTCATCACCTACTTGTCAGGAATATTCGATGAAGTGGAAAGAACGGCCACAGGTATAAGTGAACTATCCTTCGTCGACGACATTGGATGGTGGACGGAAGGAAAGAATGCAGAGGAGGTGGCGGGCAAGCTATCGCTAGCAGCAGCCATGTCCATCGAGTGGGCTGAAAAGAACGGCGTGGCATTTGACCACGGAAAAACGGAGGCAGCGATGTTCTGGTGGAAGAAGAGAAAAGGCAGCCAGACGGAGGCCCAGGTGAAGGTTGGAGATAAAGAGATCCCATTCAACCGGGCAGCGACACAGTGGCTGGGGTTGTGGCTGGACTCGCAGCTTACACTGAAGGAGCACCACGCCACCAGGCTGAAGAGCGGGAGGAATGCAATGAAGCGGCTGAAACAACTCACAGAACAGATGGAACTTTCCCTGGCAAACTGCAGGAGAGTCATGTCAGCATGTGTCCAGTCAGTTGCCATGTTCAGAGCGGAATTGTGGTGGAAGGGAGGCAATATCTGCGGAACAACTGGCCGTGCAGAAGAGTTGCAACTGCTGGTCAACCGGGAGACACGGGTGACAACAGGAGCCTTCCGGATGACCAACCTAGGAGTGCTATCGATGGAGTCCGGACTCAGACCAGCAACCAATCAGCTGGAAAATCGCCAATGCCGATTTGGACTGCGGCTGCTGCGCCTACCACAGAAAGAGAAAGCCAGAGAGATGGTCAGCTCCAACACTCCGCTGGGCAAGAGACTATCCTCCACTCTGGTCTACACCTGGACAGAAACAGAACAGACAGTGCTACTAGAGGAACCAGAGTCCTTTGACGCGGAGCTGATCCATGAAGAACGGGAGGAGGTGAAGAAGGAGCCAGAAAAGGAGAGACCGGGACTCGTCATATTCACGGATGGGTCACGGCTGAAGAATGAGGCTGCCGGATACGCAGTGGCTTGGAAAAGCGGCCAAACCTGGAAAGGGATCAAGACCCACATGGGTTTCAACCAGGAGGCTTACGATGCAGAATACGCCGCACTGGCACGTGCACTGAAAATGGTAGCAGAAATCGCCCCAACCTCGAGCCACATCACAATATTCACCGATGCCCAAGTGGCAATCCGGAGGATGTCAACGGAAGAACCGGGACCAGGACAGAAATACGCGGTGGAAGCGAGACAGCACATCGCTACACTTTGAAGAGCAGCGCCGGACATCACCATCGAGATCAGATGGTGCCCGGTGCACGAAGGCGTGGAGGGCAACGAAATGGCCGACGAATGGGCCAAGCTTGTAGCCGATGAGCCGGACACTCAAGGCGTGGAAGGCTGGACCTACTCAGACTGGCCAGAGGAGACACCGCTTCCCAAATCCCTTGCCAACATCAGGAGGGAGATCTTGAAGAAGAAGTGGATGGAGGCTTGACAGTGGGCTGGAGGCCGGACCTCCAAAAAGAAGTACAAGATGCTGAAAAGTCCGAGGCCAGACGGCACGGTTGCTGGGAGCACCAAGAGGCTTGCCTTAAGGTTCTATCAGCTGAAGATGGGGAACTGCCTCACTGGTGAATACCTGTACTGGACAAAATCCCGTCCAACACCACAGTGCTGGTGGTGCCGATACCCCAAGCAGACGAGGAACCACCTTTTGAAGAGGTGTCCCAGATGGAAGAAGGAGTAGAAGGACCCGTGGGAAGAGGTGTGGAAGGAGACAGGAAAAGGGAGAGAGCGGTGGAAGGTTCACGAGCTCTTTGCCAAGCGGACGTGCAGCCAGGCTCTGCTGGACTTTCTCTCCTCGACAGACATAGGAAAGATCGTGCCAGTGGAGGAGGGGAACAACGTGGAGAGTGAGGCATCGGAGTGGGAGCTCCGGGAGAGAGTGGAGCAGGAAGAGGAGAGGAGGGTGGAGGCGGAGACATTGGGGATGGAGGTGGAGGAGCCACCCCTCTTTCTCCCCACCCCACCCTTCATGGCATCGGAGGAGGTGGAGTAGGGGACAGTCACGAATTTCCTATGTTTTTCCTATGTACTCGCACCTTGAGGGATAGGCCTGGGTGGAGGGCAAAAGGGAGCCTGCATCGTGCCGCTACATGCGGACTGCGGCGGGGAAACGGACTGTACATAATACTCGTCATGATCTAGATAGGTCGCATACGAGTATAATGAATAAACAAAAAAAAAAAAAAAAACACAGATACTTCTCTCTCTTCGTTTGCGGTCGGTTCGTTCGCCACATTCTTCGTGATCTCCTCTCGTCGTGCCTTTCCGAGCCGGCACCTAAAGTCTCCTGGCTGTGCGGTCCACCAGCCTCTCGCACGCGTCACACCAAGACAACACAACACACTTGCTTTTTTCCGATTTCGTACCATCAGTGCAAACTATCTACGATACTTTTAACGCCAAACAGTCGTCAACTAAAATCTCGACTTATTGTGCTCATACTTAATATGCTCCAATAACACACCGAGGATTGGCTCCTCCGCGAATTTGGGCTATATCTACGATATGGTGGTGGAATAACAAATGATCAGAGCGGCCACCCAGCACATTTTCTCACTCTGGCTGCCCTAACTACAAGCCGAATAACTTGAGCAATAAAGAGCGCGACTCGGGTCAACAAACGCAATGATTCGAATGAATAAACAGAATGACTTGAGTCAACAATTAGAATCGCGCGAGGCTATAAATCGAATGATTCGAGTCGCTAAATAGCACTTGCCCTCCGCGTCTCGGCCGACAATTCGTTTCGTGTAGCGAACCACCATGCCATCGGTGTTTTGTGAATAACTCAACAACCAATGCTCCAATAGAGAAGTAGACAAAAGGAGGTGATTCTCCAAGGTGTTATCTATCATCTCTGTGCGCATTAAAGAAAACTTGATTAGATTTACATCGCTGGCTGTGGAATTGTGACGGGATCCAAACCCATTGATCGCATATTGCGGGTACCTTAATGTCGCCTGGTTGCGTTTACTTTTTGGGTCAGGGGTACAGGATTCTCAAATCTCGATAACATAACCAATTGGACGTTATGCCTCCATACCTGCGTAGGCGAGTGTGCGCGCATGGCGTGTGGTGAACGAGCTTTCATCGCCATTACTACATACAACCACGATTACGTCTATTTCGCATCTACTTTGCCATGACTTCTACCTTGATCTCTATTCCCGAGAACGCCGAATTTAGGTGCAACATATTATTTTATCTCCACGCTCATATCGTTTTGACGGCGGAAGAATTTGATACGTACTGTGACCACTCATAACAGCCGTGTACACAAAACGTAGCAGTTGTGCATCACAGCGGAACGGCGAAGTTGCAGAACATATTAGACGTTTACTGCTTAAAATATGTGTGGCTGTGGCTGGAGTATGTAGAGGGGGCGTCGGGGATTCGAATGTGCCAGTCATATGAATGCCGAGACGCTAAGGGCTTAGCGCTATTTAGTGTGCTACTAGCGTTGCTTGGCATGAGTGATCGTGGGTGAAGCGTTACGGTCACGCGCCGCCGTAGGAGTGCTGTCTACGTACCCGAAATCGCCGCAACATACCAAAATGACACAAGTAAGGGTTTGGATCCATCCTCAGCTTATGTAATTGCAGCCATCAAAGTAGATTTCCGGAACAAAGTCTCAGAAAAGCCACCTCTAGAATTAAATAGAATACATATGTAATTTCAAAACAGAATATAACTCCTCCCGATCAGACTCATTCTCATCTCCACTTCCATCTTCTCTTTCACTCTCACTTCCCTCTTCCAACTCTTGCTCCAAATCGTGTATATTTCTACCTTATCTTTTGCTGGCGGTCCACTTCCTTTTGTTCATCCTCCTCCAGACGAGAAACAGATCTCCATATTGCCGGAAGTTTCCAAAGCGCAATGCTTCTCTTTCTTTACATCAGCTCTCGTATTCGAACATCCAACTTCTCTGCCTTTTCCTTCAACTTCTGCAGCTTACTTGACTTTGACTGCACCTCTTTGGACTTCGCTTGCAGTTCATCAAAATGCTGTTGTATTCTGCCTTATTGCGAAAAAAAAAGAAAAAAAACCAAATTTCAATTAGCGCCTTGGCATTCGTATGCCTGGCACATTCGAATGCCCGACGCCTCTCTAGTTGCCGAATAAGGCACCCCTGCATGCACACAATTACCGACTTACAAAGTGTGCACCGCGCACATCGTGCCGACTACGATGTGCGCAGCACACCTTTGTGCCCGCGGCGCATCAACCACCCAGCTGACACCAGTGGAGGGTAACAAGAACTACGACTGTGTAGTTACTAACGAATGCATTCGCGCGCAACCACTCACAAGGCAAATCACCGCACGCACCTACCGATACACCCTCTCTGTCAAGATCTAGCAGTTACGCTTCACGACGCCCCCTAGCCACTTACATTTCACTCCGGAAGCTGGTTTGCGGACGCGCAATATTCTAGGACGATACCGCGCTGACACGTCGGAGTCGCTGTTCCAACCATGTCGTGCGGGACCACTAAGGAGGCGCTCCGGCGTCTGATGGTGCCGCTGCAGAGGTGGGATGCGCCTAGGCTCTCGCTCCCTCGCCAGGAGGTGCACGATTTCTTCGAGGCAAATGACGGTCAGAGGGTTCTTGATCTTGCCAATTGCACGTGTGGCGTCTTCCGAGGCTGCGCTTTTCGGCACCACCTTCCCTTTGACGAGGCCGTCATCCGCCGGATCAGGGATCCTGAAAACCCGTACATCGTCGTTCTTGGCTTCCTCTGCTATGTCGACCTCACCGGTCTGATCCACCGGTTCCTCGAGGAGGGGTACTCCGACAAGTGGCTGCACACAAACGAGCTCGACTGCGCACAGCTCGACAGGCTGTTCGGATCGCCGGAGTCGGGCGGGAAAGCGGACAGTCACATCGAGTTCGATATTCAGCTCTTCTTCATGCCGATCATCCACGGCCCGGAGAAGCAACAGTACTTCTCGCCCATGCGGACGCTGCCTTATACCGTTGGGGACAAGATAGGAGGGGGAGTGTACGGCAACGTTTACCGAGCCAAGATACTGGATGGCGGCTACTTCGCGTTTCCTGATGATGCGGAGGTCGATTCCCTCCCTGATTTCCCTGAGCGCGATCGTGCTGACTGAAGACAGGATCGACACGTCGCCATCAAACACTACACGTGCACGGCGGCATACAATGCCAAGGCTGACTGGGAGAAGGAGTGGAAAAACAATTTGAGGCACGAACACCCGCACATTGTCCCGATCCTGGCGTCGGTCGCCCAGGGAGAGGTCTGCATGAACTTCTACCCACTGTGCGAAAACGATCTCTACACCCTGTTGAAGGAAAATCCGAGGCCGGAGCACGATCCGATGTCTGTCTGGAGACAGTACATGGGCCTGCTTTCGGCGCTCCGCTACCTCCACTGGGGCCACTCCGACAAATACGGGTATCACTTCGACATCAAGTGTCAGAACATTTTGGTGCGCAAAGGAAATTGGCTGATCGCAGATCTGGGGATTGCGCACAACAAGAGCATGGACGGGATATCCGCGATTGGGAAGAGGCCCGGACCGGAAGAGTTCGGAGGACTGGATACAAGAATCACTCATAAGTTCGACATCTGGGGGATCGCTTGCGTCGGGTGCATCGTGTTTGCCTGGCTGCTCGGTGGAGCCGGCGGCGTGGCCCAGTTCCGAGAAGACCGGAAGGTGGAAATCTCGGAGTTCGACGGCCTGACCAGCACTCTGTACAATTTCTTCCAAGTCGGGCCCGACGGCGTGGTCATACACCCAGCGGTGGAAGCGCTCTTCTCGAAGGCAAATGACACCATCTCGAAGGGTGTTGCTGCAATCTTGAAGGATATGCTTTCCGTCGCCATGGAGAACCGTCCCACCGCGAAGGAAGCTGAGAAGAGGTTCGGAGAGGTGATGTGCGTTGAGACCCTGGGGCTTCCGCAGTCGAGGGTAGCTGGCAGTGTTTGTACCCGCCGGACCCTTCACGTCCCGAGACCGCCGCTGACGTTGCGGTCCGCCCAGTTGTCTGTCACTATCAACGAGGTCCGGGTGCCTCTCAGGCGGAAATACTGTATGTTGCCTATTAATACTCCCCTATTGAGGCCAACCGCTAACTGCAGCCAGCACGAGCGCCAAGTATCAGCAACAAGGGCACTATCCCAGTCGAACCTCACTCAGAAAATGGCCACCAGTTGCTTGGCGGAAAGCTTCCCGGCGTCAACCTTGAGTTCTCGCCGGGCACCGGTGGTCGGCTGGTGCCATCCGATGGCCACCGCAACAAAAGCCACTTCGTGATTGCGGAGTCGGTGGTGGTGCCAGACGGTGGTGACAACAGCAGCGGCTGCGAACCACCCGACGGCGCCGATGGCCAAGACGCAGTGCCACTCATGCCTGGTTCCTGGCCCTGCGTAACGGGACTGGGCTTCGATCACGGTGCCGACGGCTTGGAGCTAGTAGCAGCCCCCCCTCCACCCACGCCGCTGCAGCTCCCCTCTTCGGCAGTGCGAACAGGCTGGCAGCTCCAGCCTCGAGCGCACCTCTCGGCGGCGCGCAACTGGGTGTGGCGCCGTGCTGCGACCAGTGGCTGGACTGCCTTGACCCAGACCGACCGGCGGGCGCCCGCTGGCCAACGCTAGTACTAGTGGTTAAGAAAGAATATCGTCAAGCGTTGCCGCGGGGAAGCACAAGTCAACCGCCCGCAGAGCGCTGAGGTGGACACCGCAACTAGACCAGTGTTGGAATACAGGGATCCGTAGAGATGAAGATGGTTGATTCGGTTGAAGATACATGGTCGTAGGCAGTTCCTTCTGACTAAATACAATGGGCCTCAGCCTGGGCGGAGGACAAAGGGAAGCTTGGGCCTTATCTTCTCGGTGCTTTTCCGGTCGTACGAGGTTTTCTGTCTGCTGTGGTGGTGGCCGAATGCTTCGATCACCTGGTTGTAGTCCGGCACCTGAATACCAACTCCCTGCCCAAGATGTGGTAAGACGCTAGTGGATCATGGGATCTCCCTCGTTTCCTGGCCCGCCAGCCGTGTTGCAATATCTCACTCGTTCAGCTTTGTCACATGTAGATTCACGTCATATACGTGTATTCAGACTTTTCACTTTTCCTGCCTTTCTCTCTAAGACAAGACAATACACATAAGACTTCATCGTTCCATCAAACTTCCATCATAATCTTGACAGATTATGAGCCTGGGTCAGCACAATACCACTCTTGAATTCATATCCATTTAATCTATTTATTATTATCCTCACGCTCGGTTGAAAAATCTCATCTTCATACTTTTCTGCCAATTCGCCGATTTACCTACCCTGTATTACACAACGTCACCCAAAATGTCTTCCCACAATGACCAGTCATCAAAGGCCTACTATACGTCGAAGTTCAGGTCTATCAAGAAGCTAAGCAATACAAACTACGCTATCTAGAAAGGCGATGTGACTGTCATTCTGCAGGCGATGGGTGCTTATGTGATCGTCAACGGAGAAGAAGAAGAACCTGCAGCTGGCAAGAGAGCTGCTGCAAGGACAGCAACAGCTGACTACCAAAAGCGACGAGCGTATGCAATATTGGCCATTCATTTCTGCTGTACTGATGTAGCAGCCATTTACGTAAATGGACTGTCTGATCAAAGTGAGATGTGGCAAATCCTGAAGGAAAGACTCGACCTGATGACTTCATATATCGGACGTACTGCTATTGTCGTACAGTTTCAGAATGCATGGCCTACTGTCGGAGAGAGTATAAGTGTCTATCTCGCTCGACTACAAGCTTTTCAACTTCAACTTCAAGGCTCAACGGAAGAAATCACAGAACAAGCCCTATGAACCCACATCTACACTACCACACCACCCGAATTCAAGACCACCATTGGCTACCTTAAACGAACACCTGATGTCACCATTCCAAACCTCAGTACTGTACTCAAGGAGACCGAGGAAGAAAACAAGGTAGAAGCTGCAGCTGCAGTTGTGAATTCGAAGTCAGGAACAGGCCTCTACGTCCGTGGTCGTGGATGTCATGGTGGCTGACGAGGTCGTGGAGGTCGTGGCGGCCGTGGAGGTCGAGATAGACACAGTGGAAAAGGGACAAAGAATCAGAGCTGTACATACTGCAGAATGGATAACCACACTACCGAAGACTGCTGGAAGCGTCAAAGGGAGCAACCTGGATGGCAGCAGCAACCACAGAAACAGTCACGCAAACGTGCACGAGATGCCGACAATGAAAATGATGTCATCTGCTATCATTGTGGTGAATCCGGTCACATGCACAAAGAATGCGAATTGAAAAAACGGGTCGATCAAATCAGAAGAAATCACAATGGCAATGGCAATGGCAAAGGAAAAGGAAAAGGACTGCTAGCTATTGAGGACAAACCGTCATCGTCCAACCAGATCGAGGACATGTACGAAAACCAGCAATGACTAGCTGGACAAGTTGTGTCTGGACAATCCAGCGCACCCAGACTACCCGGACAAGTACCCTTGAATGCTCTCATTGCTAGCAGCTTGAATCCCGGCCATTTTGCCCTCGCCGCTGAGGTATTCCCGTCAATGTGGATTATCAATTCGGGTGCATCACATCATATGCAGAATGGGAACGACTTTGACCTCAATACTTACGAGCGTTTACCCAACCCTATTCGAATTCAATTAGGCAACAAAACCTGCATTTTTGTGACTCATCACAGCTCTGTATGAGTGCAGGATCATCAAATCGATGCACTGCATACACCTTCATTTCATTATTCTCTATTGTTGGTCGTAGAACTTGATTCTCAAGGATACCATGCAAAATTTGGTAATGGCAAGTGCTCTATTCAAAATTCCAATGTCATGGTCATGACCGGAAGCCGAAACGGACAGTTATTCCAAGTGGAACCAATTCATTCTCGTTATTCTGATCGATTGAATTTGTTCGCGCTTCTTTCAACTGCCGAGTCCCACCTGTGGCACAAGTGTTTGGGACACCTAAACCACATATCGATGAAATCGCTAGTCGACGGCTATGCAGGCCTCGCAATAGTCCGTCCTGCACGGCCGGGCCCGGCAGTCTTTTAGGACGGTCCCGTCCCGGGCAGGGTCCCCACTGCCCTAGTCCGTCCCGGTATAGCATTTGGACGGACTGCCGAAGACTGCCGCGCCCGCTGCGGCCCGGCCGGGCAGTCCACTAGCGTAAAAAATTCGGATTAGGATGAATTTTTTACTCCGGCGAGGTACTTATGTATGCAAGACCCACTCACCAACCACTATGTATTTCTACCGCCGTCTCGACC
>Ga0307516_10005946_pt1 | contig 14432 bp, 15 predicted proteins | sample 19_EM_MG_FD_203310 | JGI IMG/M metagenome (GOLD analysis project Ga0307516, IMG submission 203310) | Populus trichocarpa ectomycorrhiza microbial communities from riparian zone in the Pacific Northwest, United States - 19_EM | ecosystem: Host-associated > Plants > Roots > Unclassified | place... | reverse complement strand
GGCCGCGCTGGAAAGTTTTGAGCGCGCCATCGCCATCGCGCCGGACCATCCGGATGCGTACAACAACCGGGGTGTGGCCCTGGCCAACATGGGCCTTCACCAGGCCGCGCTGGAGAGTTTCGAGCAGGCGCTGTTGATCAAGCCCGACGATGCGAAAGCACACCTGAGCCTGAGCCTGAGCCTGCTGCAGAAGGCGGATTTTGAGCGCGGCTGGCAGGAATACGAGTGGCGATGGCAGCGCGACGAGCTGGACCCCAAGCTGCAGCGCCGGTTCGCGCAGCCCGTGTGGCTGGGCGGCGAAACGCTGCAGGGCAAAACCATCCTGCTGGATGCCGAACAGGGACTGGGTGACACCCTGCAGATGTGCCGATATGCGAAGCAGGTGAACGCGCTGGGTGCGCGCGTGATCCTGGAAGTGCAGTTGCCCTTGCTGGGCTTGCTGGCGGGGCTGGAAGGCGTGGACGAACTGGTGGTCCAGGGCAACCCCCTGCCGCCCTTTGATTGCCACTGCCCGCTGCTGAGTTTGCCGCTGGCCTTCCAGACCCGGCTGGACAGCATTCCCTCGGCCCCCCGATACATACACACGCCACCCGACAAGCTGGCGTCATGGCGCGCCAGGCTGGGCCCCCGGACGCGCCCACGTATCGGCCTGGTCTGGAGCGGCAATGTGGCGCACAAAAACGACCGCAACCGCAGCGTGGGGCTGGCCGACTTGCTGGCGCACCTGCCCGATGGCTTTGAGTACGTGAGCCTGCAAAAAGAGGTGCGCGACAGCGACCGGGCCATCCTGGAGGCGCATCCCGCTGTCCTGCATTTTGGCCAGGCGCTGCAGGACTTCCGCGACACTGCCGCCCTGTGCGAGCTGATGGACCTGGTCATCAGCGTGGACACCAGCGTGGCCCACCTGGCCGGCGCCCTGGGCAGGCCCCTGTGGATGCTGCTGCCTTTCAACCCTGACTGGCGCTGGATGCTGGATCGCAGCGACAGCCCCTGGTATCCCGGCGCCAGGCTGTTCCGGCAAGCTGCCGTCGGTGACTGGGCAGGTGTGGTGCAGGAGGTGGCTGCGGCATTGGCCCGGCAGCCGGACACGGGACAGGCCGACCAGGGCATGGCCGGGCCTGCTGCGCCGGCCACGCTGCCGGGCAACTCTGGGGCGGCAGCGCTGCAGGTGGCCTTCCAGCGGGGACTGGTTTTGCAACAGCAGGGGCAGTGGCAACAGGCCCAGGCGCTGTACGACGAGGTGCTCGGCAGCCAGCCAGGGCATGTGGGCGCGCTGCATTTTTCGGGCGTCATTGCGGCCACCACAGGCCATCCGCAGCGCGCCGTGGCGCTGATCGACCAGGCCCTGGCGCTGGATCCCGGCAATGCGGTGGCGCACAACAACCGCGGCAATGCGCTGGCAAGCCTGCAGCAGCACCAGGCGGCCGTCGAGAGTTACCAGCGCGCCATCGCCCTGCAACCCGACTACGCCGAGGCCCACCACAACCTTGGCAGCGTGTTCATGGCCCTGCAACAGCACCGTGCCGCGCTGGAGAGTCATGAGCAGGCCATTGCGCTCAGGCCCGCTTACGCGCAGGCGCACTACGGCCGCGGCAACGCGCTTGCCGCGCTGAAAGATCATCCAGCCGCCCTCGCCAGCTACGAGCGCGCCATCTCCCTTGAGCCGAACTACCTGGAGGCCTGCCTGAACCGCGGCAACACGCTGATGGCGCTGCAGCAGCACCGGGCGGCCGTGGCCAGTTATGACCAGGCGCTGGCCCTCCGGGCCGACCATGCCGGGGCCTTCACCAACCGCGGGCTGGCGCTCAGGGAACTGGGTGAACACCAGGCGGCGCTGGCGAGCTTCTCACGTGCGCTGGCTCTGCAGCCGGACCAGGCCGAGGCCCTGAACAACCGCGGCATGGTGTTGCAGGACATGCGGCATGATCAGGCGGCCCTGCACAGTTATGAGCGCGCGCTGGCCGTCCAGCCCGATCATGCCGATGCCTGGAACAACCGGGGCGCCGTCCTGGGTAACCTCGGCCTTCACCAGGCAGCACTCGAAAGCCATGAGCGCGCCGTGGCCCTGCGGCCCGACGATGCGCAGGCCCACTGGAACCTGGCCCTGTGCCTGCTGCTGATGGGCGACTTCGAGCGCGGGTGGCGCGAATACGAATGGCGCTGGAAACGGCCCCAACTGGAGCCGGCGCTGAAGCGGGCCTTTGCCCAGCCCGTGTGGCAGGGGGACGCGCCGCTGCAGGGCCGGACCGTGCTGCTCCACGCCGAACAGGGCTTCGGAGACACCTTGCAGTTCTGCCGCTACGCCAGGCGGGTCAGCGATCTGGGTGCGCGCGTGATCCTGGAAGTGCAGCCCCCGCTGCTTCGTTTGCTGACGGGGCTCGAAGGGGTGTCGGACACCGTGGCCAGGGGAGCCACGCTGCCGCCCTTCGACTGCCACTGTCCGATCCTGGGCTTGCCTCTGGCTTTCAGGACCACGCTGGCCACGGTGCCGCCACTCGCCGCCGGCATGAAAGCCGATGCCGACAGCCTGGCACGCTGGTCGGCGCGGCTCGGCCCCCGCAAGCGCCTGCGCGTCGGTCTGGCCTGGCGTGGCAGCGCGACGCATAAAAACGACGCCAACCGCAGCATCGCCCTGGCGGACCTCATTGCGCACCTGCCGCCCGGCCCGCAGTACGTGAGCCTGCAAAAAGACGTCCGCGACGCGGACCGGCGCACCCTGGACGGGCACCCGGAGATACAGCATCCGGGCGAGGAGTTAAAGGATTTCAGCGACACCGCAGCCTTGTGCGCGCTGGTGGATGTGGTGGTCAGCGTCGACACCAGTGTGGCGCACCTGGCGGCCAGTTTGGGCCGCCCGGTGTGGGTGCTCCTGCCTTTTAATCCCGATTGGCGCTGGATGCTGGATCGCAGCGACAGCCCCTGGTATCCCAGCGCCAGGCTGTACCGGCAGCAGGCCGCTGGCGACTGGGCGACAGTGCTGGGCAGGCTGGGCCAGGACCTGGCCGATCTCGAGCAGGCGTAAAAAAACGCGGCTGGCCCCGTTTTTTATATCTTGTGGCGGTTTTAGCGCCAGTGGCGGTGGCCGTAACCCCCGCGGCTGTAACCGAAATTCAGCGAAACGCCGACCGGCGGGTAATAGGGCCGCGAGTAGTAGCCGGGGTACACCACAGGCGCGGGCTGCACATACACCGGTTGCGAATAAACCGGCTGTGTGTACACGGGCTGCGAATACACCGGTTGCCCATACACCGGCTGGGCCTGCACAGGCTGCGCAAAACCCGGCTGCACCGAAGCCTGCGCTGGCGAAGGCAGGGCGCCGACCGGCGTGACCTGCAGGCGCACATAGGGACCGGGGTCGTTCGGCATCTGGATGGTGTACTGCTTGTCGGCGTACTCGTAGACCACGTTGTAATGCGTGGTGCGGTTTTCATAACTGGTCTGGGTGCCGCACTGCTGGACGTTTTGCACCTGCGTGCGGTTGCCCTCGATGTTGTTGCCCACCATCGCGCCGCCGACCAGGCCGATCATGGTGGCCAGGGCACGGCCGCCGCCGTCACCGATGGCGTTGCCCATGGCCCCGCCGGCCAGTGCGCCCATCACGGCGCCCGCGCCGGAGCCGGGGGACTGGGTCACCATGGGCTGGGTGGTGCAGACCTGCTGCGGAACGCTGACCTGCTGCTGCACCGGGGTGCTGGAAATCACGCGCGCCAGGATGTCCATGGCCGAGGCGTTCACGGCAAACAGGCCGGACGCTGCGGCGAGGGTCGATAAAACAAGTACTTTTTTCATGGTTCAAACCTTTTCAGCCTGCTGGAAGAGCCCGCGGGGGCATGGCCAAAATCAACAGCTTCCAGTTTAATGATTCAGAGCGGATTTGGTGGACACAAGTTCAGGTAAATCACTGTAAAGCTGGGGCCAGCGCCGCCGGACGGCGTCTCGGCTCCTAAAGCCTGGCCTGCCAGTTGCTGGCGTCGAAGCCGACCGTGACCTGCCCGTCCGGCCATTCGACCACCGGGCGTTTGATCACGCTGGCATGGGCCTGCATCACGATCATGGCGCTGGCCGCATCCCTGGCGCTGGCCTGCACGCCGGCATCCAGCTTGCGCCAGGTGGTGCCCTGGCGGTTCAGCAGCTTTTCCCAGCCGACGGCTTTTTCCCAGGCCGCCAGCCGGTCGGGCGGCACACCCAGCTTTTTGTAGTCGTGGAAGCTGTACACCAGGCCGCGCTCGGCCAGCCAGGCGCGGGCTTTTTTGACGGTGTCGCAGTTGGAAATGCCGTAAACAGTGGTCATGCCGCCATTTTTGCATGGTTTGGGCATGCCATCAGGCCCCAGCCCCCGAACCACGGACTTCAATAGCTACTGATTTCATAGCACTGCAAGCCTGGCCGGCGCCGGGGCGGCTGCCTTGGCGGGCGTGTGGCGCGGCGCCAGCGGCGACAATAGCGCCCTGTATGGACAAGCTCACCACCCTTGACGACTGGCTCGCGCACTGCGAAGCCCTGCACCCCACCACCATTGATCTCGGCCTGGCCCGGGTCCAGGGCGTGGCGCGGCAGATGGGACTGGCCTTTGACTGCCCCGTGATCACCGTGGCCGGCACCAACGGCAAAGGCTCGAGCTGCGCCATGCTCGAAGCCATCCTGGGACAGGCCGGCTACCGCACCGGGCTTTACACCTCGCCGCACCTGGTGCATTTCGAGGAGCGCTGCCGCATCCGCGGCGAGACGGTGCAGGCCGAGGCCCTGCTGCCGCACTTTGCGCGGGTCGAGGCCTTGCGCGGCGAGACCTCGCTGACCTACTTCGAGTTCACGATGCTGGCGATCTTCAGCCTGCTGGCCGCGTCCGGCCTGGACGTGGTGATCCTGGAAGTCGGGGTCGGCGGCCGCCTGGACTCGGTCAACATCGTCGACGCCGACTGCGCGCTGATCACCAGCATCGACATCGACCACACCGAACTGCTGGGCGCCGACCGCGAGGCCATTGGTTTCGAAAAAGCCGGCATCATGCGGCCCGGCAAGCCGGTGGTGGTCAGCGACCCGGTGCCGCCGCAGAGCGTGACTCGTCACGCTGGCGAAGTGGGCGCTGACCTGTGGCTGCTGGGCCGGGACTTCAATTTCTCCGGCGACAAGCTCCAATGGGCCTGGGCCGGACGCGGCCGTCGCTACGCCGGCCTGGCTTACCCGGCCCTGCGCGGCGCCAACCAGCTGGTCAATGCGGCAGGAGTATTGGCGGCGCTGACGGCCCTGCGCGACCGCCTGCCGGTCACGGCGCAGGCGGTGCGCAACGGGCTGGGCATGGTCGAGCTGCCGGGGCGTTTTCAGATCATCTCCGGCCAGCCGACCCTGGTGCTGGATGTGGCGCACAACCCGCACTCGGTGGGCGCGCTCACCGAGAACCTGGACGCCATGGGTTTTTATCCCTGCACCCACGCGGTGTTTGGCGCCATGGCCGACAAGGACCTCCAGGCCATGCTGGGGCGCATCGCGCCGCTGGTGGACCGCTGGTACTTCACCGATTTGCCGACGGCGCGCGCCGCCAGCGGGGCCGGGCTGATGGCGCGCTGGCAGGCCGGCAACACCCGCCCGGACGTGGTGGCCCGGGTGTTCGCCAGCCCGGTGCAGGCCCTGCAGGCGGCCGTCGCCGCGGCAGACCCCGCTGATAGAATTGTCGTGTTCGGATCGTTCTACACGGTGGGGGCTGTGCTGAAAGAGGGCCTGCCCCGTCTGTTTGCCCCGCATGCCGCGCCTGGGCGCCCCGATTCACCCTCAACCGATACCTAACGGACACCGCCATCACCATGCCGTTTTTCAACTTTCGTCGGGGCCAAGCATCCACCGCTGCCGGGGCGGCCACCCCCGCCGAGAGCGTGGACGTGATGCGCAAACGCGCCAAGCACCGGTTGATCGGCGCGGCCGTGCTGGTGCTGGCCGGGGTGATCGGCTTCCCGCTGCTGTTCGACACCCAGCCGCGGCCGGTCGCCGTCGACATCCCGATTGAAATTCCGGGCAAGAACAGCGTCAAGCCGCTGGTGATGCCCGGGCCTGCGGCGGCTGCGCCCAAGGTGGCCGCGAGCGCTCCTGCGGCTGCTGCACCTGCTGAAAAAGTCGCTGCGCCGTCCAGTCTCACGCCACGCGAAGAAATTGTGTCGGAAAAGCCTGTAGCCCCCGCCGTGCCTGTTCAACCTGCTATCAAAAGTGAAGCAAAACCCGAACCCAAGGTAGTGGCCAAAGCGCCCGCGTCCAGCGATGAGGCCGCGCGTGCGAAGGCCTTGCTGGAAGGCAAGGCCGCGGCGCCCGCGCCGGCTGCGGCCAAGGCTGCTGCGGCGACCGCCGAGGGCCGGATGGTGGTGCAGGTCGGCGCCTTTGCCGACGCCGACAAGGCGCGCGAAGTGCGCCAGAAGCTGGAAAGGGCGGGGCTGAAGACCTACACCCAGGAGGCCGAGACCAAAGACGGCAAACGTATCCGGGTCCGGGTCGGGCCATTTGCGACCAAGGCGGATGCTGACAAGGCGGCCAGCAAGATCAAGGGGCTTGATTTGCCTGCCGCCATCCTGACCTTGTAAGAAGGTATCTAACGCCTGTGGCCGTTGTTGATCTGGCTTTTCTGGGCGTGCTGGCCCTGTCGCTGCTGATAGGCGCGTGGCGGGGCCTGGTGTTCGAGGTGCTGTCGGTGATTGGCTGGGCCCTGTCGTTTTACCTGGCGCAATGGTTTGCGCCGGATGTGGCGGCCCTGCTGCCTTTGCAGAGCGCGTCCGAGCCCGTGCGTTACGCGGCGGCGTTTGTACTGATTTTTATTGCGGCCGTATTTGCGGCTGGCTTGCTGGCCGTGCTGATCAAGAAGCTGGTGGAAGCCGTCGGTTTGCGGCCCGTAGACCGGACATTGGGCGCGGCCTTCGGGCTGGTGCGGGGACTGATTTTGTTGCTGGCGGTGACGGTGGTGGTCAACATGACGGCGTTCAGGACCGCCGCGTGGTGGCAGGAGTCCAGGGGCGCCGAGGTGTTGAGCGTCGCGCTCAAGGGCCTGAAGCCCATGCTGCCGGAGCAGTTTGCGAAGTATCTGAACTAATCTAATCCATGATCGGGAATGTATGTGCGGAATAGTCGGTGTTGTCAGCAACGCCCCGGTGAACCAGCTGATTTATGACGGCCTGCTGCTGCTGCAGCACCGTGGCCAGGATGCCGCGGGCATCGTCACCCAGCAGGGACGCAAGTTTTTCATGCACAAGGCCAAGGGCATGGTGCGCGACGTGTTCCGCACCCGCAACATGCGCGCGCTGCCGGGCACCGTCGGCCTGGGCCAGGTGCGTTACCCGACCGCGGGCAATGCCTACAGCGAGGACGAAGCCCAGCCTTTTTATGTCAACGCGCCCTTTGGCCTGGTGCTGTCGCACAACGGCAACCTGACCAATGCCGCCGTGCTCAAGGCCGAGCTGTTCAATACAGACCATCGCCACATCAATACCGACAGCGACTCCGAGGTGTTGCTCAACGTGCTGGCGCACGAGCTGGAGAAAACCACGCGCGGCCTGCCGCTGGCGCCCGCCGATGTGTTTGCGGCCGTGCGCGGCGTGCACAAACGTGTCAAGGGTTCGTACGCCGTCGTGGCCCTGATCGCTGGCCATGGTCTGCTGGCCTTCCGCGACCCCTACGGCATCCGGCCCCTGTGCCTGGGCCGCGGCCAGAACGAAAGCGGCAGCACCGTGATGGTCGCCAGCGAGTCGGTGGCGCTGGAAGGCACCTCGCACCAGTTCGAGCGCGATATCGCGCCTGGCGAGGCGGTGTTTGTGGACCTTGAAGGCACGGTGCATGCCGAGCAGTGCGCTGCCAGTGCGCAGCTCAAGCCCTGCATCTTTGAATTTGTCTACCTGGCGCGCCCCGACTCGGTGCTGGACGGCATCTCGGTGTACCAGGCGCGCCTGAACCTCGGCGAGACCCTGGCCAAACGAGTGGTCTCCACCGTGCCGCCCAACGAGATCGATGTGATCATCCCCATCCCCGAATCGAGCCGGCCCAGCGCCACGCAGCTGGCGCACCTGCTGGGCATTCCCTATCGCGAAGGTTTTGTGAAAAACCGCTATGTCGGCCGCACCTTCATCATGCCGGGCCAGGGTGTGCGCAAAAAATCCGTTCGCCAGAAACTCAATGTCATCGCCAGTGAGTTCAAGGGCCGCAACGTGCTGCTGGTGGACGACTCCATCGTGCGCGGCACCACCAGCCGCGAGATCGTGCAGATGGCGCGTGATGCCGGCGCCAAGAAGGTCTACCTCGCCAGCGCCGCGCCGCCGGTGCGTTATCCCAATGTGTACGGCATCGACATGCCAACGGCCGACGAACTGGTCGCGCATGACCGCACGGTCGAGGAAATCCGGGTTGCGATCGGTTGCGACGCGCTGATTTACCAGGACGTCGAAGGCATGAAACGCGCCATCGGCTCGCTCAACAAGAAGCTCGACGGTTTCGATGCCTCGTGTTTCGACGGCATCTACATCACCGGCGACATCACGCCCGAAAGCATCGCAAAAATGAATGCCGGGCGTGTGGACAGCAGCGAGGAGAACGAGGTCGATGTCTCGCGCCTGGCCCTGCCCAATCCGCAGGAGGCATAAGCGTGAGCGAGCGGAAACTTCCTGACAACCTGCACCGCGACACGCTGGCCGTGCGCGTGGCGCTCGATCGCAGCCAGCATGGCGAGAACTCCGAGGCGCTGTACCTGAGCAGCGGCTTCGTGCAGCCCGACGCCGAAACTTCGGCGCGGCGTTTTGCCGGCACCGAAGACGGCTACACCTATGGCCGCACCTCCAACCCCACGGTGACCAGCTTCGAGCGCCGCCTTGCGGCCATGGAAGGCACCGAGGCCGCGATAGGCGCGTCCACCGGCATGGGTGCCATCCTGATGATGTGCATGGGCCTGCTCAAGGCTGGCGACCATGTGATCTGTTCGCGCTCCATGTTCGGCTCGACGATTGCGCTGATCGGCCGCGAGTTCGGCAAGTTCGGCGTTGAGACTTCATTTGTGTCGCAGACCGATGTGGCCGAGTGGAAGGCCGCGCTGCGCCCGAGCACCAAACTGCTGTTTGCCGAGACGCCGACCAATCCGCTGACGGAAGTCTGCGACATCGCCGCGCTGGCCGACCTGGCACATGGCGTCGGCGCGCTGCTGGCCGTGGACAACTGCTTTTGCTCCCCGGCGCTGCAGCGGCCCATCGAGTTCGGTGCCGACATCGTCATGCACTCGGGCACCAAATACCTCGACGGCCAGGGCAGGGTGATGGCCGGCGCCTTGTGCGGCCCGAAAAAACTCATCGTCGACGTGTTCGGACCGGTGGTGCGCACCGCCGGCATGACCCTGGCGCCCTTCAACGCCTGGGTCGTGCTCAAGGGCCTGGAGACTTTGGGCATACGCATGCAGGCGCAGTCGGCCAATGCGCTGGCCGTGGCCAGGTGGCTGGAGCAACAGCCGCAGGTGGCGCGGGTGTATTACCCCGGCCTGGCATCGCACCCGCAGCATGAACTGGCGATGCGCCAGCAGTCCGGCCTGGGCGGCGCGGTGCTGTCCTTCGACCTCCGCGGCGATGACGTGGCGACCGCGCGCAAGAACGCCTTCCATGTGATCGACAGCACACAGGTCATCAGCATCGCCACCAACCTGGGCGACACCAAAACCATCATCAGCCACCCTGGCACCACCTCGCACGGGCGTCTGACCGAAGAGCAGCGCCAAGCCGCCGGCATCAGCCAGGGCCTGATCCGCCTGGCGGTCGGGCTGGACCACATCGACGACATCAAGGCCGACCTGCTGCGCGGCCTGAGCAGCATTCAATGAGCATCAAAACACGCACCCGTTTCGCGCCTTCCCCCACCGGCTTCATCCACCTCGGCAACATCCGCTCGGCGCTCTACCCCTGGGCGTTTGCGCGCTCCACCGGCGGCGACTTCATCCTGCGGATTGAAGATACCGACCTGGAGCGATCTTCGCAGGAGGCCGTCGATGTGATCATCGAAGGCATGCGCTGGCTGGGACTGGACTATGACGAAGGCCCGGTTTACCAGATGCAGCGCATGGACCGCTACAAGGCGGTGCTGGCGCAGATGGTGGCTGATGGCCTGGTCTATCCCTGCTACATGAGCATGGCCGAGCTCGATGCCCTGCGCGAGCAGCAGATGGCCGACAAGCAAAAGCCCCGTTACGACGGCACCTGGCGGCCCGCGCCCGGCAAGACCTTGCCGGCCGTGCCCGAGGGTGTGTTGCCCGTGCTGCGTTTCAAGAACCCGCAGGGCGGCACCGTGGTCTGGGACGACAAGGTCAAGGGCCGCATCGAGATCAGCAACGACGAGCTCGACGACCTGGTGATCGCGCGGCCCGACGGCACGCCGACCTACAACTTCTGCGTTGTCGTCGACGACATGGACATGGGCATCACGCATGTGATCCGCGGCGACGACCACGTCAACAACACGCCGCGGCAAATCAATATCTTCCGTGCGCTCGGCAAGGACGTCCCGGTGTACGCGCACCTGCCCACCGTGCTCAACGAGCAGGGCGAAAAGATGAGCAAGCGCAATGGCGCCAAGGCTGTCACGCAATACGCCGCCGAGGGCTACCTGCCCGACGCCATGGTCAACTACCTGGCGCGCCTGGGCTGGAGCCACGGCGACGACGAAATTTTCAGCCGGGAACAGTTCCTGCAGTGGTTCAACCTGGACCACCTCGGCAAAAGCGCAGCGCAGTTCGACGAAACCAAGCTGCGCTGGGTCAACGCCCAGCACATGAAGGCCATGGCTGACGAGAAGCTGGCTGAAGCCGTCGCGCCTTTTCTCGGCGAAGCGGTGTCGGCATTGCTGGAGGCGCCGCGCCGCGTGGCGGCCTGCGCGTTGCTGAAGGACCGTTGCAGCACGCTGGTCGAACTGGCCGAATGGATGGCCGTGCTGGTCAGCGAAGAGCCGGTCAGCGCGGAAGACATCCAGACGCATGTGCCGGCGGAGATAGCGCCCGCAGTGGCCCGGCTGGCTGAGCTGCTGGCGGGCTGCGAATGGGACAAGGCCGCGATTGCCGCAGTGATCAAGCAGGTGCTGGGCGAGACCGGGCTGAAGATGCCGCAACTGGCCATGCCGGTGCGCGTGCTGGTGGCCGGACGCCCGCAAACCCCCTCGCTCGATGCACTTTTGTCACTGATGGACCGGGCGAATGTGATTTCGCGTTTGGGGCGTTTGAAAAGCGCCTGAATTTCGGGCTATAATTCGAAGCTCGACGATTGCAGGGAAACTTGCAACATGGGGGTATAGCTCAGCTGGGAGAGCGCTTGCATGGCATGCAAGAGGTCATCGGTTCGATCCCGTTTACCTCCACCAATTTTTCGTCGAAAAGTTTTCTGAAGTTTTTTCGGCAGGTCTTTGTCAAAAGCAAAAGCCTGCTGCCGGAAGTTCCAAGGTTGAGACCCTATCGTCTAGAGGCCTAGGACACCACCCTTTCACGGTGGCTACAGGGGTTCGAATCCCCTTAGGGTCGCCAGAATTCTTCACAGCAATGTGAAGTCCAAGGCGCAAGTTGACAGCAAGCCTGCGCAAGCAGGCGGCTTGGCTCGAAAGAGCGAAAGTTGTCACTACCAGGAGTGGTAGTTCAGTTGGTTAGAATACCGGCCTGTCACGCCGGGGGTCGCGGGTTCGAGTCCCGTCCACTCCGCCAAACCCAGGTTTGCAACCTTCATCAGGATGTTGTTGAACCCCTGAAAGCCCCTAACCATGGGGCTTTTTTGTTTTCTGCTGTGCCTGCGCGTGAGTCGATGGCTCTGGGCAAACAGCGAAAAATTCCTACATGTCCCGCTCAAATGTGGCCTAGCGTTGCGATATCAACGGAGGCACTCATGCAGAACTACCACATCAAGCAGCACAACGGCCATTGGGACCTGACCCTCGAAGGCGCCGGGCGGGCTGCCATTACCAAGCCGACCAAGGCGGAAATCATCCAGGCGACGCAGGCTTTTATGGACGGTAAAACAGCGTCTGTGAAGATCCATGGGTCTGACGGCAAGTTCGAGGAAGAGCGCACGTATCCGCGCAGCGCCGATCCGTCCGCTTCGCCCGGTTGAGCCGGTTCCAGCACTTGGCAGAGCTGTGGATCACGCATGAAATCACTGGTCATTGACGCTCGGCAATTCAGGTCGCTGGCCGATCCCTGCCTGGTGACGGAAGCCGAGTTGCTGATGGTGATCAACACCTGCCTGGATGAAATGATGTGTTCCTGCACGGTCACTGCGCTTCGCTTTGTTGACAATTCCTGCCGCAACTGGGAAGTGGCTTCGGTGGAGCTGCAGCTGGCTGTACACGAGGATGCCAACGAGCGGCTCGGCTACATCGGCCAACTCATCAGCAGCATGACCGACGGGTACCAGGTGGCGTGGCCCTCAACCCTGCTTCATTGATCGGCGGCGACCGGATTCCGGCCCCGTAGCCATAATGCCAGCCACCAGTGTGGCGACGGCATTGCTGCCGGTGCCAATCCCTGGCCGCCTCGTCAGGTGCTTCCGGGATGCTCGGCAGGCGAGACCAGAGTTGCCAGCAGCAGGCCGAATGCGGCGCCGGCAAGTTCGGCTGCCATGAAGGCCGGGGCGCTGGCTGCCGCGATGCCCGCGAAACTGTCGGAGAACATACGCCCCAAAACTGCCGCGGGGTTGGCGAAAGACGTGCTCGAGGTGAACCAGTAGGCCGCGCCGATGTAACAAGCCACCAGCGCGGATACGCGCGCCGCCGGCGCCCTGAGGACCACCAGCAACAAGCCCGCGGTGGCCACGAACTCGCCCAGCCATTGACCCCAGCCGTCGCGCGCCTGGGTGCTCAATTGCAAGACCTGCAAATCGAACATGGCATTGGCAACCCAGGCGCCGGCGACGGCGCCCGCGAGCTGCGCGGCAATGTAGAGCGGAACGGCTGCCTTGCGGGACGGCGCGAAAACGCGCCGCACGGCCAGCACCAGGGTCACCGCCGGGTTGAAGTGCGCGCCGCTGACGGGCCCGAAAATTTCGATCAGCACAAAGAGCGCGAACACGGTGGCCAGGGTGTTCGCAAGCAAAGCCACCGCGGTATTTCCGCCCGCCAGCCTCTCGGCCATGATCCCCGAGCCGATCACCGCGCACAGCAGCGCCGCAGTTCCCAGGAACTCGGCGAGGAGGGCGCGGGAAAGCGCGCTTCGCGCCGCGCTCACTTCGGGCGCCTGAGACCCGGGTCGACCACCCGCTCCCCGTCTTCCTTGACATAGTCCGGGACCTTGCCCACCGGAAGCAGTTCCAGCACGGCCTCGGACGGCCTGCAAAGCCGGGTGCCCAAGGGCGTGGCGACGATCGGCCGATTCATCAGGATGGGATGGGCGACCATGAAGTCCAGCAGTTGGTCGTCCGTCCACTTGGGATCTTCCAGCCCCAGCTCGGCATAAGGCGTGCCTTTCTGGCGAAGCAGGTTCCGAACGGAAATACCCATGTCGGCGACCAGCGCCCGCAGCGCCTGCTTCGAGGGCGGTGTCTTCAGGTACTCGACGATCCGGGGCTCGATGCCCGCGTGGCGCAGGATCGCCAGCGTGTTGCGCGAGGTGCCGCAGGCCGGGTTGTGATAAATGGTTGCCTGGTGCATGAATTCCTCTTGACCGGATCAGCAGCAGGGCTGCGTGGCGGACGCTTTTGCGTCCAGGCGCTTGTCTTCGGCCGGCGACAAGACCAGCCATGGAATCAGGCGCGACGCGAGCAGCAGCGCCACGGCGAAGACGCCGAGAGCCGCCGCCGCGAGGGACGCGCCGGCGCCGCGCCAGCTTCGATGTTCGCCGCGGGAGGGGGAAGTGGATGTGTGCATGGCGGTTCTCAGCAGCAGGCGCCGGCGGCTTTGACAGGGATGGCCACAGCCTTGCCCCGGGGCGCGCAACAGGCGCTTGCCTCAGGCGCCGCAGCTTTCTGGCTGAACACCGGGATGGTGTCCAGGGTCCGGAACTGCTCCCAGGCGACGCCTTGCGGGTCGGTGACCCAGTATTTGTCACTGCGCGCGTAACAGCACGTCGTCTCGCCCTCGTCGAGCAGGGACATGTCGGCCTTCATGGCATTGGCCTTGAGTGCGGAGAGTTCCCCGGTCGATTCGACCTGTATGCCCAGGTGGTCCACGCCCAGCTTGTCGCCGCGCGTGGAGATGGCGAAGTTCACCGGGGGGTCCTGCAACATCCACTTGGCGTAGTCGGCCTCGGTCCTGGCGGGCTCCTGCCCGAACATGGCGGAATAGAAGCTGACGTTCTTCGCCAGGTCCTCGACGTGCATGTGGACATGGAATCTTTTCATGGCGCTCTCCTTGGGGTTGGTTAGGGGGTGTCGCAGCAAGGCAGGGCCGAGGTCGTGGCGCAGGCTTGCCCCTGGCAGCAGTGCTCGGTGAGATAGGCCAGCAGGCCGTTCATGCGTTCGAAG
>Ga0307516_10005945_pt1 | contig 14433 bp, 8 predicted proteins | sample 19_EM_MG_FD_203310 | JGI IMG/M metagenome (GOLD analysis project Ga0307516, IMG submission 203310) | Populus trichocarpa ectomycorrhiza microbial communities from riparian zone in the Pacific Northwest, United States - 19_EM | ecosystem: Host-associated > Plants > Roots > Unclassified | place... | reverse complement strand
ACGCCACCCCCACGAGCATCACGAGTCCCACCGCACCGACGACGATGGCAACGCGAGGCACCGCACGCGCCGGCGCGGGCGCCGGTTGCGGGAGTCGCTGCAGTGGCGGGCGCGCGGCCGTTTGATGAGGCGGGGCAACTTGATACTGCCGCCCGCAGTAGCCGCAAATCACCACGCCGCCGGTTGGTAAGGGTAGGGGAGCTCCGCAGTGTCCACAGCTGCCCGCTCGCATCTCGTGCGCCACCGGCGGACTATCGCAGAAAATGCCCGACGACGTCGGCAAGCCCGCGGCGGACACGATGTGCGGCGAAAAGGCCTGGAATTTCAGCATGGCGTTCGGCCGACGGCCAACCCGAGCCACGCCTCGTCGGAAGAGATGACGTCTGAGCGTGCGCCGACACGCGCGTCGTCGGCGACGCATGATCAACTCGATAGGTGTTTGACGAGGCGCGGCGCGCGCGGTATCGGTGGCCTCAAACGGTGAGGGAATAGGAGGCGAATATGGGCAGGACAGCGTTTGGCGCGATGTTGATGGGTGCGATTGCGCTGGGTGGTTGCGGGGCACACGGGCCTAACAGCGAAGACGTCTCTAGCGTTCACCAGGCGCTAGTGGGTTACGGCAGCACCATCAAGTATCCGGCCGTTGCCAGCGCCGACGTGATCGCGATCGCCGGTGCCTTGAAAACCGTGCTCGATCAGATGACTGGCAGCAGCTTCACCGTCGCGGCCATGGCTGCGAATGATCCCGGAAATGCGGGCATTTATCTCGCAAATCCGGGCAATTGGGGCTCCCTGGTTCCCCCGCCCGTGCTGGCCCACCAAGCTCAGCTGACGGCCGGCACGCGCGGCTCGTATGCCATGAGCTCGGACGGCAGCAGCTACCTGTGGATTACCGCAGTAAGCGCGCACGGCTTGAGCAACGGGATCTATTCATACCTCGACCAGCTCGGTTGCCGTTGGCTCTTGCCCGGCGCCAACTGGGACGTTATTCCGTCGCGCGCGCTCAGCGCCACGCAGGTCACGCTCGACGGATTTTTCGAGCCGGCAATCTCCACCTTTGCCTTCACCGGCCAGGGCGGCTTCCTCTGGAACATCTGGCAGCACGAGCACGCGCGCGGGCACGACCTGCCGACGCTGCACGAGGACAGAGATCGCTGGGGAAGCTGGGCCGCGCGCAATCGCTTTCCGACCAACGACGTGATCGGCGGTCACTCGTATTCCAAGTTCTTCACCGCGCGCGAGAGCGCAGTGCGCGCGGATCCGTTGAGCTTGGCGGAGATTGACGGCGTACGCACATTCCTACCAACGCCGCTGCCGACCGAGACGGCGCTCAAGCTTCATTACACCGGGCACGGTACGCATACGAACGACAACGGCGGCGGCGCCTACACGCTTGCCTACAGCGACGGCACGAACAACTATTACGAAGATCCGAACGACTACACGTCACAGTCCGGCGTCGTCGGTCAGTTTGGGTCCTGGGCCGTCAGTCAGCTCAACGTTTACGCCAACCAAGACTTGCCGAACGCCACGACCACCAGCGTGGAGCCATCGGACGGCGGCGGGCACTGCGACTGCCAGAAGTGCAAGGCGCTGCTGCGCAAGGGGCCCTACGCCAACATGCCGGCCGAGGACAGCTCGATCAGCGATCGAGTCTTCCACGTATCGAACATGGCAGCCAAAGCCGTGAAGGCCGCGTTTCCAAATACGTCCAAGGGCGTCACCCTGCTGGCGTACCGAGAGCACGCCGTGGTTCCTCACATTCCGCTCGAACCCAACACGACCGTGTGGGTCACGCCGAACGCTTACCATTTTCCATACACCGGCCTGAGCCCGGACGCGCTGCTCGACGCTTGGGGTAACAAGTCCGCTACCAACCCTGCGGGTCCTTTCCAGCTGGCGATCTACGATTACATCAGTACGCCGTCGGACACGTACGGGGCTATCCGCCAAAACACCGTAGCGCTGCAAGACAAGATGCAACGCTGGTATTCGGGCGGCTACCACGCCGTCGCGCTCGAGAGCAGCTTCGGCGCCGGCCCTGCCGGCCCCACCGCGCTTTTGGGCGGAAAAACGGCCTGGAACACGCAAACGACCGCGGCCGCGGTGCTCGACGGCTTGGCTCACGACGCGTTCAGCGCCGGCGCGTACCCGTATTTGCGTCCGATCTTTGCGGCGCTCTACGAGCAGCCGTTTTCGGTCAATTACCAGGGCTTGGGCAAGCTCTTGGGGCTGCTCAAGGCCGCTCGCAGCTATTTGGATGCCAGCGGCACGAGCATCGAGCGAGCGCGCCTGAGCGACCTCGAGAGCTACGGGCACTACCTGCGCTTGCTGTACACGTATCAAACTCAGGCTGCCAATAGCCAAGCAGGTTGTGACGCGCTCGACGCGCTCTTCAGGTGGATGTGGTGCATCGACAAGAACATGATGCTGCCGACGCGCCGCCTGCACGAGCTCTTCTACGCGAAGAACCAGTGCAGCGCCGCGACCATGACCCCCAACCGTTCGCGCTGGGATTGGACGGCGATTCCCAACGCCGCCGGTTTCGTCGACGTGGCGTCGTGCGATCCGTTTCCGACCATGGCGCAGACCATCAGCGACGATCTGGTCGCGTTTCCGGCGTTGGACTATCGCGTAGTCACCTACGCCCGAAGCCTGGACGAGTACTACGTGCTGCCGACGCCGACACCGCCCACGGCTCCGCCGCCGGTCGACATTCACCTCAAGCGCCCCAACCATTTCATCTTCAATGTGGCGTCCACACGCAGCGTGCAGTTGAAGTTCTCGGCCGCCAACAGCACTTCGCCGATCGATTTGACGGTTTACGACGCGACCGGCGCCGTGATCAAGACTTACGCCGTGCCCTCGACGACGACCGGGGTGGTGACCAGCGTGGACCTCGGCGTCTTGCTGGCCGGTAACTACGAGTTTGACCTGATTCCGCGCAGCAACACCCTGACTTATTCGGTGTTGATCGATCCAACGCTGCCCATCGCGTTCAAAGATGGCGCACACCTGGCTGTCAACAGCAACGCCTACTACCTGTACTTCTACGTCCCGTACGAGGTCGATACCGCGTTCATTCAGGGCACCTTCAACGGAGCGCTGACGCCGGTATTCTATCCACCGACCGGCGGCTCGATCGTGCCCACGCCGATCGACAGCCAGCTCTTCAAGCTCGATACGCACGGCAAGCCAGGCGTGTGGGCCGTGAGGTTCACGACCCTGAACGCGCCCGCTTCTTTCATCAATCTGCCCAACGTCTTCTCGTTCGATCCCAAGGCGGTGATCACCAGCAAGCGCATCCGTACGGACATGGTATCGGCGACGGGCGGGGCGACCGCGCCAGTCACTTCGCCCAATCTCCGCTACAACAACCGCTTTGCGTTTCACCTGGCGACCGCCGCATCGCCTACGTTCACGATCGGCATCGGTTCGGGCGTCGCTTCACCGCCGCCGCTCGAGGTCGATCTACTGGACAAAGACGGCGCACACTTGCCGGGCAGCCCGTTCAGCCTGGCCTCCAACGCCAGCTACCCCATCAGCGCTGGCCTTTTGCCGGCCGGCGACTACGAGCTTCACGTCAAAAACCCTACCCTCGACAGCGCCTACGCCGTAACGGTTCCGGCGGGCGTGCCCTTCGTGTCGGTCGATGGTTACGGGCTGGGCAACGTTTGGCTACCCAGCTACCTCGCCTATTTCAACGTGCCCGCCGGGGTGAGCTCCGTACGTTTTGCCGCGAAACCCGCAGGAACGCCGATTACCGTCTACGGCCCGAGCGGCGTTGTCGCGAATCAGCCGGTCGCCCTTGGCAACAACGTCTATGAAATTCAGAATACGACGCCGGGTTTGTGGGCACTAAATCTCCGGGGTGAGTACTGGAGCGACATTCGCCTGCTGAACGTGCCGCAAATCATCAGCTTCGATGCGCGGCTCTTGATGAGCGTCGCACCCTAAAGCGTCACCTCGCCGTCCGCCGCAGCTTTTCGGCGTCGAAGCTCGACCTGTTTGGCGAGCAGCCCGCTCAGTTCACTTCCTATTTTTACTTAGCGAGGCGCGTGGCTTTTCAGGGCCCAGCCTCGGGAGTTGCTGCTCCGTCATCTCGCGGCTGACAGTCGCGACGCGTCTATTTGCGTCTGCATGAGCCGTGTCTAGCTGCTCGATCAACCATCAGTGCGTCTCGAAACACGTCGCGCGATCGGAGCTAGGGAATTGTCCCGTCTCAGCGGCAATGCTGTCTCACTCCATTTCGCGGCGCGCGTGCGCCTCAGCGCAAGAGAGCCACAAATGCCTGCACACAAGCGAGGAGACGAAACGACGTTACCGAAACGCAGCGCGACTCCGGCGGCTTTGCAACTTTCGTGGCTGTCTCGAAGTTCCAATATGTTGACGTGCACGCCTGCTGGCGCAGCGCTCCGGTACAGATACATGAGTGTGGAAGTCGGAGAGCGGCTCACATTCGTTCCCCTTGCACCGATGCAATAGCGCCTTCCGTTGGCAGGCAGCTGAGCCCTCTCTACGTCTCGAGCAATTTGCTCAATAGCAATCAGCCCCGTGGTGAGAGCAATGCTTCAAACAGATATCTCGCGTCGAATCGTGCCCATAAGTAGCTGCGTCGCTGCGGTTGTCCTGCTCTTTGCAACAGCAAGCGCCGCCGACAGCCCAAGCTGCGCGGGCTCCTATACCCAGGCGCAGTCCAAAGAAGGAGCGGGGCGCTTGCTGGAAGCGCGACAGCTGTACTTGCAGTGCGCGCGTCGGTCTTGCGGCGCATTTCTACTGAGTGAGTGCACGACTCGGCACGCGCGGCTGGACTCGGACATTCCCTCTGTGGTGCCCGTTGCCACCGAAGAGTCCGGGGCCCCTCGAGCCGACGTGGAAGTCACGCTCGACGGTGAGCCGTTCGTCGCGCGGCTCGACGGTCATTCGCTACAGGTCAATCCAGGCCTTCATGAATTCGTGTTTCGCACGGATGACGGCGTCGCTGTGTCCGAGAAGGTGATGATTTTGCAGGGCGATCGCAATCGCCGCATTGCAGCGTCAATCCCGAGCAAGGAGTCGCAAGGCACGTCGAGCGTCAGCCCAGTCGCGCGTCCCAGCGCAGCGAGCGCACACGAAGACAGGAGCGAGCCGCCGGAGCCCCACCTTGTCCGGCCGGCAAAGTCCGCGCAGCCTCCACCGCGCAAGACCGCGCCATCAGCTGATGGGCACGCCGTCAGCTGGGCGCTGGGCGGCGTCAGCGTGTTGGGCGCGGGCGGTTTTGTGCTCTTGAGCGCATGGGGCAAGAAAGACAACGACCTCTTGCAGCAGTGTGCGCCGAGCTGCCAGCAGGCCAGTGTCGACCGCGTGAAGCAGCGCTACCTGGCGGCCGACGTCTCACTGGGTGTGGGCGCCGCGGCGTTGAGCGGCGCACTACTGATCTACGCGTTGAGCGGCTCGCACAGCGAGCGCCCTGCGCGGAGCGCGAGCGCCTACTCGATGGACGTGCATCCGACCACGGGTACCGGTGCGGTTGCGAGTTTGAAAGGCGCCTTTTAGGGCGCTCTGCGCCCTCGAGCCTTCTTAAGTGTGCGGGAGAAGTCATGCGGCACCGTGTTCTCTTTCTACTCATGCTTGCTCTGCCAGTCAGCGCCGGCTGCCTTCAGAAGCTCGATCCTAACCTTGCTGCCGGCGGGGCCGTGAACCTCCCCGCTCCCGCCGTTACGGCGTGCCCTGCGGGCGACGGGTTCGCGTGTCACTTCGAGGTGCGTACGACGACCACGCCAGTGGGACTGACGGCAGACGCGGACGGCAATGTCGTCGACAGCGGCAGCGACCCGTGCGCCAAAGTAAACCAAGACGCCTTGAGTCTTCTGACGACGAAGTGCGTCCCTTGTCACACCCCGAGCACCCCGCCGCTCAACTTCATTACGGACTTCGAGCGGCTGATTGCGGCTGCTTCGCCGACGCCCAGCTATGCACCGAACCCCCGTTATGTCGTACCGGGCAAGCCTGAAGAGTCGCTCATCTACATCAGAGCAGCGATCAACAAGGACATGCCCCTGCAAAACCCGCTCGCTCCTTCCAACGGCTTGACCGTGAGCGAATCTTCGGTGCTTCGTGAATGGATTGCCAGCTGCGTCCCCGGGGCGAAGCCGCCGACGGGCAGTGGCGGAATGCCCGGAGCTGGTGGAGGTGGTTCTGGGGGTGCGACTACACTCGATGCCGGCGGCAGCGGCACGGGTGGCGCGAGCGCCGGTAGCGGTACGGGTGGCCTGAGCGCCACTAGCGGTACCGGCGGCGTGAGCGCCGCTAGCGGCACAGGTGGCGTGAGCGCCGCTAGCGGCACAGGTGGCGCGAGCGCCGCCAGCGGCACAGGTGGCGCGAGCGCCGCCAGCGGCACAGGTGGCGGGCTTGCCGGCGGTGGTAGTGCCGCCGCTGGTGACGATGGCGTCGGTGAAGCTGGCGGAAGCGCCGGAACGGCGGGCGGCCCGCCGGCTCGTCCTTGCGCGGGCCTGTGTGACCCTCCGACCGTGTACACGCTCGATCAGCAATACAACACGCCACCGGTGGGCACGATGCCCGGCTGCTACGAGACCGTCTCGGTGCTGACCGAGCTCACTTGTCGGAATTGCGATCGCCGCGCGCTCCGCATCAACGGCGGTGTGGTGAATGCCTCTGCCGGCACCCCCGTGTCACTGGCCGGCGTGATGACGCGCGGCGGTGGCTATTGCATTCAACTGGCGGCCAACAACCCAGCCGCCAATTTTTCGGTTCGTTGAGCGCTGCGGAGCAAAGCGCATGGATCACAGACGTCGAACATTGGTCTCTGTAATGTGCTCGGGTTTCGCGGCGTGGGTGTTTATCGGTTGCTCCGACCCCATGCCACCGGACTCCACGCCTCGGACCGAGATCGCTGCGCCCGAAGCCTTGGAAAACTGCGCGCCAGACGCCAACTGGCTGCCGATGACACCGCCCGTCGCGCAGTTCATGCCCCTGCCGCACCCGACCACCGAGTGCCCATTTTACCGCGGGGGTTGGCAGACTTTTCTGATCGCCACGCAGGCTGATGCCACCGGGGCTCCGGCGCTGCTCGGTTACCCCACGATCGACACGACCTTCACGTCGCGCTTCACGCACCCGGCCAATCGGGCCTATTTGGGCGACATCAAGCAGGCAGGCCAGCGCGAGATCCTGATCGATCAAAACGGCAACAGCCTCTACTACGGTATTCACGTCAACGAAGCGTTTCGGCAATTCATTGCCGACAACGATCTCAAGACTTCCGACAAGCTGCAGGCCTACCCGACCGCCAAGAAGAATCTGTTCTTTCCGGCAGGAGTTGCCGAATTCAAATCAGCTTGGCAAATCGTAGAGGGCGACGCAGCGGCGATTCAGGCTCAGACCGCCGACTACATCGCTATGCAGACGACCGTCCCGACGCTGAGCAAGGACGCGAGCGGAAATATCGTCGAGGATCGAGATACGCCCATCGCTGTCACGGTGCGCTTGCTCGCGCTTCACGTGGTATTCACGCTGCCGGGGCACCCCGAATTCATTTGGGCGAGCTTCGAGCACAGCACGGGCGCACCGGACGCCGCTGCCGTCGACGGCAAGCGCGATCTCGCGCCCGTTTTCGAAGACTCGAACCCCGACGCCACGAACAACACGACGCTCACGACTCCGGCCAGCCCGCACGACTTCCTGCTCTACAAGGCTGGGACTCCGGTCAACCGCGCCAACGCGTCCATTCCCGAGCGGGAGTTGAATTTGGTCGGTCAAAAGTTTCTCGTGCCCGGCACGTCGACCCCGCAGACGACGCCGATCTATCGGATGTTTGCGGCATCCAAGTCCAACACCACCGATCCCGACGAAGCCATCACCTCGCTGAACAACAACGTCGAGGCGCTGTTCAAGGCCTACCCGGCAGACAAGCGCGGGCACTATCGCTTGGTCGGCGCGCAATGGATGGATAAGCCCGATTTTTTCGTGAAAGATTTTCCGATTCAGAACAGCTTGGCGAGCCCGTTCGCGGCGCCGCCCAAAGACGCAGATCATCCGGACTCAATCGGGATTGGCCGTACCGACTTCTTGGCCGCCATCGCCCAGGACGGCGCGGACAGTCCCTATTCGATTCTGGCCGGCGAGGATCGCATGTCGAGCACCGCGATGGAGTCATTCACCCAGGTCACGTTCGAGAATTGTTTCAGGTGCCACAACACGCAAGCGATCAACGCCAACGGAGTAGCTTTGAACGATCAATCGACGAACGCGATCAAGCTAATTACCCCAGGTTTGCTGAATGTCAGTCACGTCATCTCGCAATTCATTCTCGAGGATTGTAACCAACCAGAAAACCTCAAGCCCAACGACGATCCCCTCTTTCCGAACGCCAAGATGGCCGTTTGCCCAGTGTTCAAGGCGCCTCCGCCGTAGTTGATTCGGCGTCAGCTCGTCTGCTCTCCAAAATCTTTTCGTGCGAGTGACGGAGTCGCTCGCTCTGTCACGTCGTCGACAATCGAAGGAGCTCAAAATGAATTTCAATCGTCAAGTGTTTCTAGAAGGCTGCCTGGCAGCGTTTGGTACCGCTCTCGGTGTAGCGGGTTGCAGCGGCAGTGATGATTCTACGGACCCCGGCATGAGTGGCGCGTCCAACGCTACGAGCGGCGCGAGCGGCAGCGGGACGAGCGGCAGCGGGACGAGCGGCAGCGGCACGAGTGGCGGCACGAGTGGCGGCACGAGCGGCACGAGTGGCGGGCCCAGTGGCATGGGCGGTGGCGGCGGTCGCAACGCCGAGGGTGGCACTGCCAACGGTGGCGGCGGTCGCAACAGCGCCGGAGCCGGCGGCACGCCCACTGGCATGGGCGGCGGCGGCAGGAACGGCGGCGGCGGCAGGAACGGCGGCGGCGGCAGGAACGGCGGTGGCGCGAGCCCAGGTGGCGCGGGTGGCGCGGGTGGCGCCAGCGCGGGTGCCGGCGGCACCGGCATGCAAACCATGTGTACGACCTCCTCGGTGACAGAGACTGACACCGGCGGGCATCAACACACGCTACTGATTTCAGCGGCCGTGATCAACAGCACGATGGCGCCGATGACCTTCACCACGGGCATCACCAACGGTCACAGTCACACCTTCACCGTGAGCGCCGCGAACTTTGCGACGCTACGTGGCGGCGGGGCCATGACCAATGTCGCTACCAACGCCGACAACACCGGGCACATGCATCGCTACACGGTTCACTGCTGAAGAGACTTTTGCCCCGGTGGGCCGCTCCAAGTACCTGAGACCAGTCAGCTCGCGGGTGCCAGGCGTGCTAGCCTCGGAGATTTGCTAGCAGGGGCGAAGATGACAAGAACGATTTCGAGCGCTGGCTCGTGGTTACGGCTGCGGTCACGTTCGGCGTCCGTGCCCGATCGGTGGGGCAACTGATCCCAGCAGCTGCGGAGGTGATCGACGACCTCCAGCAGCAGTTGGCGTCGCTGAGACTCCGCAATCACGAGCTGCTACAGCGGGCCGTCGACGCCGAACAGTTGACCTCGGCCGAAGGCGAGGCGCTGCGCAGCAGCGAGGCGCGCTTCCGCGCCCTGATCGAGAAGAGCAACGACGCTATTTCGCTCACCTCCGCCGACGGAATCACTTTCTACCGCAGCCCCGCGATCGCGAAGCTGCTTGGCTGGTCGGCGGAGGAGATGGGCGTGCGCGTCTGGGCCGACAGCATCTTCCCGGACGACCGGTTGCGCTTTACTCGCGAGGTAGAGGGGCTGGTCCGCCGCGGCGAGCGCGATCTGGCGCTGGAATTTCGCGCCTGGCACCAGGACGGTTCGGTCCGCTTCATGGAAGGCTCCGCGACGAACCTGCTCGACGATCCGGACGTCGGCGCGATCGTCGGCAACTTTCGCGATGTCACCCCACGCAAGCTCGCCGAGCAAGCGCTCAAGGAAACGCGCTACCTGCTCGAAGAGGCCCAGGTAACCGCGCACGTTGGTAGCTGGACTTCTGGCCTTGGCGAGCGGGGTGAAATCACGTGGTCCGCCGAGTGTTACCGCATCTTCGGCGTTCCGCTGGGAACGGCGATGAGCGTAGACGTCTTCATTGCCTGCGTGTTCCCGGCGGATCGTGAAAGCGTGGCGCGCGCCAGCCAGGCCGCCGTCGAGCACGACCTGCCGTACGATATCGAGCACCGGCTGCTCTGGCCCGACGGACAACTGCGCTGGGTGCATGAGCGTGCGCGTGTGGAGCGCGACGACACCGGGCGCCCGAGCCGCATGCTCGGCACCGTTCAGGACGTGACCGAGCGGCACCTCGCCGAAGAAGAGCAGGCCCGGTTGGCTGCGATCGTCGAATCGTCCGAGGACGCCATCATGAGCACGAGCCTGGGCGGGGTGATCACGAGTTGGAACCGCGGAGCGGAGCGGTTGTACGGCTACTCTGCCGACGAGATCATGGGAAGACACGCGCGCGATCTCGTTCCGCCGGGCTCGGCCGAAGATGAGCAGGCTCGCATTCTCGCCAGCGTCGCACGTGGCGAGCCGGTTCAGGCCTTGGAGACTCGACGCTGTCGGAAGGACGGCAGCCTGGTCGAGGTGGCACTGACCGTCTCGCCGATGCGAGATCGCACTGGCACCGTGATCGGGGCCTCCGCCATCGTGAGGGACCTCACGGCGCGGCGCGCCACCGAGGCCACGCTGCTCCGCACCGAGGAGCAGTTTCGGCAGGCGCAGAAGATGGAGGCTGTGGGCCGGCTCGCAGGCGGCGTGGCGCACGACTTCAACAACCTTTTGTCGGTGATCCTCGGCTACGCGATTCTTGCACTCGAAGAGCTGAAACAGGGCGACGAGTTGCGCGAAGATCTCGAGGAAATAAGGCTTGCCGCTGAACGCGCGACGACGCTCACCCGTCAACTGTTGGCGTTCAGCCGGCAGCAGATCCTCCAGCCGCGAGTCGTCGACCTCAACCAAATCATCCTCGGCATGAAATCGATGCTCAGTCGGCTGATCGGCGAGGACGTCGAGCTTTCGACGTCGACGATACCGGACCTCGGCCGGGTCTTGGCCGATCCCGGCCAGATTGAACAAGTCGTGATGAATCTCGCGGTCAACGCGCGCGACGCGATGCCGGACGGCGGCAAGCTGACGATCGAGGTAACGAACGTGCGGTTCGACGCAGCGCACGCGAGCTCCGCCCTCGGCACGGTGCACGGAGACTACGTCATGCTTGCGGTCAGTGACACCGGCAGCGGCATGGACGCGAAGACACGCGCGCGCATCTTCGATCCCTTCTTCACCACCAAAGAGCAGGGCAAGGGCACCGGGCTCGGGCTCGCGACGGTGCTCGGCGTCGTGCAGCAGAGCGGCGGTAATATCAGCGTTTATAGCGAGCTCGGCGCTGGCACCACGTTCAAGGTGTACTTGCCGCGGACCGACCGTGCCATCGCAGCTGCGCTGGCTTCGGAGCCGCCGACGACGCTACGGGGCACGGAGACGATTCTGCTGGTCGAGGACGAAGAGCAGGTGCGTGTCGTCGCGAGCGCCATTCTACGCCGGAACGGCTACAACGTGCTCGAGGCTTCGAACGGCGAAGAGGCGCTGCTGCTGCTCAAGGATCTGTCGATCAAGATCGAGCTGCTGCTGACCGACGTGGTGATGCCGCGCATGGGCGGCCGAAAGCTCACGGAGCACGTTGCGCCGCTGCGTCCGCAGCTGAGACTGCTATTCGCTTCGGGCTACACCGACGACGCCATCGTCCGCCACGGGGTGCTCGACGCAGGCGTCGCGTTTCTTCAGAAGCCCTTCACTCCTCACGCTTTGCTCAGCAAGGTCAGAGAGGTGCTCGACGCCCCACCAGCGGTTGCCGGGGTCGACGGCCCGTCGGGCTGACGGCAGGCGTCACGAAGCCACGCGATCGCGCGTGCCCGCAAATACGAAGACGGTCGTCGGTGCTTGCGGCGCAGGGCCGCCCTGGTACGGAGTCGCGTCCGTGGCTGGGCAATGCCACTCTAGCCAGCTGCGCTTTCGATAGAACGCGGCGCCCGCGGCCGAGGCCCCGAGCGCGCCAAGCTCGAAGGCACTGACAATGACGGCTTCGACGACGTCCATCATGCTTCCACCAATGCCGCGACGTTGTCGATCTGGGTGAACCGCTAGCGCGTCGACGTAGCCGGTGCGCAGCGCTTGTCCGGCGTAGAGCAGGCGACCCTCCACGAGCGAAGCATGCCCCACCATCAGGTGCTCTTGCCATGCCATCACGTGCACACCGCTGAGGCCGTGGGCCCAATCCGCGTCGCTCATCTCTGCTTCGAAGACCAGGTCCAGCAATTGGCGGGCCCGGTCGCGCTCGTGTTGGTCGAAATCAGTGATTTGACCAACTCGCAGCACGAGGCCGCTCGACGCGTCGCGGTTCTCGGTCAGCATGAAGTCACAATGCTACCACGTGCGAGTGGCAATGCTCGCCGGGCTCAGCATTCGACTCGAACGTTTAGCGTCAAAACCATGACCAGGCCGCGGCACACCAGTCGGTCGGCACGAGCGCGGCGGCGCGCTCGAGGCAGCGCGGCACGTCTTCGTGATGATACGGCCACTCCGTCTCTTCGATCTGCTGCAAAAAATGCGCGTAGGTTGCCGCACCGTGCAGGGCCGCAATGAATGGCCCGAGCTCGAGCGCCTGCTCTGGTTTCGAACGAGGCGCTGCACGCTTCCAGCTGGCGCACCAGTCGACCAGCAAGGGTGCGGCTTCTACGGTCGGCAGGTCGCCGATCAAGCCGAGCAGATCCGTCACCGGGTCGCCGATGAACGCCTCACCCCAGTCGAGCAACCTGACAGCTTGCGACGAGCCACGCGCATTGCCCGGGTGGTTGTCCGCGTGGACCAAAGTCGCCGGGAGCCCGCATTCCTCCAGTCGCTCTAGTTGCTGGTCGAGCCTGTGCAAGAGCGCTTCGAGGCCCGGGTAGCCGGGCAGCCAGGCAAGCAGCTTCCGGCGCAGGTCGGCGGCGCGCTTGGGGCCTCGCAGATCTGGCACGCCGAGCGCGAGCAGCTCGTCTATCGCTTCGGTGCCGGCGAGCTGGATGACGTGAAGCTGCTGGTTGATCAGCTGCCGTATGGGGACCGGGGCGCCGTACAGGTCGTCGCCCGCAACGTGCTCTAAAAGACTCCGCCCGCTGTCGTCCGCAGCGACCAGAGTCGGCGCGCCACCGGGAACCGCGTGATTCAGCCAGCGCAGTACACGGCTCTCGTAGGCCATGAAGTGCGGCACCTGCTTGAGCCAGATGCTGGACTTGTCTGCCGACGCCGGCTCCAAACGCCACAGGGTCGAAAGGTTCCAAGTTCGCTGCTGAACGGCGCGGAACGAAGCCTGCCCGCTGGGCTCGAGCGCCGAGCGGGCCCAGTCGAGGCTGCGCGCGGGACCCCCGAGCGTCGCCCAGGGCATGCGCTTGGGATCCGGGGCGAGCGCGCGCCGGCGCAGCGTTTCAGGGACCGGCGACAGGTCGACCTCGCCGGAGCTGAGCTCCGCCAGATAGGTGACTGCACCACCGGACTTTTGCGATGGGTCGGCCACGAGCAAACGCAGCACCACCACCTGAGCGCCGAAGCGGGCAGCGACTTCAGCAACGATATCCGCGCTCTCGGGCCAATAGGGGCCGGCAAGCTCGAGCGGTGGCAGCATTCCCAAGAGCTCTCCCGTGGGTGAGCTGAGAACCAAGCTGGCGATTCGAGTCATGAGCGGAAGCCAGCGAGCCTGCCACAACTTGTGCAGTGCTGAGCAGCTCGGCAAAGACTTCGCGGAAAGTTACGATCGAGTCGTCAAATATCGATTGTCGGACGCAACACTGACGATCAGCCGAGCACGCACTGTGACGCGAGCTTTCCGGGTCAGCGAAAAGCAAGAAATTACCTGGTCTAGCGACCAAGTCTTCCTCACGCTTCCCACTAGAAGAGATGAGCGGATCTTCGTGAACCGCCGCACGACTCTTCAAGGGAGCCTCCGCATGCGTACCTTCATTCCCGCGACCGCCTCGATCATCTTGTTTGCCATCGTCGCAGCTGGTTGTGGAGCTGGCGGGCCCGGCACCGGAGTCTCTGTTATCAGCAACAATTCAGAGCCGAGCGTTGCTGGGAGCGCGAGCGTGAGCCACGGCGGCGCTCCCAGCGCGAGCGGTGGGGCTGCCACGAGCGCTGCTGGCACACTCAGCCTGGTCTCCGGCACGCCCGACGCTATGGGCGGCAGCAGCGCCGGCGGCGGCGCGGGTCTGGCGGCAGACATGGCCTGCGCCACCGGCACGGCCAGCGCCAAGCTTGCCGGAGTGAACATGCTCGTGGCGTTCGATCGTTCGGGGTCGATGAGAGACAGCGCCGTGCGCAACGGGCCGTCGCGCTGGGACCTCACGTCTGCGGCGCTAAAAGCCTTTTTCTCGAGTCCAGACGCCGCCGGGCTCAAGCTCGCGCTGCGCTTTTTTCCGGATG
>Ga0307516_10005944_pt1 | contig 14435 bp, 16 predicted proteins | sample 19_EM_MG_FD_203310 | JGI IMG/M metagenome (GOLD analysis project Ga0307516, IMG submission 203310) | Populus trichocarpa ectomycorrhiza microbial communities from riparian zone in the Pacific Northwest, United States - 19_EM | ecosystem: Host-associated > Plants > Roots > Unclassified | place... | reverse complement strand
CATAACATCCAAACTGAAGTGTTGGATAGTTCATTTGATAAGATAGGAGTGGATAGTTCATTTGATAAGATAGGAGAGGCATGGTTGATAAGATAAGATAAGAGACAAGAGGCTGTTCCATAACAGCGTGTATCAACAGACTGGGTGGAGCACCAGGATGGGTTCGGGATTGAAAAGTTTGAGCCAACGAGGAACGTCGAGCTCATGGATCTGGGTGGCTATGCGCACAATGCTGATGTGCACCATCTTTGATCCACCCTTCATTTCTTGTCTGTTCATGATGACGATAACAGGCAGATAGTCTACTGACGTGATTAAAGTCCGTCGTCCACGCGGCCCATGCCCTTCTATATCATCTCAAATGTCCTTGAGCCAATGCACAGACCATCCCCAGTAGTCACCAGCCTGTCTTCAACACCGCTATACACAGCCCTCATCCTTCTCATCCCTCAAAGTCCATCCATTCCATCTCCTCACCCAATCAAAATACGAATTAACACACTCACACAGCTCTGTCACCACTCGACACCCAGATCATTGATGTCCTTGGTCCAGACATTCCCATCCTCATTCTTCCACACACCCCACTCCAAGCCTAAGCTTGAACCTCACCTCTTTCTCCACTCACCTCAAACTCTCCTCCTTCCACCTCTCCTTCCGCAGCGAAGTCGAGCGAGCAGTTGATGCTGTGTACACCGCTCAATGGGAGAATGTATGGCTATATGCACCTGCCACAGGAGACCATCAATTCAGCACAACACAAATGAGAACACAGCAGGAAAGAAAGTGATGAGAATAGGGCTTGGAACAAGAAAAAGTGGGGATCGGAGTGGGCACCACAGATGTCTCGGGTTTTTGGGTCTTTTGTCTTTGTCTCTGTCTTCGGCTTGTCATTGTCCTCTGAGAAGAACACTGAATATGAGCTCGAGGGGTGTGAATCCCAATCCCCAATTCACAAACGAGGACGCCTGCAGCTGTGCACGCATCCCCGATCCTGACCCTCGGCCCTTTACACCTCCCTTCTCTCTTTTTGTTTTCTGTATCCTTCTTTGGCTTGCTAAGAGCATGGATTGCAGGCTCAGTCATGGCAGGGGTGGAGTGGATCAGGTTGTGCATATGTGTATGTGTGGGGTTGGGCCAGGAGTCCAGCTCAAGGGATGGCGTGGGAGGTGGTGGTGGGGTTGGATGGGAGGGCCTTGACGAGGAGTGGATAGGTGAGGAGGGGGAGAAGAAGAAGGCTGCTTCAGACTGGAGTGTGCAAGCTGCCCTCATGGGTGGATTCTGTGTGGGCATTGGGGTTGGGGTTCTCCTTGGAGGATCGGTGGATGATGCTTGTCGGAGGTGAACCCCAGCGCCTGAAGATTTATTATGTTGATTGTTGGTTTTTTCTTTTTTGATCCTCTGCTCTACTCATCAAATTTGTAGTCTTTGTCTTCCATCAAGATCATCATCAGCTATCCATCCATCTATTTCTTGATTTCCTTGTAGTGTTTTTCCTTTGAATTGATGACGGGACTTCATGCGTTCACTCACTGCACCCAGTCATAGTATAATTTGAATGGACGGCCATGGGGCTAGACGACATGTACTGAATGCCACCAACATCTTGACCCACTGATCAGCTAATGCACTTGCAAAGACGGGTGCCAGCCTGAGTCCTTATGGCACAATGCCCTGGCTGTGAGGAGGGGTCCAGATGACATTTGCATCTTGGCGATGGCCAGTGGGAGGGTGCTGGGGTGTATGACCTGGACACACGGTCCTGCATTGAAGCCCACCCCACCTCTGAAAAAGCACTCCGTGTACAGTAGCATGACTGAGCCCAGCCTGTCACAGCTTAAGAGGTGTTAGAATGGACCCACAGGGTCCATAGGGAGGGGACTCACTTTTTTCCCTTGATTTCAATGTTTGGAGGCTCACAAAGCCTTGAAAAGAGTGTTTAGAGTCAACAGATATTGGGGGTAAGGGAGGGAACTTTGTGAAATCAGCGATAGCGTCTCGCTTCACCATTCTACTGCCCCCATAGAACAGCTGGGGAGAAAGTATGGGAGACCAGCTCTTGGAGGGAATGCCTGGCATCATCACTTCTGTTACTATTGTGAGGGCCCCCAGGCTCTCTGTTAGATGAGCGAGGCCCCATATTTTGCATTTCAGCTGCATGGGGCTTGTTTATGACCTAAGTAATCCGAAACAAGATCCCGCCTGATGATGTGAACATTTCGGTATTAGGGGGTTGATGCAAGCCTTGTGCTAGCCATATTATAGCACTGTGGTAATTTGCCTCTATAAATAGTGAATATATGTTGAATAAAACGGAAAATACAATGACATTGTAATCAGATTTTAAACGTGCAACTTGATGGCTGATAACAGTTGCTTTATGGCCATCTTGTTGATTGTGATATGAACAGTGCATGTTGCAGGAAAATGTTTGAGATATGATTCATACAATTACCAAGAAACCCAAGCTGAATAAAATGAATGTATCTTCTGATTGTGGCTGACCAATAAAATGAAGACAAAATGCAGCTCAATTTAGAAATCTAATTGATGGAAGCCATTTTCAATATATTCATTATTTTTCAGGGGAAAAAAGATTGAAGACATCAGTTATATCCTTCAGCTTATGATCACAACTTGATCTGTGATCTAAGGAAAAAGACATTTTTATTTTGGACCTTGATCTATTCTGTATATGTACATGTAGACCGCGAATTTTTAATATTTCCAGGCTGTCATTGAGCCCCCATAGAAGAGCTCCATAATATGATTTCAATGGTAGTGGCAAGAGCTATCTCTCTTGCCCCCAGACTAGGCCATGCAACACACACAGAGAAGTAAAATGATATGGGACATGGACACAGAGCTCAGCACACTGAATGTAAGTTTCCATTCCCAAGCAGTTACCACACTTTGAACTGCATACATTGCTGAAATGAGGAAACTGACAAAGTAAATTATACAGCAATTTTATTGAGAAAGGAGGAGATCTAGATCTACTATAGTATTACCTGCTGTATGTATCAGGGTCTTCCATGAAGTCATCATCATCTTCCTCTTCTGCATGTGCAGCTTCACAAAATGTGTCATTGCCCAATTCGAATGACAACATAAGCTAAGAGGGTAGGTTTATCAGGCAAGTATCCTGGGTTAGTCAGGATCACTTATGCAGTCAACAGAAAGAACATGATGGAACCATTTATTCTGTTGCCACACTGAGGTTGAAGCAAAATGTAATACAACATCTGTTCATGTTATGGAACAGCCTCTTAGCCTCTTATCTTATCTCTTTGATCTTATCAACTATGCCTCTCTCATCTTATCAAACAAACTATCTATTCTTTTCCATCCTATCATTGTTTGGCCTTGTGGATGATATTATAAAGTTCAAGGGTGGGCACATGTTTAACATGTGTTTACTACACCAATCAGACACTTCCCCAGATGGTTACCTTTTTACACCTTATCTCTCACTCTGATTGGATGATATTCATCTCTGTTTCTATTGGCTGATAAAACTATTTATCTGCTTACCTTCTTATTTACTTATCTTCTAATCTGCTTATCTCTGACTCTTGTATCTCTGACTCATCTGATAGCAGAATCATATCCCATTGGAGGATATTTAGAGGATATTCTATTGGATGATAAGCCTGGACTAGTATAGTATATATAGAGTAGTACAAAGCCTGTAACTCTAGTCTTATTCTCTTAGGCTCTAGCTTCCCTCCTCTTCCTCTTCACTTGATTATATAGCAGTGGCTCTAGGACAAGGGTTGTGACAAGTCTGACTGAGTATGGCTCCGGTGTCAGATACATTGTGAGTACTAAGCAATGGCATCATGGACATTGAGAGTACGGGTCTTCATTTTATGATTAGAAGGGCTCAACCAGCTAGTATAGAGTACTAGCATTATTATGTCTTTACTTTCTAATATACTTAGGATTCCCACTTGACTGTGGTGATATCTAAAGTCAATATAAACTGGGGCTTTTCTCTATCATCCTCTCTCTCTCTCTAAGCTTATCTATGTGTGAGCCCACAATGCTTGATTCTCAGCATAGTCTTTGAATTATGCTTTGAGAAGATAGTTAAGTGGTTGCCCTAACAGTTCAGCGAATGTCATGCACTTGTGTGGGGTCACATCGACACAAGAACTCTCTAGCAAAACCAAACACCTTGTAGATATCATGGACACCATCTGTAATGGGGTTACAGGCATTGGGCTCATGCCCTATTTAGAATAGTTGGCATATTATGTAATCCTCAGCCTTTATGCACCAAGTACACTAGAATCCAAGATGAGTCTAGTTTACCTGGTGCAACGTGAGGTCTTAGAGCTCGTAATAACTGTTACATTTTTTTAACTTTTTGTTGATTCTCTTTTACTCTTGAAAAACCCCTGGCGCACTGTAACAACGTGCCCCTGACAAAAACTCAAAAGTTTTCACTACAACCACACAAGAACTATGTACAGTGGAGCAAGCATGTGAGCTGCTTCATCTCATAGCAAGGGGACATCAGTTCACTCCACTGGCCTATCAAGACCAGCTTCTGCACAACATGTTGAAGTTGCCATGTCACAAGTGCCTGGTGTGTTTGTGCATGCCTTGCCTCCAAGTTCAAGAAAGGCTGGTAAGAATCCAACCTTCACGAGTGTGTCAAATATGTTGGAACAAGCTGTGAGGCGTGCTATACACAATGGGTCTCATGGGGCTCTTATAAGTCCCACCATAATGAAAAGTGCTGGTCCTCCAAAGACCCAGCACCACAAGGTATTTCCACATGCCTCACACCAAGGAGGTGCCAATGTATATGCCCCTCAACTACAAATTCCTCAAGCTTTAATGCAGGAGTACTACGCAACAGATGTGGTGCCTAGTGGATATCAATGCAGCTATCACTCCCCCATCAGCGACTACAAGTTGAGAAAAAAGACTTGTCTGCGGCTCATATAGAACTGCCACGTTCTATAGCAATGCATCCACATCACATAGAAATCGCCGTCAAAGACATCCTATTCAGGGCAGGGATCTTCAGCAAGTCCCACAAACGGAGTATCGTAGAGGCCATTATGGAAGACTTCTATGCAACAAACGAGTTAATAGGGAGGAGAATCCAGCCCCATGAGAACGTTAGGATGTATCTCCACTTGTTGGAGCTTTACTTGAAGAAACAAGTACTGAGTTCTGCAACTCCAGATGTACCTGCCCCTGGAACAGCAAGGCAAGTATATACAGAGGAAGCATATGTGTATGAAGTGGTGACACATGAGGATGCAGGGACCATCCTTGTTCAATATATACTCTTCAAGCAGGAAACACAACCTGTTGGGCTGAGCTGTACTCTGGCGAATGACCCAAATATCAAGGGAGCTATAGGGCAAATGTCTGCTTCTCATCAAGCTGGTGAGAGCATGAAGGACTTTGACCACCACATGCAAGTGACACAACGGATGGTCCAGATGGAGTGCTTGGTTCCACTGTCGGTAGAGGTGCAAAGCTCCTCTGTTGATATGCAATTGATGCACGCCAATCCTGCTTTCATGCAACAGGAGGTTAGGGGTCACTTGATGCAAGTCGGAATTGCGGCCCCTCCTGTGGACCAATATGTTCCACGATCCAAGCCTTGGGTAAATAGGGTTGCCCATCAGAACTTAGGAGGTCAAGGACCTCCTCTGTCTTTTTGACCTTCTTTGCCTTCAAATTGAGATGGTGACAAATGATGACCACCTAGGCATCATACTGAAACACCAGGTTATGGTGTACAGGAAACTGTGAGGAACAAGAGGACAAATATGATCCCTGTTCCTGCTTTTGGCTTCCTGGGTTCAGAAGGAGTTGTGGAGGCATTATGCTACTATAGAGAGCATAGAACACAGAGGCCAATAAACCTCATTCACTATCATCTTTCTGTTAGACTAGTTCTCCCAGAAGGGTCAAAAAGGACTCGTTCTGACTGGTCGTTGATCCTCAAATATGAGGGATTGCAGTGTTTCAAGGACTCGGAGGACTGGTTAGCCCCCCTAGTCATTCACTTTGAGCACATTCAGTATGGCGGCTTCGATAGAGACTGCGAACGTGTGCTCTTTGTAGTGGACTACTTGAAGGGTAGAGCACTATCATGGTACACAGGCCACATAGTATTGGTTACAGACAATGCAATGCTATGGACCTTTGAAGAAGTGGTAATCAGCCTTTACAACCGACTTGTGCACCCTTCTGCAATGGAAGATACTTGCCAAGATCTGGAGCAGGTGGAATATACACCTGCGAAAGGAGTCCAAGGGGTCTACGATGAGATGCTCATGCACGCTTGTAATATGGCAGAGACCCCTGATAATCATACATTGGTGAAATCATTCCTGAACACATTGCCTTCAGATTGGTGGAAATGATAGTTCCACCAAGGCTTGTCTCCAGTTGTAAACCAGATTCATGAATTTGTTGGAGCAGCTAAAGTGCTTGAGATAATGGATCAGACTGCTCAGCTTTATTAGCAGTTTGTTGAGCGATGCCCTGCAAAAAGGGCGTCAGCATTGCACCCTGTTGCAGCACAGAGGGGTTCAGCAACCCCTCAAAATAAATAGAAGGCAACAACGTCTAAGCCGTTAATCTCAAAGCAACAGTTCCAATGAAGGAGCCATGAAGATCCACCAAAGGCAGATGACAATACATACCGCAAGCAAGCTCCAGAGAGAATTCACAATACCAGAAACAAGCCAGAAGATAGCAAAGGGAAGAACATAGCTGGAGCATCTCTGTGCTTCAACTGCAGCTAGTAATTTGCTTGGCTTGGCCTCAGGCCGTAAGCCAGGCCAAGCCAAGCCATCTCATTGGCTTCAAGTGGCTCATGGCTCTGGCTTGGGTTTTATGAAGCCCTGGGCTGTGGCTCAAGCCATGGCTTTCAACAGTCACGTGGTGATGACCACAGACATCTCAGTTGACTAGTTGATTGTTGATTGTGACACTCATCCACCAACCCTTGCACCGGCCACTACTCAGATCCTGTCTTGTACCTTATTTTACATGTTCTCCCACTTCAACTGAAGGTGTTGTATTCAATTCAATTGTTTTTAACCATTTGTCGGTGCTCGGGAAACAATTTCATTTATTTCAACCCCCCTGCCAACTTGTTATATAGCCTATTTGGCTCTCACAGTGCAATCCACAGAAGAAGGTACTGCATGGACAGTATTTGATGATCCTCAATTTAGAACTGACAATTCTTATTTCAAACGGTATAGACTTCATCCTTATGTTTATATGAGGCTAACCTAATCCTTTCTAGCCTTTCTAGGGTCGCTATAATGCTTATATTACAATTTGTGAATTTCGCCAGCAATTGCAATTCACAGTGGTTGGTTTCAACTTAATGATGCACCAGGACTCTGCCATGATTTGAATGTTTTTCATATCCATTAATTTTGCCCATTGTTCCTGATCAAAAAGGCAGGGAGCAGAGGGCTGCTGTTGATGCATAAAAAGATGGAGTTGGATGCTGTAGAAAACCTCACCATCCCTGCTGATCAGCATGCCTTGAGATGAGGTTGACACATCTTTCATCCTATCCTCATCACGCGTTTCACAGCCATCAAAGTGTTCATGCAGCATGGATTATCCAGAAATGATGGCGGATTCTGGCAGGCAAAAGGCAAAAAAGACCACAGGTAAGCCTGCATTTATTAGCGGCAGATTCTTCATGGGATCAATTGGTCAATGATAATTCTCTCGATGATGATGAACATTAATATATAAAGATCATGGATATTTACTATACATTGCCTTATAGAATCATAATTTTCCTACCTCTTTAATAGTAAGCCGTGGCCTGGGCCTGAGCCAGCCAAAGCCAGCAACCATGGCTCAGACTTGAATTTCGCCAAGCCAAGGCCACCCAAAGCCAGGCCAAAGCCATGGCTTTCAGGCCAAGCCAAGCTGGCAAATCACTAACTGTAACCAGCCTGGGCATTACACACAGCGATGCCCTTGTCCTCAAAGATGGCCAGACCAACTGAGGGCTGCTCACACTGAGCTGCCTGATGGATCCAGTGACAAAGGGGACAGAGAGGATGCTGATAACTCGGCATCTGTGGGTGGTCAGGATGACCGAACTGACATGCCGGGTTCAGATAATGAGCCTGAGGATTTGATTGAAGTAGATGATGATGGACAATCATCTGATGGCAAGCAAATGCATGCCATGATGGACGAGCTGTCTGGTAACTTACAGAATGTGAAATTCCATAAAGTGACAGTGCGGGCTGAGAAATCAACCCATGAGTGTCCTCAGCATTCCATGGCTGAGAAGGAGTGCCTGGTCACCTATACAAAGGTGAATGGACATTGTGGGACTTGGGTAGCACCACAACAGGTGTAACGCCTGCATTTGCTCATGTCGCAAATCTTGGGGTTTTCCCCTTAACAAACCCGCACATCCTTCAGTTGAGCACAATAGGTAGTCGAGCCCAGATAAGCCACAGAGCAGATGTTAGTGTGGAGATGCCAGGCATCTCCACGAAAATGTATCTTGATGTAGCAAACTTTGATTGCTATGATATGATAGTTGGAACCCCATTCATGAGGAAACATGGGGTGAAGCTTGATTTTGAGAAGAATCAAATCACAGTTGCAGGTGTCATTATGCCTGCTATGAGGGTGATGGTCCCTGATATCAATGAATGTGTGCAATGCTATCAGTCTGTGGATAAGAAGCGGGACTGACTAGCCCCGCATCCTCACAAGGTTCAGATAGAGGAAGAGCTAGACGAGGACACAAATCCACAATGGGACCTGCTCCCAGAAGGATCCAATGCAATCCTTCTAAATAAGGAAGAGTATGACAGTACTCTGGAAGGGGGGGAAGCACCCAGTCCCCCAAGCAAAACACAGAAAATCAGATGCAAGAAAGCATCCAAAGACTCGGATGGAGAACATTTCTGTCCACATGAAGAACCTGATGTGCAACTAAAAGGACTGATGGTTCAAAAAGAGCTGTCTAAGGAACTGGTTGAAGCCCAATCAGAATATTGTAGGCATCTTTGGGACAGACCAGTTCCCAAACCTCAGTTTGAGTGGGTTTATGACCCATGAATGCCTCTTGAATGGAACAATATGGTAGCATCTATGAGAACATATGAGGGAACTAAAGTTCCCTCAAGTCCATTCCGAAGGGCTGATGACTTGGAAGAGTTCATATACATTTGTATGAATCTGAGCATCCTTGCCTGGAACAAATGCGATACCAAGCTTCAGTAGCATCTCAATTGGGAAAGGACAAAATGGATGTTCAAATAAAGAAGCTGAGGGACAGGTTTGAAAAACCTGCCAGAGCAGCTTATACAAAACCGCTGATTCCAAATGCCAAAGGAAGGGGGATATTGAAACCCCTTACAGAGGAGGATTATCCTTGACTGCGCCAGCAATGGTGTGACAAGTTCCAAGATATTGTCAATGAACTAGAGGAGAAATGCCTCCATGGCAGGAGGTGAATCATGAGATTCACCTGTACAATGAAAACAAGTGGTATATATACCATATGCTGCATTGCCCTCTCGTATTGCAGGAGAAACTATATAAAAAGGTGAACCAGTATGTCCAGTTGGTGAGAGCCCAAGTCTGTAGCACAAGTGGCCCCACTGTTGTGCATCCCTAAAAGAGATGACAGACTTCAGACAGCCGTAGATGCCCATCAGAGAAATGATAACACTGTCAAGGACGTTATGCCCTTGCCAGATCAAGATATGATTCGGAAAGATGTTGCCTGAGCAAAGATTAGGTCTGAAATAGACCTAATGGATGCATTCAAACAAGTATGCGTCAAGATAGAAGACATATCAAAGAACGCCTTCGCCATGATAACTGGGACATATTTCAGCCACATTATATAGATTGGAGACTGTAATGCCCCAGCAATATTTCAACAGCTCATGACCTCCATATTTCGCAATATGATTGGTAGGTTCATGCATGTTTACTTAGATGATATATTTGTCTATTCCGAATCCATTGTAGAATACAAAGAACATCTCCATGTAGTGTTTGAAAGACTGAGGGGGGCTAAGCTCTACATCAAGTGGAAGAAATGTGATCTTTATACTAATCACATGGATTAGTGTTGCCATGGCTCAGGAGGCCATGACTTCTGCCTTAGTCAGCTCAGCCTCCAGGCCAAGCCATGTCTGCTGATTCAGCTCGGATTGGGGGGCCAAACCAACCATGTTAGATTGGCTCAGTTCCAAGCTGGCTTGATGATGGCTGAGCCAGATCCTGATTAAGTAAGTCATCAATGTAAGTTCCTGAGATGCAGGCTTGTGGAGCTGCATGTGCAGTGATGAGTTGAATACAAAACAATTTATAGCCAGGTATTTGTATGAATAGACAGAAATAACAATACTAAGTTACAATGCAGGCCTTCTTCCAGGAAGCAATTGTCGCTAAGTCCTCACTCTGAAATTCTAATGGCCCCACTACACCTGGCATCTCATGTATGATCTTGCATTGAGCAAGAACATCATGGTCGGAGTCTCCATGGGCCTTCCTTTGCCATCCAATATGACTGACAAACATTGCAAGATGCTCCCCATAAACAACCACCCATGGCCCCTTTGCACATAATAATCCAGGATGCATGATCGTAACATGCTATGGATTTGGCACCTGTATCACCTTCTTTACTGAATAGACTACTTTTCACTCTCCACCCACCAGCATGCCCCAAACTGTTGTCTGCTTGCCATTAATTGTGGTTGTAACCTTGACACCATTGAGGCGCTCTTCTAGAAGAGCATATTGAGGCCCAATGGGAGCAGGGGCTGATGCACCACTCAATGGTGTATTCATCTCTGGTGAAGCATGCCAGCACCAAATGGTGTAGAAGATGAGGGGTCCCATGCAGAAGTTGATGACCCAAGGAGTGTTTCCCATCGAGGTGTGGGTGGTGGAGAAGGAAGAGATGGGTGACTGGGCGCTGGTGCAGTGATAAAAATTTGATGGAGATAGAGTAGGAGATGGAAATAGACGCTGCGTGGATGCTGACAGCATGTAGTCCGCTGTAATGTGCAAGACTATGCATAAGGTTCGAGGGGAAGATCAATAGAAGATCTTAATGGAGGAAGTCAGTAGAACAGTTGCTGCTAGACGTGCAGCATTCTGGGAATGTGGCGTGGAGAGATCCATGAGTGATGACATGAAACAACAAGTAGAGATAAGCGTGAGGACAATATGTGACAATAGAGGAGTCTGGCGAGGACATGAAGCATGTGGGTACGATGACTGAGAACAATGGATGAGACATGAGACAACGAAAGAGCTGCAGGCAAATGCAACTTAGCTATGGGCTAAGAGGGAGTGGTAGAAAACTGGTTTATTGAGGTGCGGGTTGCACCGTTTTATATGTACACAGTATGCAATTTGGAATCTAGATAGTACAAGTCGGAATCTAAATGATACGAGTCCGAAACTAAGACATACGAGTTGGAATTCTATTCTAATTGATTTCTAGTCTAAGATACGAAATGGAGACTGATAACGTGCAGGTTAGCAATATATCTATGGGGAGGTGTCAGGAATGCAAGTCAGGAGTGTATCCGCATGGTGTTGGATGGGGAATGCCACAGGTTAGTGAAGTAGGACTTGTATAGACTACCTGCATGTGTTTCAGAGTGACAGGTTGAAGCTGTATGTAGTGCGCCAATATAGAACCATAGCCATATGCGTGAATCTTCTAAATGAATGCATAATGAAGCTGCACTGGTCTAGATACGTGTGGGTGATTGATATGCTTGCGGGCCATAAAGTACCATCTTGAGCCATGCTTGCCACATGCAGCGGAAACATGCTTGTCGACATGCATAGTCGAATAGTGTCAATTTGGTCCTATAATGAAGTAGTTAGGAGATTGTTTGAAAACAAAAGAAAATGAAAAATCACCGCTCCTCCACGGTGTCCCCATACTTGATCCACCATTTCGTGCTCCCAAATGTTGCAAGGCCACTCAAATTATTCGTGTACTAATTGCCGTTCACCCTTTCAACTCTCCATGCCTAACAATAAGCATGCGAAGGCCTCTCCAAGGGATGGGAATCGACTTCCACCACTTATTGACCTTCTCGTCGAGGTTCAGTGCTAACTTATCATCAAAAAAGCCCGGTTTGCAAGCATTGTGCTGGAATGGAACAGGCACCATGTTTGCACAGTTGATGTGAACCGAAAATGACTAGAGGCAATAATACCTTGAATATATATAAAACCTTCAAATTGCTGAAAATGTACCTCTACTATAAAAGTCTTGAATTCAGGGGATTGTAAGACCTCCTTGGCACAACAAAGCTTGTAGCCATCCATACCAGTTACCCATCCTGAACACCCTTGGTGACGACCATTTGAAATGTAGACAAAATTGCCTTGAGGTTTAATTTCTGTGCATTGGCCCATGGAATGTCAATCGTGTCCTCCGTTATGAAAGAAACAGTCAGGAAGTCCTTTCTAACAACCTAAACTATTCCTACCTCTTCCTGACAAGAGGTACCAAGGCACGTAACCAACTCCTCCTTGTAGAACTCCCATTCATGTGGTGGGGGGAAGGTCACGTTCTTCAGGTTAGGGTGGCCAGATTTGTGAAAGGCTGATGCTAAGGAGGTGGGAAGAAAGATGACACAGGAAGAGATTGTGTGGTAGTTGAAGTCTTTTCATAGTAGTCCGCACTCAAAGAGTAGAGTTCCAATGGTGAATCTCAGTTCTTCATGCGGCAGCATAGCAAAAGAACCACCCTGAGAGGCAACTAACTGAAAAACATTGAAGAGGGCAGGCAGAAGGCAGGGGGTTTGTTGATGCCTCTTTCACTTTCTGGTGGTAGTCAAATCATGATTGTCCCAAGCTGGCAGCGAGTGGGGGATCAGAAGGAGGATGACACTCCGTGTTTGTACACTAGCTACAAGGCTGATGTCATCCTTGTCTGGACCTCCAAGAATGTGTGCTCAATGCCCAACTTCAAAATGCTCTTCGACGAGCTTTGGCAGTGTAATTACACCAACACAGTCCGGGATGTCAATGAAAAATTTAATCAGCCCATGGTTGGGGCTGATGACTCCTGGGATCAGTGAAAGAAGATACTGGAAGGTCAGTGTCATTGTTGTCTCCACGTAGACCCAACCATGAGTAGAACCATGCATAAAGGCCGCACGCATCTCATGTCGCTGGAGATTGACACTTTGCATTAACAAAAAAAATGTCCTCTTTGTAGCCATGCTAATAAAAATTATGAGGAAAAATATTTGGAAGCATCAAAGACCATTACCTTACATTTGACATGCTATAAGAGCCAATCCTGTGGAGATGGCATGCAAATTGCCTGGTCTAAGTGTGATAGGAGAATATGATCCTCTAGTTGAGGAGCAGGTGTTTCAGCATTGCGACATGCATTGACAAAGTAGTTGGCATGTGCTTCTAGCAGATCAGCCTCAGCAGTGGGGTCAGGCTCGTTGATCTTCTGGTAACACATGGCACCAGGCCATGGATCAAGAAGCACTTGATTATCAATAACTAGATTCTGTTAAAAGTAGAAAAGCTGTAAATTCAAGAGGAACATACACTCAGTCATCTCTGTTAAGACACACTAAACCTATCACTAGGCTTTCGCGGGCTTACAAGAATCAAACAACAGAAATGTGAAGGGAGAAGCTTATATTGATCAGAAGTCCTCACACTAGGTTATAGTGGAGTTCTTAAGAGAATACAACTAGAGTTACAGGTTTTGGGCTACTCTATATATACTATACTAGCCAAGACTTATCAATCAATAGGATATAGTCCAGATATCCTCCAATAGGATATGAGCCAGAGATAAGAAGATAAGGAGATAAGAGATAAGAGATAAGAGATAGGAGATAAGAGATAGCCAAACAAGGACAAACAAAGATAAAATGAAATAAAGTCAGATTCATGTTGTTGACCTTTTATAATATCATCCACAAAGCCAAACAATAACAAACAAGGACAAAATGAAAAATAGTTGTTAAATAGCTGTTCCATAACACTATCCCCTCTTTAGGTCTCAACTTCCAGGCGAGAGACTGCACTGTTCTTTGGCTCGGTTAAATTATCATATGGATGGAATACAAGTCCAGCAAAGTCTAGTGCATGGAGTTTTCAGGGAGCAGAGGGGTTTGACTTGTAGAATTCCTTAATGATATCACGAGAATTCGCACAATTGGCTTCTGGTTCCCAGATGTTGTAGTCATTGGTATAACTGGACCACTTGACTAAAAACTCGAGCTTATCATGGTTAAGTCGTGAATCCATGATTTCTTCTACTTCATACTCAGGGGTTCCTTCAACAGTGACAGGTTCGGGGGGGATTATAGATTGGCCAGCAACTGGTGGACGGTAGGGGTGGATATGGGATACATTGATAACATTGTGGATTTTGAATGAAG
>Ga0307516_10005943_pt1 | contig 14436 bp, 9 predicted proteins | sample 19_EM_MG_FD_203310 | JGI IMG/M metagenome (GOLD analysis project Ga0307516, IMG submission 203310) | Populus trichocarpa ectomycorrhiza microbial communities from riparian zone in the Pacific Northwest, United States - 19_EM | ecosystem: Host-associated > Plants > Roots > Unclassified | place... | reverse complement strand
AAAGTGCATGGAGGAAGAAGGTTGCTGGAATTTTTCAACGAAGATTTCATCCAGACTTTATGAATACAATTAAGTATTTATAGCTTCACTAGTCGGAGTACAATCCCTTTCTAATATTTTGAAAAACATGTCCAAGTGACATAAATAAATTAAAGCTAAAAAATATTCGAGGAAAGTCCGATGTACAATCTAATTTCTAATATTTTGAAATCATTTAATTTATAGAGTTGGTTGGGGATTAAACTTTGTAATATTTTTTATTTTTTCTATAGAGTTGTTCTAATTTCATGATCTGAGTTTAACAAGTTAACTCGAGTTGACTCGGAGTTTTTTTTTTGTTTTTTTTTAATTATTTTTCTCAAATTAATTTAGAATATTCAAGCTAAAAAATTAGATTTTACCACCCGTTTTTTACAGGAAAGTCTGTAGAAAATTAATTTCAAATGGAATTTTTAGTTGCCGATTCTGTTGGAAATGCTCAAAACTTCTGTAACTTTCTAACAAAATGAGCGTGAAATTACCGTTGAAAATGTCGGTTAGATGGAGATATCCATCATAGATTCTGATGATATTTCATTATTTTTTTTTTGTTAGTTGTTATAATCCCCCTAGCCAACCTAAACATACACAACCACCCCCACCAACACCACCGAACATCTTCAAGATAATAATTGCTCACATCAAATCCACAACTATAATAATTTTTTTTTAGAATTATTGAAACAATGAACACATTTCTAAAAAAAACATAAAACATTATCCAAAAATATCTTACATAATGAAACATCACATCTAAATCAATTCTACACCTTTTAATCAGAATCTTTTTCTTCATGGTAATCAAGTAGCTTGAGTCAAAGTTCAGTTGGACCCAAAAAAAAGATGTATTATATATTCATGGAACTTGAAGCACCGACAAGATTTATCCTAACAGAACAAGCCCTAGTTGGTGTGAGCAACACTTTTTCTCACTATTTGCATTGTTAAATGATTAAACAATGTTTGACGTTCATTTACTTTAATCTTTTTATGAATATATAATACATCTTCTCCTTGAATGCAACTGAACTTTGGCTCAATGGTGGTTTTGCTTGATGTTATGTGGAACTATAAGTGGAAAGGCAAGCCATCATCCATGCTTACAAGCTACGGCAAGAGAAAGTTGTCTATGTTTACCATATCATTGCATCCAGGAAAATGGGAGAGGAAACATATTTTCACCAAGTTAAGAAAGAGCTATTGTCAGAGATGTTGCCTTTGCTGGAGAGAAAGTTGTCTATGTTTACCATCTCATTACATTATTTGAAAACAAAATTGATGTTAGATTTATTTTGACATTTCTTTCATTTAATTTGAGCATAGATTCTCTCATTTTTTTTTTCATTTATTGTGTAACAAGAATCCCCCATACATAGGTTCGACCTAGGGTAATGCTTAGGCCATAGGTTGGCGGGTTGGCTCAGATTAACCAATTTATTCAATTCAAACTTATTTAACTTCAATTAAAACATTTTAATTATTATCAATTCCATAAAAATGAATTTTAATTATCTATCATTTATTCAATTCAAACTTAATCAACTAAATTAATACATTTGAAATATTATCAATCCCCAAAAAACTAATTTTCTCCAAATTTACAACTTAACAATAAAATTGACACAAAAAACTTATATATATACTATATTACCATTTAAAAAAGAAGTTTTAAATAAAATTTTAAATAAAAGCTAAATCATTTAAAATTCAAATTAAAGAAATTCTAGTTACAAGTGAAAAAGTATCAAAATAATCCACATTTTATTTTTAAGTAAAACCTTTTGCAACTAATCTTACTTTGTTTTTATCCATGGAACTATTAGGAAAATACTTTCTTTTAAAAATCCATTTACAACCAATAAGTTTTGCATATGGGGGCAAATCAATAATCTTTTAAGTTTGATTTTATAAAAGTAAATCAATTTCAACTTTAATTGCTTCTTTCTAACAAAGAATCAGAAGAAGAGATAGCTTTAGAGTATATCATTGGATCCTTATCTACCAAATAAATGAAAAAATCATTTCCAAAAGAAGTTTTTTTTCTTTTGTTTCTTACTCCTTCTCACTTTCTTAATGTGAGTTTCATCAACTCTATTATTATTAACAGGTGCATGAGAAATATTTTCATTTAATGGATAAATATATTCAAAGAATTTTGTATTTTTTGTTTCAATAATAGTTTTGTAACCTAGCACATCACTCTTTAAAACCAGAAACCTGTATGCAACACTATTTTTAGCATAACCAATAAACATACAATCAGAAGTTTTTGAACCTATCTTTCTATTTTTTGTTCAGGTAACATAACCTTAGCTAGACACCCCTATACTTTTAGATATTTTAAATTAGGAGAATAACCTTTCCATAATTTATAAGGTGTTAAACTAGTTTTCTTATAAGAAATTCTATTCTATAAATGACATGCAAATAAAATAGTTTCACCCCATAAATTATCAGGTGTTGAAGAAGTAACTAGCATAGAATTCATCATTTCTTTTAAAGTTTTATTTTTCCTTTCAACTACCCTATTAAACTCGGGTAAATAAGATGGAGTAACTTCATGTATTATACATTTCTTTTCACAATAATCATTCATTAGAGCATACTCACATCCTCTATCAGATCTAACTCGTTTGATTTTTTTATTTAGTTGATTTTCTACTTCTGTTTTATATAATAAGAACAGTTATAAGTTTCATCTTTACTTTTAAGTAGGTAAAGTTTTGTATATCTTAAAAAATCATCTATGAAAGTCACATATTATTTCTTACATCTTCTAGTCATAGTTTGTCTTAAATCCCCTAAGTATGTGTGTATTAAACTAAGTAATCCAGTTTTTCTTTTAACAGATGCACATGTTTTCTTAGTAATTTTAGCTTCAACACATATTTCATATTTATTTATAGATGAAGAATTTAAGCTAGAAATTAAACCAAGAGAATTCATTTTCTTACGATAAGATAAACTAACATGTCTTAATCTAGCATGCCATAAATCAATAAAGTCAAGCAAGTAATCAAAAGAAAAGCATCTTCATTCATTTCATTAGCAATATCGAGTACAAAAAGTCCATGGTTACAATATCATTTCCCCATAAATACATTGCTCTTAGTCATTACAATCTTGTCTGATTCAAATGACATTTTGACCCTAAATTTTCCCATCAAAGCCACAGAGACCAAATTTGCTCTTATATTAGGGACATGCAGCACCTCATTCAAAGCCGACATTTTACCCAAAGTCAATTTCAAAAGGACTTTGCCTTTTCCAAGAACATTTTCAGTTCTTGAGTCTCTAAGGTATACCACTTATTCGTCATCCTTAAAAGGTGTATAGATGGAGAAGAATTTTTTATTTGCATATATATACCTAGTAGCACTGGAGTCTACCATCTAATTTTTCTCATTGGTCACTATATTGACTTGAGAAACAACCACATCAATGATGTCTTCTCCTTTAACTATGTTGACCTTAGTTTTAAAAGGATTGTTGTTTCTCTTTCTATTTCAGCATTGAGGTGCATGGTTGTCAAGTTTGCCACACACAAAACAATTTTTTTTAAAAAAATTATTGGGTTTAGGTTTGAACATATTTATATCATTACCGGACTTAATATTATTATTATTATTAAATTTATGCTCATACCTTTTTTTTTAATGTGAATTCCCTTCTACTAAGTTTGCTTTGATGGTCATCTTCTTCTTCCTAGTAGCTTGCAACTCCTTTCTATTGGTGTCTACAATGATGATGTGGGTAATAAGATTAATCAAAGATAATTGTCTATGCTTGTGCTTGAGTTGTTGCTTGTAGTCGCTCCATGAGTTGGGTAATTTTTCAATCAATATTCCATTAACAAATCCTTTAGGAAGTTTGATATTTTTGGCTTTCATGTCCTCTAGCAGTCTATGGTATTCATTAATTTGAGTTTTGATATCTTTATTATCCACCATTTCCCATTGGTAAATTTTTTTATAATCATCATTATTTATAATATTTTTTACCCTAAACCGAACCAAACTAGACCATGAACACTCCTAGTATAAACTATACAATAGCTAGCATTAAGAACCGAGGAGTTGCCCACTATATATATATAGACACACACACACATCAGATAAATGCGTTGACTAGAGTCAAGGAGAAATAATGACTCGGAATAGCACGTGGCTCGCACTGAACTACTTTTGTGGACAACATGCTCACGACTTAGGCCCTGTTTGTTTTTGTGTATCAAAAACGGTTTTGAAAAATTTAAATTTTTTTAATTTTTTTTCTTTGCTTCAAATTAATATTTTTTGGTATTTTTAGATCATTTTGATCTGCTGATATCAAAAATTATTTTTTTTTTAAAAAATAAAAGTATTATTTTGATATATTTCTAAGTAAAAAATACTTTAAAAAACAATCACAACCATACTCTCAAACAGATTCTTAAAGGCTATGGAGCCCTCATGCATGAATTTTCATTTTCCTAAGCAGTTGGGGAAGGAGTGGAGGGACAGGCACTTATGACCTCCTCCGTACTTTTAACTTAGATATATTTAACCCTAAACTTTATTTCCTGCCGTGTGAATCCTTCTACTTCAGTTTTTCCAAAATCTTTTTAACCCTTTCATGGAAGTTTGTTAGCTTGGTCAATGCTATTAGTTCACTAGTCCTTGTTCATTATCCATTTTAAAAGTCATCGCAATACAAATTTCGTTAAATTAACTATTCTAAAAAATTAGGTTTAAACAATAAAATAAAATATTAGATTTAATTATTATTAGGTATTTAGGTTCTTAAGTAATAGAATAAAGCATGGAAAATTATTAAACCTAACCTGGTATTTTTTTCAATAATTTTTATTTTTTTATTTTTTTACTTTAAATAAAGCACAAAATTAAGAACTTAGCTATTTATTTATATTTTTTAGGTTTAATAAATTTTTATATTGTATTTTATTAATTAATATAGCACAATAATAGTTAGTCTTTTAAAATTTTTATTTTTTTTAATTGAAACCAATACAAATCTGACAAGTATCCTTCTTCTTTTTTTCAAAAAAGTCAAAATTAATATAAATTTTTTTGACTTGATGAGAGACTTCTTCCCGATATACTAAACCACATGCACCTAATTGTCCAAGTTAAAACCATTTAAGTGTTTTTATATATAAAAAAAGTAATAGCGTAAAGGCCTTAAGTATCATTAAATTCAAATCTATGAATTTGTATCTAAATTTGATCTTAGATTACACAATTGAATAAAACACTCATTTGATCTTAGATTATTATTTTTAGTTCATTGAATATAACACTCATTTGATCTTAGATTATTACACAATTGAAGTAGCCTTCTTCCTTAATTCGTTCTCTTATCACTAATCCGAATGAAATTTAATGGCACCAAAAGGAAAGTAGGCTTTGTTGCTAAAATCTAATCAAATATATAGATATGTAAGTTATTCTTTAATTGTAAGCAAAAATAATTTTAAATTATAATACCTATGATGTTAGAACTTAGTGATTTTAATATTTAAATAAAGAAAATTATGTTTATCTTCTAACCCTCAATTATTTAATTTCATGTATATATGTTTTTTTTTTTTTTTATGAAAGCAAACATATAGTTATAGGGTAGAAAAATGATCAGTTTTTTTTAATAAACTCTTTATCACAAACAAAATCACTTCTAAAATTTGACAAGTAAGATTTCAACATTAATATTTATTACAACCTTTAAGACCTTTTACCTCTTTCATTCATGTGCACCACATCTTATATTCTCCCATGGTATCATCTTTCTTCATGGTTTACTAAATATATTAACATAATGCTAAAACCTCACATTGATCACATTATTTACCATAATTAAGTAAGATAATTAATAAGAGTCATAATTATTATACATAGTTCATTCCATATACTATAACGTTAGATTTGGAAATGAGAAACATGTAATTGATCCAACAATAATATCTTTATCGAAGATAATTTATGTTATAATTATACTAATTTAATGATGTATAATAAAAATAAAAGATAAAAAAACATCTACATAAATGAGATTAGAGTGTCAATTACATAACGATTATAAAATTCATGATATAATATCAATAATAATGTCTATTAAGACCCATTCTTTCAATATAATCGCTAAATATTTTGGGTGATAGTCCTTTTATTAATGGATGAACAACCATAATATTAGTGCTAATGTGTTTAATTGATATTCTCTATTTCTAAACTTTTTTAATGAAAATGTATTTCAATTTTATATATTTTTTTACCCTTTAAATACTTGTTATTTTTAGAAAAAGAGAACAACTATGAAATTAGAATAATAATTTTTTAGTTGCTAAGTGATATCATCGACTACTCCAAGTCTTGAAAAGAAGTTCCACAACTAATTTGCCTGAACTATGTTCTTAAAACATGCCACAAATTCAATTTCCATAGTGGATGCAATACTAATAGTTTGCTTTGCACTATTCTATGAGATTGCTTCTCGAGAAAAAACAAAAAAACAAACAATGGATTTATTTGTATCCACACATCCAGCAAAATCTGAATCTGACTATGTAACAATCTTAAGATGATTAGATTTCACTACTTCATTTAACAGTTTTACCGACAAAATTTTATGTCGGTATTTACTATTTCATTCTGTTAGTGTGAATTTTATCGACTGATTCACGGATGGAAACAGTCTGTCGATAAACCTCTCGTCAGTAATTTAATTTCTATCGGTAAAAAAAAAACCCGATGGTTTTACAAACAAAAAATACATCTCGGTGCAATATACCGACATAATTGTTCTGTTGGTGATTGTAGTGGTATTTGGAGTAATTTTATTCCAAACCCTTTATAAAATACCGACGGAATAATTTTGTCGGTAATGTACCAGTTAAAATGGCATATGCAGTAAATATTTTCCAACTCTTTGGAATATACTGACGGACAAAGTCCGTCGGTAACTCCGTCCGTAATAATTAAAAAATATATTTTTTTAAAAAAATTATTTGTTGAATAAAAAAATAGTATAAAATTCAAGTATGTGAAAATAAATTATCTTAATATAAAAGCCAAATATTCATTACAAATTTATATGTTCAAATAAACTTAAACTACAACAATGACGGCGTTGGAGGAGGAGGATGGTTGTTCCCGGGATCATATGGCCAAAAGGGAGGCACACACGTACCACCCATATTTGATCTCATATCCAAGACCATTCGACAGAGTTCTTTATAATCCGCAAAGTGTCGTTCATATTTTTTAGTGAGATGGGTCGTATGTTGTTGCAAGGCCGTGAACTTTTGAGACTAGGTGCTCGATATCGATTGCAAGCTCTCAACAATTAAGACACTACGGACTGTCCCCAAGTTCTCGATAGTAGTGTTGGAGAGTCTGTGCACCGGATTTCTATCGGGTTCACCAGATGATCCTGCCTCCATCTACAAATCCGAATTGAAATTCGGGTGGGTCGAAGAATTGTCCTCGTATCTCTCTCTCAACTGACTGTTATATGCCTTTTGAAAATAAAAAAAATGATATTATCAAATTCAATTCAAGTAAATAATAACTTATAAAAGAAAATGGTTGAACAAACATACCACATAGTGTTGAGCGCGGTTGTCAACGAACTGTTGCACCCCTTATTGGCGATCTTCACTTCGCACGTGCGTCTCCACAAAAAGCTCTATTGGGCTTGGCAATATTCTATTCCTTGCAAGTATCTCAATACTTTCTTTGCAGATGCAAACCAAGATTATTTTAGGACCTAAATGAGAAATATTATAGCAAGACATAAGTTATTGGGAATAATTTAACAATTCCTAATAATAATAATAATAATGATTATACACCCCCACAGTAAAGATATTATTGATGAACATACACTTAATGAACCATAATAAATAGTATTAAGAAGGTCGCAAGCACAAAGGAAGTTTATTATTTCAAATGATTATGTAGTATATTTACAAAAGTAGGAATTTAACTTAGAAATTATTGATAATCAAGTTCCATTTCCACGAGCCATTGATAGTGATAATTCTAATAAATATGTTGATGTCATGAAAAATAAACTAAAATCTATGAAACAAAATAAAGTTTGAGATCTAGTTGAAATGCCTGAAAGTTGCAAAAGAGTAAGACTTAAATGGATCTTCAAGACCAAATGAGATTTAAATTACAATATATAATGATAAAAGTCTAGACTTGTTGCCAAAAGTTTTGCTCAGAAATATGATGTTTACTATAAAGAGACCTTTTCACTAGTTTTTTGACAATACTAATTTAGAATCATCATGACATTGATAGCTCATTATGACTTAGAATTGCATCAAATGGATGTGAAAATTCTCTTCCTAAAATTAAAAGAAAACGAATATATGGATCATTTAAAGGAATTTTTTTGCTAAAAGAAAAAAGCATATAATATGTAAACTTAAGAAATCAATGTACAAACTTACATAAGCTTTCAAACAATAGTATCTCAAGTTTAATGATATTATTATTTTTCTTGGATTTAAAAAACACATTGTTGATCGGTGTGTATAAAGGCTACCGAGAGAAAGTTTAAATTTTTATGTATGTTAATGATAATTTGCTTGCAACTAATGATTTATTTTATTGCACAAGACCAAAGATTTTCTCTCTAATAACTTTGAGATGAAAGACATAGTTGAGACAACTTATCTGATTGAGGTAGAAATATTCAAGGACAAATTATTAGGAATGTTAGGGTAGTGTCAAAAGGTATAAATTAATAAAGTTTCAGAGAGATTTAAAATGGAAAAATGCACAATAAATGTCCTTCCAATCCAAAAAGGTGATAAATTTAGTCTCATGCACTACATAAAGAATAAATTGGAATATAAATAAATTAAAGGAATTCCTTATGCATAAATTATTTAGTGCTTGATGTACATTCAGACTTGTACAAGGCTAGATATTAGTTTTGCTATTAGAGTGCCAAGAAGATACCAAAGTAATCCAGGTTTGGATCACTAGAAGGCTGCAATTGAGACATTAGTAATCCAAGTTACCGAGAGACATTTGTTTTTCTATTGAGTTACTTGCAAGGAACAAAAGTTTACATGATCACTTATAAAAAATCTAATCATCTTGAGTTGATTAGATATTTAGATTCAGATTTTACTAGATGTGTAGATACAAGAAAATTCATATTTAGGTATTTCTTCCTTTCAGATGGAGAAGCAACTTCATGAAAGAGTGCAAAACAATCTATTTTTGCTGCATCTACTATGAAATATCAATTTTCGGCATACTTTGAGGCCATAGTTTAGGAAAATTGAATGCATAACTTATTCCAAGACTTAGAGTAGTTGACAATATCACCATGCAATTGAAAATTTATTATGATAATTTCACAATTATTTACTTTTTAAAAATAACAAGAATTTAAAGGATGCAAAACATAGGAAATAGAAATACTTTATTGCTAAAGTAGAAGTTCAGAAACAGAGAGTGCCAATTGAACATATTAACACCAATCTTATGATTATTAATCCATTAACAAAAAGATTACCATCTAAAATATTTAGTGATCATGTTGAAAGAATAATTATTATTGGTCATTATTATTGATATTATATCATTTTTAATGATTATATATTCAACAGTCTAAGGTCATTTATATAGATTTTATGATATTTTCTATTTAGTATACATGATTGAATTAATGTGACACTAATATGAATTGTTTTTGACAAAGACATTATTGTTGGACTAATTATGTGCTTCTCATTTATAGGTTAGGTTAAATAAAGACTAATATTGTAGTACATGGAAAGGACTATATCAAGTTGATGATATGGTATGATCAAAGTATATAAGGTTTTAGCATTATGTTATTATATTTATTAAACCATGAAGAAAGATATTATAGGTCATGTAACTCAAGTGAGAGAACGTAAGATGTGGCCCATATAAATGAGAGAATGAGCTCTTTAATGGTTTAATAAATATTATTACTAAAATCATATTGGTTAATTTTGAGAAGTAGTTTTCTATTCAATAACTATATATATGATGAATGTGTGATATATAAGGAGTTTATTTTGAAAACTGGTCATCTCTCTACCTTATAATTGTAAGTTTTATTCCATAAAAAATATACATAAAAATAATTGAGGGTTAGAAGAGAAACATAGTTTTCGTGATTAATTATTTGAATGTGAGAATCATGAAGTTCTAAGAACATGAACATTATATTTTATATTTTATTGTTCATGTATATAATTAGAGAATTGTTTATACTTACCACAAATATTCTTCAAGTGTGTAGTTATTAAATAAAAAAGAAAATTTATATAATTTTAGCATTAATGTTTATTAAAATAATTTAAGATCCACATAGGCTACATCTTACAAGATGACCTTCCATTTAAGAAAGTACAAAATTAGATCATTGGCTCGCGCTATGCTGTAAGTTATATAAGATTTTTAGTCTAAAAAAAAAGGGTAGGCAATACTAACGTATTCTTCTGTAGGAAAAAAAAAAGGTTTAGTCAATGTGACCCGAACGACTTAGTGAGTCTATAAACAACTTGTACCACTAGAAAAACAACAACAAAAATAATTGTTCACAAAATCAGGCATTAATGAAATGGCAGAATGTTTATTTGAGGCCATGACAACACCATAAAAGGAAAAACAAAATAAATTATAAGGACCAATTTAAAATAAACCAAATTTTAAGGGATAAAATTGAAAAAAAAATCAATAAAAAATTTTAAAAAATCTAAAATCAAAGGATGAAATTAAAAAAACAGAAAAAAACCAATGAACCTAAAAAAGACCCAACATGCCTGAGCCTTAATAAGAAAAGGCTAGGCCTATGATTTAGCAGCCTAGGACTGTGCACCTAGGCTTTGATCAATTGTTTTTCTATAAGAGGTGTACATCATGTCATCCATCCCTTTTCTGATTTGATAAATAATAGAGCAGGTGTCATGTTGCCTATTCTACTCAGATTCAAGTGACTAGAGTGTTGCTGAAAAATTGGTCTAAGGGTGTTTTACACCCAAAAATTCATTTTCAACCATTTCTTGACTCAAAACATACATAAAGAAAAACCCTAGATACCTAAATAAAATCATTATTGCTTTAAAAAACCAAGAAAACAGTTAAAAAAACAACTCGAAACCCAAAAACTTCCCATGATCAAATCTACTCTCTCGGATAATTTCAAGTTGAAATAACACTTAAGTGGAACTACTCTCATCGAAAAGAACTTGTCGACACTACAATCAACTATTTTGGTGGTTAGAATCCGTGTCAATGAATATTTTTTTCTTTCTACTACAGGAATCGAGTGACTTTCTCTCTCCCACCTAATTGCAGTTTCGGATTTCAAATGAAACAGATTTGACCAACACTACTAAGTTCTGGTGGTAGTAGGGCCCACAACTGCTTGGTCCTTGTTGCAGCAGGGCCCAACTTTAGGAGGTCCTACTCGCAGCTCTGGATCCACCGCTGTTGGGTCCTACTGACAGCAATACCAAGCAGCAGTGGGTCCTACTAGCAGTTGGGGCTGGCAACAGGGCCCACCGCTGCTAGGTCCTGGTGTAAGCAGGGCCCAACTTTAATGGGTCCTGCTCGCAGCTCTAGGCCCACCGCTGCTAGGTCCTACTGTCAGCAATACCCAACAACAGTAAGTCCTGTTGCTGGGTCTGGTGGAAGCAGGGCCCAACTTTAGTGGGCGCTGCTTCAGTTGGGCCCACCGCTACTAGGGCCTTCTGGGCACCCAGACCCATCATCATTTGGTCTGGGGGCAGAGCCAGACCCAATAACCTTGGGTCTGGTTGCGGAACCAAACCCAATAAACTTGGGTCTTTGCAGAGGAACCCAACAACTATGTATCCATCTAGGCCCAACGCTACTAGGCAGCAGGGCCTAGTATTATTGGGTCATGCTTGATAAAAGAACCCAACAGTGTTGGGTCATGCTTCACAAAAGGACCCAGCAGCTGGGTAGCCATCTGGGCCCAACATCATTGGGTCATGCTTGGCAGAAGGACATGCCAGACCCAAGTTATTAATAATAATAATTAATATTACCCTTCAAATCAAATATATGTTTTCCCGGTAGTAATAAAATTTATTTCAAATTTAATAGTATTAATGAATTTAATAATATTTATGATATTAATAATAATATTAAACTTATCTGGCCTAAGTTTTTATAGTTTTTAATCCTTTCAAATAAAACTTATTGTTTTTCCTTGATAATAATAATATTTTTCTTCAAATTTAATAATAATAATAATAGTAATAATAATTTTACCTTTCAAATCAAATCTATGGTTGTTTTTCAAAATTAATGATATATTAAATAATAATAAAAATAATACAATTTATAATAAAAATAATAAGATTTGTAATATTAACAATATTAATTATAATAAAAATGATAATATTTATAAGATAAATAATAATATTTTTAATATTAATAATAATAAAATTTATAATACAAATAATAATATTCTTAGGTATGGCTGCGCAGCCAGACCCAAGATCGGTGGGTCTAGCTAGGCAGTCAGACCCAACCCCTTTTTTAAGTGTTTTGGGTCTGGCTCAGCGAGACCCAACACTATTGGGTCCTGCTGGGCAGCAAGACCCAAAGCTATTGACACTTTTTGGAAGTGTTTTGGATCTGGCTTGGCAGCGAGACCTATATGCTTTTGGCAAAGAAGGCAACACCCCTAGCCATAATTCTTCACAAAAAACACAACAAAGGAACACTTTTCAAGGCGCTATAGTGTTGTCCATAGTGAAAACAGTCTATGGCTATAGTGTCATCCATAGTATAATGTGTCTGCGTCCACTCTCATGCTTTTTGAAATAGCCTAGCAGAGAATAAACCAAAATAGTGCAATCCACAGTAAAATCACTCACAATTTACAGGAAGACAGTCTACAGTGATTCACTAAGCCCTTTTAATTATAGTGCGCATATATATATATATATCTTAAAGGAAAAACAGAGCAACAATCAAAAGCTATGAAAAACAAATGTGCAAATCTACAGTTAATTATCACTTGATTCAAAGTACATATACAGTAGAAATCCTACATGTTTTAGAGTTTGTGTTAATTAGTGCTCATGGGATAGTCAAAACAGCTTATAAATCAGATGGAAAGGTGCAGATAAAATCTCAAACTAGACAATAAAGCTTAGGAAAAATTTGATCATCGAAGAAAGAAAGTCTAGCGACAAAACCTAAGAGGAACGACCTGTCAACACCTGAAAAGTGAAAATGTATAATGTTGTTGAAACTGGAGAAGTCACGATGAATGCTAAGAGAAAAGGTTGTGGCTGCAAGGAAATTTGCAGAAGCAACTACCAAAGCGCATTGAACCGCAAGTTATAAAGCAAAATGACATCAAACTCAAATAAGATGGGGTTATCTTGCTAAGACTAGCTTCCTCGACAGTATTCAGGTTCATATTTTATGCTTTTAAGCGGACTCTCTAAGTCATTTTTTATTTTATTTTTTATCTATCTTTAGTCATGCATGGCATCTACACTATTCTAGAATCTGTTCTTCATGTTTTCTTTGTTCAACCCCAGCATTTATTGCTCCTTCGACCTATTACAAAGAAACCAGATTGCTTATACCACCAACAAAGTAATTAAATGGCTGAAGTAGTCGTCAAATTCACAAAGAAACAAAACTCGAAATGACAAATAAAAACACTAGAAAAGATAAACAAAGAGAAAAAGAACAAAACACAAAAATCACAACAGCATATCTCAAGTCAAAGGGCATTAGTAAGCATATACATAACATTTTTTTCAATGAAATGAGGTCTACAAAGAGGGATAATGTAGTTGGGCTTGCGATAATAGATGATTTTGGGTAATCAAGTGTGGGTCTGATATAACTAGATGAAGATCTACTATAGAAAAATTACGTGAATGACCTAACAAATATATTTATAGACCAATGAGACAAGTCTAGGCCAAAGAGAAGGTCTGGTTGTGCTAGACTAGAATAACAGCTAAAAAAGGCCGTAACTTTTGATCCAATTGTTGGATCATGCTTAAATTTTTACATGGAATCGTTACTCTGATGATCATATCTTTAGATTTTGGAAATCTAGATCTGAGGCCCTGGTTTTGACAGTTTTTGTGATTTGCCTTGTTATTTTCAGATTTCATGCTTCTTTTCTTTGTAATTTCATATTTTTATTTTGTTTTCTAGTTAAGGTAGAGTTTCTGACCTATTTAAGGATTTGTAAATCTCCTGGAAGATCACCATTCTAGAGAAAATAAAACTTGCAAACTTGGGGTTCTCATCTGCAGACCTTGTCACTCATTAAAATCCATGTGTTTTTTTTTTTTGTCTTTAGCTTCCACCTACAACAATTGGTATTAGAGCTCAA
>Ga0307516_10005942_pt1 | contig 14436 bp, 14 predicted proteins | sample 19_EM_MG_FD_203310 | JGI IMG/M metagenome (GOLD analysis project Ga0307516, IMG submission 203310) | Populus trichocarpa ectomycorrhiza microbial communities from riparian zone in the Pacific Northwest, United States - 19_EM | ecosystem: Host-associated > Plants > Roots > Unclassified | place... | reverse complement strand
TGGGCGTGAAGGATACACGCGGCCGACACGCGCTCGTACCCTTCACTGATTCTGCGAATTGGACCATCTCGGCGGCGAACGTTCGGACGACATCCCAGCAACCATATCGCCGGGTCCCGTCGCCAAAGATAACAGCCGCAGCCTCGTCGGTCGTCGAGGGCTCCAGCGGGGATGATCACGGTTCTGGGTAGGCGGCCGGCCCGGGAGCTGAACCGATGGTTCACAAACCCTCGATAGAATTCTTACACCGTTGTCCTCCGTTTCTGCGTAGAGGGTTTGTCGCGTTGTGATTTTACCCTACGAATAGACTATCGCTAGAATTACCGGGCGTCCGGCGCCAATCCTGGCCGCCAGGCAAACCCACATCACAATGCACCACCTCCCCCGAGCCCTCGACGCCCTCCCCTCCTCTAAATTGAGGCCGGACTCCAGCTTCACATCGCAGGCGCTGGATCTCCCTTACCAATGCAATGCCCGCGTCGATACTCCGCTTGACCGAACTCCATCGAAACCCTAGAACAAACGCTTCCACACCTGCCTGGCCAGGACGTCATCGAGTTGGGAGTAGTACGGTCCGTCATTGCTATCCCACACAATTCGGTGTTAACTTTCCGCTGCGCGGCCAAGGTTCGCAGGTAATTTCAGGAATTGATTTTCCTGAACGTCGAAGATTAGACGGAGAGTATGAATACAAGTGATCCATGTCGGGAGGGCTTACCCAAAGGACCATCCATTCACCGATATTACACTACCATTCGCGGTGGGAACCATGTCGCTGTTCACAAATCCTTCGGTAATTTTTTTCACTTCCTCCGTATCCCGCCGGCTACAAGTCGAAAGCCGATCGAGTGGAGTATGATGGCTTGCAAACCACCGAACTAAAACCGAAATCGCAAGGATGCCGCAGGAGGGGTCAGTGGTGCATGGTAGTTCATGGGATCGATGAGGGAATATTGGTTATTTGAAGGGGTAGAAACCATCGGGGTTTGGGGGAGGGAGGGATGGGCCCGTCGTGGGGTCAACCATTGAATACGGATAATATTTGGAGGGAAACAACCGAAGAGCGGAACGGATTGGAATCAATGGTACAGCCGAATTCGAGCTTGGAATGGGTAGTTCAGGGTAAGGAAGCACTGTTTGAGCGGGGGCGGGGAAAGCTGGGGAAGGTCCGTGGTCTGGTCATACACATAACCATCTCGGAGCATGATGAAGAGACGGGGGTTAATGTGCACACTCCTTCGGATTCCTCGGTTCTCTCGTGAACGGAAACTCTCCAGGAATAATACGTAGGCGCCTAGAAACGCGAAGGCGTTGCCAGGGTTGCTAGGTCAATTCGAATTGGGGTGGAAACCACGGACTATAGTTTGTGCTATCCACGGTCGATTATTCGGCGGCTTCTGCGCGCCCCGAGAGATCTACCCAGTATACTGGCTTGGTGATCCATTGAGAAAGGGGAAATAATGGAGGAAATGTACCGCATTCTTCTTGGTGCGTTTGGGGGGCTCCCGGGTGGCAGTTGGATCACACCTGCTCGCCTTCGCGACGTGATAGCACGCATAGAGATCTCAGGGCATTCGTTTCCATGGACTTGTAGAATGCAGGAGGTGGGTGGAACTCCGGAGTGGCCGTGGTGGTTTCGAGAACGGGGTCGTGTTCTCGATCACCCACTTCCTGGAGTTCAAGATCCTTCGGATTCGATCGGAAACATGGTGTCCACGCCTCTCGAGTTGAGGTTGGGTTTGTGGCTTCCGACCCGATAATCCCGCCCTGTGGAGTTCAGAGCTGCCCCCCTCTGAAGTTGAGGCTGGATTCCAGCCTACTTAAGTATCTTCGCTCAACGTTAAAAACAACGGGAATACTACGAACGCAAATGATTTATTGTGGGGTGGGTAGTGAAGGCCACGTCCATCTTTCGAGACGCTGGAGCCGGGATGCCTTCCTCCATACGAAGGTGGTAGAGAACAGTCCTCCACCCGCACTCAACACGCGGAGCCTGAGCGCGAGAACTCGGTACGACAGTGAACGAGGTCACCGTCGTTACCACCACCGTTACCACTCGTAGGAGATATCGGGTTGAAGACGCTGGAGGAGTTTCTGTCCGTTCTGTCCTAAAGTAAACTTGGCGTAGAAGTGATTTGTACCCCATTAGCACCACGGAGAGGTTCTTCGTAACGGATGGAACCTATCATAGTAAAGAGAGTGCGATAAGGTAGCACCCACCGTTTACTGTCCCGGATAATAACAAGTCAGGTTCCGAGCCCGACGTTCAGGAACGGTTCTGGCCAGAGGATCTCTCGCTTGGGGGTGTTGGGCCTCTTGGCATACAACATCTCGTGTCCTGCTGAGTCGTCGTAACGTGTGAATGAGAAGGGCCCAATCCCTCCCAACTCTGCTCTTCGTCAGAAGCCTCGAAGTAGCTTCAAGGCGTACCCCCAACAAGGTTCGCCGTCGCCCTGCTTCCCCTCCGGACTTAACGCCCCGAGTTCGACGATACGCGTATCTGGCCAGTTTAACTGCCCGAGGACATTGAATCTTCAAAGCATCCACGGTCACGGCAACGTAAGGCTGAGATCCATCGGTCGCGGTCCCGGGCTTTGAATTGGCATTGGGCTTCTGACTTAAGTTGGGCGGCGCTGATGCACCTTGAATGGAAACCCTTACTGCAGCAAGTTTGTTGTCGCTATCGAAGTATGGTGTCAATTCGCCTGTCGCAATACACTGACGTGCTATCGCGAGCGTGCCAAGTGCCCAAGTGCATTCCCCAGCCTAGTTATTCCTTGCAGCCGTCAGGGAATTCGAAATGCCGACTCGGCTTCCACGAGTAAGCTTGGAACGGTAGGTGTTCCATACATAGTACAAACACTTCAAAGGTCGTAGAATCGCGGCCAAATACTTTTTTCTTATCGGGTCGCCCAACCAGGGCCCAGCCTACACCGGATTCAGATGGGGTGGACGGCGCTTGTACTTGGAGTAAGTACCAATTTATTCAATCGTTCAGGCCGTTTACTACAAAGCTTTAAAGGTCGGCATCCCTGCGCTTCCACAGACTGGCAGAGACCGCGGGGAATCGCTCCGAATTGGAGGTGCATAGACCGGGCCGCAACTTCCCGTCCAGTCCAAATCGCACCCGTCACCCTGCCCTTCGAATTTCTTGGCTTCAGTGCTCCACTGTGGTATCTGTGGCCGCTTGCCAACGGGATCGCATCAAGATAAGAGAAATCCAGGTTTCCTGATGCGGTTCCGGTCGCACCAGATTCAGCAATTCAGCACATCGTCGTCGTCACTCCAAGTCATCACCCTCCCTCGCCGTTTTATCTATACGAAACGAAGGAGGGTGTCAGTGCGATATGTGGAACGCATGAACGGGACCACGAACTTTGGCGTAAACTAAACCACACGCGTTACATAACGTACGCGGGCCTAAAGAACCATTTCGTCAGGTGAGGTTCTATTTCCGCATCAAGGTTATTAGGGCCACCCACCCATCGGACCACGCCTCCATTCCGGTGTTGAAGTGGCTCTACACCCCAGGCATATTTGGCCCTCGGGGAATTCATCCTAGGGCCCATTTGTCAGTTTATGATGGGAGAGGTGTTCTCCGGCGATTAGGCCTACCATTGATGAAGCGGTTTTTTCAGTGGATGAGCCCTGCGACTCTTGGATCTTCATCTCCACGAGTGATGACACATGAACCTCCCGTATTCGTTCCGGTTCGCTCAGCGTTTCCAGTAAGGTAAAATTGGTGTCAGCTGTGACAGGCTGGGAAGGAGGAGAAAGCAGAGAGGTGGAACCAGTGGGGAGGAAGAATGAGTTTGGGGTGGAGGAATTAGAGTAGGAGGTGTAGGGATTGAAGGTTGTGTCTACCCTTAGGTGAAACTTGTTATCCTGGTCGGCGGAAGGGGGGAACTGGAACGAGGTGAGATGGGGGGAAGAGGAGTGGTGGTATGCAGAGCGGATGGGAGCAACGCCATGGCTGCGGTGGGAATCAGAGAACCCAGTGGAGTTCTCCGAGTAGAGGGTGGGAAGGGAATTAGTATGGCCGAGAGAAGAGGCTCGTGGGGGCTCCTGGTGATTGTTGGTGGTGGAAGAATCGAGTGTGAACTTCTGCCGCTTATTTTGGTTGGAGACAGGGGGTGGTGAGTCTGGGGTGTAGGGCCGCTTGATCTGATCGAAGACAGGGGGTGGGGGCATGGTGGGAGAGTTGTCTGGGAAGGACGAGTAGCTGTCGAAGCCAAAGGCAGCTGACAACTGGGCGATGTCATGGGCAGAGAACCCGGAAAGGTTGGAGAGGTCAAGATCGGAGTCGGGAAGCAGGTTGGAAGAGAGGGTGGAACCAAAGACTTGGCCGGGGCTGTAGGTGGAGCCGGAATAGTTCGAGAAGGTGTTGTTATACGCAGAGTCTGAATCCGTAGTATTCTGGTTGAGGACGGGGGGTGGTAAGTCCGGGGTGTAGGGCCGCTTGACCTGGTCGAAGACAGGGGGTGGTAAGTTGCCCACCCCGGAGGAAGAGGCAGAGGGCGCGTATCTGGGGGGAAGAGAAGCGCGACGGGAGTCAGCGAGATGACGATCTTGGAGAGTGGAGATTGGCAGGAGTTGTGTGTGATCCTCGGTGGCAAAAAAATCGACAGAGTCACCGCCAGAAGAATTTGTTGCTGAATCCCAATCATCGTCATCCTCATCCACTCCTTCGATTGGCCTAGGTGAGGGTGGGTCCGACGAGTTTGAGGCCATCTCCAAACACAGAAGAACATCTTCAATGCTTGGACGGTCAGACGGTCTAGATGCCCAACACCGTTCCAGCATCCCCCACAGACTCTTTGTGAAACTCACCCCTCGAGGAGGGTGTTTACCTTCCACTATCTTCATGAAAACGGCTGGGTCTGTGTCTTTGTGGAAAGGAAGGTTCCCGCTAATAGTTTCGTATATGACCATTCCAAGAGAGTAGCAGTCCGAGGATATTGTCGGACGGCTGTTCTTGAACCCAAACCGGTCCGGAGCGATACGCTCCGGGCTCATCCACCGGACCGTCCCACCCTGTGTCTGAGAGCTTGAAGACAAAAGGTATCTGGGGTTTGAGATGATCGTCAGCAGACCGAAGTCTGCCAGGCGGGCGCAGCCAGTTCGATCGATCAGAATATTGGCCTTGACAAGTAAATTCAGTAAGATGGGAGTGACTCTAGCTATAAAAAGCATACCCCCTTAAGATCCCCGTGAATCATTCCCTGGCTATGGATGTAGATTAGGCCACTAGTGACACCTTTTAGCTGGATAGGTTATCCGGACGTCAATCGGCTTGAACGAAGACGGTGAGGCTGAGAAAAAAAGCCTACCAGTTCCAGCCGGTTTGCGTCAGGGTGCGCCTGCACAAAGCTGGTGATGTTTCCATTCAACATCCAGTCTGATATCATTGCAAACCGAGTTTCAGACATTGTCACTCCGATCAACGGCAGGACATTCGGATGCCGGAGGGCTTTCCATGTAACAACCTCCTTGCAGAATCTCTATACAGGTCGCCGTCAGTGTGCAGGTGCGCGGTGGAAGATCACAGCAAGAAACTCACCCCAATTACTTTCTGTAAGTCGCTGTTCGAGTAAATCCTCATGACCTTTACAGCAACATCCCGACCGCAATATTCCGTCTTCCACACGTCCGCAAACCCACCCCTGTATAAGGCGTCGCCGGTTCGCTCATAGGAAACGGGAATCTTCAGTGATGTTGGAAGGAGTCCGTGGCGGCTACACTTTCTGTACAACGACCTGAGGCAGTTCTCTCGGGAACGTGGCGAGAGACCGGGTCCATCGAGTGCCTGGTCGGCGGAACGTGTCAACATCGGTTTCAATCAACTCAAATTCATGCTGAGTGGACTGAGAACGTGCCTCATCCATCACATCGACGAAGGCCTGCGCATCATCCCCAAGGAGGCGACGGATTGTGCCACCCTCGTCCTGACTCGAGAATATCACTTCGATCAGGGAAGGGAGTTGGTGCAGAGCGAATCCGCGTCTGACCAAACGTCCACGACCTGGGACATTAAAGTTAGGAGAGGAGGAATAATCAATACTCTATACAAGATCTGCGAAGGTAGGGCTGAAGGCGCACCACTCTCAGGTATGGTCCGTATAGAGGTCACGGCGGCGGTGGTGTGAGAATCTACGGGCACGATTTCATCGAAAGGTGCACTTGGTGGGTTGAGATTGTCGAGTCTCTCTTGGATCTTGAACTTGTGCTCGTTGACCTTTCCCTCGTTGTGTTTGGTGTGGGAAGCACTCGCCCCCCTCTTGAGGGTCCGCTCGATTTCTTCTGTGACCCTGGTGTTGTTCGCTGAGGAGGCAAGTAGAACAAGACCAGTCAACGCACCTTTCCAAATCCCTGAGTGCCAGCCTCACGGATTCGTTGTCCGCATTCCTTCCCTGGGTTACGGTCTTCAGCACCTCGCATACATTAGAGCAGTATTCGGACAATTGCACGGAATCTTCGTCATCAATCAGCTTGTTCTGGCTCGGTTATCAGTGAGAATCCACAGGCGGAAGCAGAATGTGGCACTAACCCGAACCGAAGCTAGGCTAAGGCTGACGATTCTGAAGACTTCCTTTGCGGAGGAGGGTTCCATCACGTCACTGCTCCGGTCCCTGCTCAAGATATCGATTCTGTCGTCCAGGAGCGGTGCCTTGGCCTTGCGTGTGCGGTGGAGGAATTTCCGCCGGCTTGGTATGAGGGGCACCAGTGGGGTGGCGGTGGTTGAGGTGGGTGGGAGGTTTGCACGCGGCCAACAGGCGCTCATGTGTTCGTCAGAGATTCATCGCTGGTTCTCCGGAGAGGTACGAAAACATTTGGACAACGGTGTCCCCAGTGCAACCTCGCCGGTCGTCAAAGGTTCCAGCGGCGATGATCACGGTTCCGTTGAAGATGGTTCGGAGCTGAACCGATGGTTCCCGGCTCGCAAAACAATTTTTCAAAGGTCTCTTATCTCTGTAGTATGTGCTTTGTCGCGCTGGGATTGTCACCCGTGAATGGATCTATCGTTGGAACCACACCCGAGTGTCCTCAACGGAGACCGGCGTCAATATTCGCTGGTCTCGCTTCACCAACATGTCTGCGCTGATATCCCGGTTAACCGACCTTCCTACCGAAATCCTGGAGGAAATACTCCTGCATTTGCCCGGTCAGGATATCGTCAAGTTGGAAGCGGTACGATGTATCGTCGTCATCCAAGACGATTCGGCGTTGACATTGACTCTCTGCTGCACGGTCTAGGTTAGCCAACAATTCCAGGACCTGACTCGCAATTCGCCAGCACTCCGGCACAAACGCGATCTCTTCTCCGCCGGCTTGGTCGAAACCCCTTGTAGCCCCCGCGATTTTTCTGAACGTCGAAGACTATACGAAGAGCATGAGCGCAAATGGTCCAGCGCTGGGAGGGCAGTGGTGGCCGCTCACGAGTTGCCCGAGGAACTGTCCATCCAACGATATTACACCACCATTCACGGCGGGAACTTTGTCACTGTTCACAAACCCTACGGGAAAAAGCTTCATTTCCTCCTTATCCCATCAGCCACGAGTCAAAAGCCGATCAAGTGGTGGACCATCCCCCCGCTCTCCTTTCGTTTTGAGGAGTTCGCAGTGTATCCAACCGATAGTATCCTCGCTGTTGCCGAAGAAAAGGGGCGGTGAGTTCGTTCCCTCGACCCACGGTAACAAGCATTTAGCGTCTGATCGTGCATAGATCCGTTCGTATTCACTTCCTCAACCTCTTGGACGGCTCTCCCCGCTCTGAACCTCTTTCAAACATCATGTGGGAACCACCTAAAGGGGTTTATAGAATCTCTGTTAAAGGGTTGGCCATCACCGGATCCAGAATCATGATGCGCATTCGTTGCCGGGGGGCGGTCCAGCAGGATGCTAGAAAGGTAGTTGTGTGGGACTGGAAAACTGGAGATTTGGTAAGGCTGATGAAGTTCGAGTACCGAGTCGCTATGTTTCTTACTCTGCCTCTTCAGATGCTCAACCTTTCATCCACGAACAGGTATCCGTTGAGCGGAGGGAATGCCACCGTCACCTTCCTCGACGAATTTCGAATGATGGTTTTGACTCACGGTACCTCCTCGGTCCCTGAATTCACCATCTTCGACACACTCGGCCCAAGCAACCATCAAGTTCGTTCTCGACGATTCTGCGTGCCGCAGAGATACCACGATTGGATCCCCGCCTTGCATGTCGACGGTGACAGGTGTTTGGGCTCGCTAGATAGACCCCTCATGACCGACCCTGCCCAGGCGGTCCTCGTCATAACGCTGGTCAGCCCCGACGGGCCGCGAGTTTTGCTCATCGTGCGGGTACGGACTTTGATCGAATGTGTGCATTCAATGAGCCCGGACACTTGCCTGCCCTGGGAGGAGTGGGGGAGGGGTGGTGCGGTTATGGAACTCCTTGACTGCACCAGTGGCTATAAAGGTCCATACCTGTCAATTCAAGGAGTCCGTGTAACCTGTGTGAATGCTACCCTTGGCGTCAACGGCCTCCCCCCTCCCCAGCTCCAGATGCATACCTTTGACCTCAGTCGGCGGAGTTGGAGCACCCTACAGCTTTGGGATGAAGGCAATGGAACTGGACGGAAGGTCCTGTTTGAAGACGGGCGGCAATTCTTACTTCAAGGGGGTAGGAGGATAGTCGAATCTCAATTCGACTCACTGAGGGATGGCGAGTTCATGTACCTGGTGAGTCGTTCCCACCGTTGTGGGAACGATGGAACGCTGACATCGGGAAAAGGACAATTACACCCATTCCGCCGCCGTGTTGCACGTTTGGGAGCTGGTTTGAACCTCCCTGTACTGCCTGGCGAGCCGACCAGAATTGGGGCCTTGCATCCGAGTCGATAGTCCCGCTGTATAGTACGTAAAAGGACAAAGGGGACTCGGGGTGAATCCCCGGCACCCATTACGAGTCCACAGATGTTTGACCAAGGAGCTATGGAAGTTCCTGTTGTAGGTCGCTGCCTCGCCGGCTGGTACCTCATGTAGATGTGAGAGAGGGGGATGGGGGGGCGTCGGGAAAGAGCCATTGACCACGACATAGGTCCCTCCACCGACCGCCTACACGTGCACAGCTGATAAGGGTCACGACATAAAAGCACCGTGTAAGGATCCATACACAGTACGATGAGTATGTGATACGCCGGCCAACGATCAATCAGGCGAGTCAGAATACCCTTCGGGGGTATGGCCCATCCTCTCGTTCCAGGGGCAGCTGAGTTTGAACGACTAGGCCAGTTCTCAGATCACTACCCTCAAATAAAACGACAGCGACGCTTCTTGACCATTTTTGTTAGGCGAACCACTGTGGAATTGAAGCGGAGAAACCGAACTGCGTAATGGGGTGTTGTACAGGGTCAGGGTTAGGCACTGCATGTTGAATGAAGAGGGCGGGTGGCCTGTTATTAATCGCCCACTGGTAAAATGACACGATCCTCGCTGATTAGATCCCCGGCCCACCGAGAACCCAAGGACCAGATAATCCAGGGAGTGACAGATACGGGGCACATCCCCCAAACGGACTGATCCTAGGCTGATAATTGCGAGCCGAGCGATATCAGGCAATGCCGCAGCCCAGACTTCTAGGTATCCTACCACTCCTTGGCCAATGTCCGGGACGTTTTTCCACTCGGCTATTGTTTGGATGTGTTTGGACGGCGAATGTTGAGTTTATTTGATTCGTCGATTACTGGCTATGCGACACGCCGCCCACTTTGCTGTGGCGTTCAATATCCACCCTCGTTTTCGTTTCGCCATCTTTTCGGATTGATCTCTTCGACCTTGAATTGGATATGGCTCTCGTCGACTTCTATCAGCTGGCCGTCCTACATAAGCTGAGTCGCGCAGATCCAGGGTTCCCCTCCACCCGCTCTCATCATTTGTGCATGTCTGGCGCTCCACCACCACGTTCGCCTTCTCCATCTGTCGAGCCCGACGAGGCTCGACCACCTCTCCCTTCTTCTACGCAACCCCACCTCAAGACACCGGAACGAAATCGCAGCGCGCCACGCCCCGTGCCAGAAACCACACCGCTCTCCCGCGGGTCGTCCATTCGGTAGAGACAGGAAGGCGATACGGACCGGGTCGAGGGTTACGCCCGCGACGATTACGAGGAATACGTTCGCGAGGATCTCAAGAGCCGAGTTTTTGTTGACTTTGAGGTCTTCATGAAGTCTGTCCTGCACGTCCCCGAAGACTGGGACACCCAATGGGACTCTGTTGTGGAGGCGGTTAAGGCTAACACCAAGTTTCAACGATACCATACGGAGTACTTCGAGTGCTGCGACGGCTCGACCACACGGGAGGAGTTATTCTACAAGCCCCTGGAGAAGATGGCGAACGCCGTTCTCGACGTTTGGTCCGAGCTCGGCGGAACCGACTCCGGAATCCCTCAAACCTATCACGTCAACAGCACAAGGAAACTTCAAGGAGGGATCTTCAACAAAGCTAACCTCTCTCCCGATCTCGTCGTCCTCCACAAGGACTACAAGACCAAGCCGAACAACTTCCACTGGGCGAATGCTCTCCATGTCCTCGAAGTCAAGCCGTACGGTAACGCCATATGTGATGGAGGGGAAATGCCTAGGTTGATCATCGATGGTGAGCAAACGACAAGCTCTTTCTGTGCCAGGCTACAACTAACGTGGGGGACAGGGGTCGACCCGATTGGTAACCATACCATGCCAACCAATCGGTTACGTGGGAAGAAGCCGGGCCCCCTTACCACGCCAACAACAACCATTTCCGAATCGAACCCCCCATCGTCCAATTCGCGAAAACGACCCCCAGATGAATCGTCCTCGACCAACCAGCCCACCAAGAAGTCCAAGACGAAATCGGCTCTGGGTCAGACTGAGGAGAGTGAAGGTCGCTCTACACCCAAGCCAGAAACTCAGCGTCAACTTGAACCCGCTAACCAAGTGTGTCGCTATCTGTTGGAGATGTTCTCCATCCCTCTGCTTCGGTCGCACGCCACTGTCAGCCTCGTCGATCGAGATCGTCTCCAGCTCTACCATGCCAACCATTCTGTCGTCCTCGTATCCTCTGCGATCAACTTTTCTGGAGGTGATGGGTTGAAGAAGTTTATCGCCACCATCATTGCTTTCCGGCGCCTTACGCCCGAACAGAACGGTATCATCGAGACCCTCTTCCAGAAAAACACCGACCTGGTTTGGAACTCAAACATTGCGGCGGACGATAAGGTGGTCCAGAAGGGGAATGTGGTGATATTCTCAGGAAACAAACCCAACGAGAACTTCGCGGTTAACCTGGGGGAGATCATTTCCCGTGACCCAGCGGTGGTTGGGAGGTCCACGGTGGTAGTGGACGCAACCTCTGACAAGTGGCCGGAAACCGAGTTGGTTATGAAGGTCAGCTGGCCGGGTTCTGGTCGGGTCCCGGAGACCGAGTTCCTCGAGAAGGCATGTGCAGAGGCGAAAAAGACGAAGGGTGAATGGGCTATCAATCACCTCCCTCGGGTGCTTCACGCGAGAGACGTCACCTTCAAATCAGGCTCAACCCTCGAGTTAGTCGCCAATCTATTCCGGAACCCCACGTTCGCCAAGAAAAAATTTCAGTATGAGCGTCGTGCCCTTCGGGTAATCATCCAGGAGAGGTTGCATTCCATCAAGTCGCTGAAGGACGTGAGGGTCATTGGTCAGGTTTTCCTCGATGTCGCATGTAGTACGTGTTTCTGCTTCCCTCCCCGGTTCTCGTGCGCCCATGCTGGTTTAGTTCATCGTTGGCTCTTCGATGAGCCCGGGATCCTCCACCGCGACCTCAGTTTCAACAATATCATGTGTCGGATCGTCAAGGAGCTGGGCGCTGAAGACAAGGTGCACGTCTACGGGGTGTTGACAGATTACGATCTCTCGTCGTGGGTGGCTTCCCTCAGGACCGACTACACCAAAACCTCGCAACAACGGACCGGGACTCCGCCCTATATGGCACAGGAACTACTCAAAGGGACAAGCAATACCCACCTGTACAGGCACGATGTCGAATCACTTTTCTACATCATGCTATTGACGTGCGCTCGCCATAAATTTGACCATAGCAAGGGGGCAAAATGGTCGGTTGTTATGCGAGAGGGAACGCTCCCGTACCAAAAGTGGTTCAACGAACGAGACTACGACACGCTAGGTTCCCTCAAGGGAACTTTCTTTACAGATATGAAGGTCATCGAACTGTCCCCGGCCTTCGAAGATATTCGGAAATGGCTGCTGCACCTCCAATATTGCTTTTCAGACGGGTTCGAGCTCAAGAATTCCTACAAGAAACGGAAGGAACGGGGTGGAGACTTTGCAGGCGAACTCACTCCGTTCGACGATGAAACATTAGGGGGGAAAATCGATTATTCCTCCCTCACCGAACCTATTGACCGCCTAACAGGAAATCTCAAGGGCCTTACTATCCGCTATAAACTCCCACCATCTCCACCCCCGACTCCGGCAGATGTGGCTCAAGCTGACACTTGAGTTGGGTCCGGCACACGCCACTTCCCTTTGTATCCCCCTCCCTCTTACGCTCTATTTGAGCCCGCCCTCGCCGATGTACTCATTTAACACTTGGCATATGTATTTGGAATAAGACCGCGTAGTACCAACTCTGCGTCATGGAGCTACGTGCCGAGCGGGTCAATCAGAAATACGTTGTACCAATTTCAGCCGATTTGTTACCACATGAATTGAAGGATCGTCCTGTGATCCATCCATTCGGATACCATTCCAAGGCGAAACGACGACTCGTTGACACCGAAGAACGGGAGGAAGGTTCGGGTTGGAAAGGGGCTTCCAAACGATGGCTTCGTTACACAGTTTCTGCCGCGTGCTTATCCACCTTCTGGGTTTTGGACAACAGGGTGTGATCGTCAGCGCTATTACGTGGTCTGCTTGAGCCTTGAGGAGACTACGGTTCCGCTGAAGATGGTTCGGAGCTGAACCGACTCGGATGGTTCCCGGCTCACAAAATGTTTTTCAACGGTCTCTTATCTCTGTAGTATGTTCTTTGTCGCGCTGGAATTGTCACCCCGCGAATAGGACTATCGTTGAAACCACACCCGAGTGTCCTCAAGAGACCGGCGTCAATATTCGCTGGCCGAAAAACTCACGTCGCGGGCGCTGGTCTCGCTTCACCAACATGGTATCCCGGCTAACCGACCTTCCTACCGAAATCCTGGAGGAAATACTGCTGCATTTGCCCGGCCAGGATATCGTCAAGTTGGAAGCGGTACGATGTATCGTCGTCATCCCAGATGATTCGGCGTTGACGTTGGTTTTCCACTGCGCGGTCTAGGTTAGCCAACAATTCCAGGACCTGACTCGCAATTCGCCAGCACTCCGGCACAAACGCGATCTCTTCTCTGCCGGCTTGGTCGAAACCCCTTGTAGCCCCCGCGAGTTTTCTGAACGTCGAAGACTATACGAAGAGCATGAGCGCAAATGGTCCGATGCTGGGAGGGCAGAAGTTGCAACTCACGAGTTGCCCGAGGAACTGTCCATCCAACGATATTACACTACCATTCACGGCGGGAACCTCGTCACTGTTCACAAAACCTACGGGAAAAATATTCATTTCCTCCTTATCCCACCGGCCACGAGTCAAAAGCCGATCAAGTGGTGGACCATCCCCCCGCTCTCCTTTCGTTTTGGGGAGTTCGCAGTGTATCCCACCGACGGTATCCTCGCTGTTGCTGAAGAAAAGGAGCTGTGAGTTCCCTCGCCTCGCGGTAACTAGCGTCTGGCGTCTGATCGTGCACAGATTCGTTCGTATCCACTTCCTCAACCTCTTGGATGGTTCTCCCCGCTCTACCCCTTTTTCAAACATCACGTGGAATCCACCTCAAGGGGTCTCTGGAATCTCTATTAAAGAGTTGGCCATCACTGGCTCCAGAATCATGATGCGCATTCGTTGCCGGGGGGCGGTCCAGCAGGACGCTAGAAGGGTAGTTGTGTGGGACTGGAAAACTGGAGATTTGGTAAGGCTGATGGGGTTCGAGTACCGAGTCGCTATGTTTCTCACTCTGCCTCTTCAGGTGCTCAACCTTTCATCCACGAGCGGGTATACGTTGCGCGGATGGAATACCACTGTCACCTTCCTCGACGAATTTCGAATGATGGTTTTGACTTACAGTACCTCCCCGGTTCCTGAATTCACCATCTTCGACACACTCGTCCCACGCAACCATCCAGTTCGTTCTCGACGGTTCTGCGTGCCGCAGAGATACCGCGATTGGATCCCCGTCTTGCACGTCGACGGTGACAGGTGTTTGGGCTCGCTAGATAGACCCCTCATGACCGACCCTACCCAGGCGATCCTCGTCATAACGCTGGTCAACCCCAACGGGCCGCGAGTTTTCCTCATCGTGCGGATACAAACTTTGATCAAATGTGTCTATTCAACGAACCCA
>Ga0307516_10005941_pt1 | contig 14438 bp, 13 predicted proteins | sample 19_EM_MG_FD_203310 | JGI IMG/M metagenome (GOLD analysis project Ga0307516, IMG submission 203310) | Populus trichocarpa ectomycorrhiza microbial communities from riparian zone in the Pacific Northwest, United States - 19_EM | ecosystem: Host-associated > Plants > Roots > Unclassified | place... | reverse complement strand
TGCCCCATAGGAGCCCCGCATGTCTTCCGTCACCCTGCGCTTCCTGGCCGAACCCAGCACCGTCAACTTCGGCGGCAAGGTCCACGGCGGCACCGTCATGAAGTGGATCGACGAGGCCGGCTACGCCTGCGCCACCAGCTGGGCCAAGCGCTATTGCGTCACGGTCTCGGTGGGCAGCATCCGCTTTCAGCGACCCATCATGATCGGTGACCTGGTCGAGGTCCAGGCGCGCCTGGCCTACACCGGCAAGACCAGCATGAACATCTCGGTCGAGGTGCGCGCCGGCGACATGAAAACCGGCAAGATGGACGTGATCACCGAATGCCTGGTGGTGTTTGTCGCGGTCGACCCGGAGGGGCAAACCATCCCTGTGCAAGCCTGGATGCCCGAAACACCGGGCGACATCGCGCTGGCGCAACGCGTCAAGGCCTACCTCGACGCCGCCCGCGCCATGCACACCTGAGGCGCGCCGGCCCGCTCAGGCGGTGGCCGCGCCAGCGAACCACGCCGCCAGCAGGTCCAGCGCATGCCGCACCTTGGCCGGTTGTTCGCCGCGCCGCGGCGTCACCGCATACACAGGCAAGTCGTCCAGCCGCCAGCCCTGTAACACCGGCATGAGGCGGCCGTCGGCCAGCGCTCGCCGGTCGTCCTCGCTGACCACGATGCTGATGCCCCAACCCGCCACACACAGCGCATGCAACGCCGTGACCTGCGTGGCCTGCACCCGCCCTTCCATGCGCAGCGCGCGGCGTTCACCGCCGGGGCCCAACAGGTCCAGCAACTCGCCGCCGGCGCCCGGCTTGCCGCCCAGCCAGTCGTGGGCCAGCAGGTCCTCGGGCTGCGCTGGCCAGCCACGCGCGGCCAGGTAGGCCGGCGATGCGCACAGCTGCCGCTCCAGGCTGCCGAGTTTGCGCGCCACCAGGGCCGAATCGGGCAGCGCGCCGACGCGCAGCGCGATGTCCACACGCGCAGCGATCAGGTCGATCACCGCATCGTCGAGCAGCAAACGCAGCGACAGCCGGGGATGGGCGCGCAGCGGCGCCAGCGCGCCGGCCAGCAGGCTGCCAAAACCGATGGGTGCAGCCAGGCGCAACTCACCTTCGGGCTCGTCGCGCAGGCGCGCCAGGGCCTGGTCGGCCGAACGCGCCGCCGCCACCATGGCCGCGCAGCCGGCGTGGTAACGCTCGCCGGCCTCGGTCAGGGTGAGCCGCCGGGTCGAGCGGTGCAGCAGGGCCAGCCCCAGCGCCTGCTCCAGCTGGCGAACATGCTGGCTGACGGCCGAGGCGGTCATGCCCAGCTGGCGCGCTGCCGCGGTCATGGAGCCGGCGGCGACCACCTCGGCAAAAACGGCCATGCGTTTGAGTTGATCCATATCCGGCGCGTGATTGATTAGTTGTACTTCACATTGTTAGTCAATTAAGCCCGCTATTCAACTATTCATGAAGCAGGAACACTAGCGGTTTCATTCACTTTCAGGAGTTTTTCATGAACATCGCACTCATTGGCGCCACCGGTTATGTCGGCAGCCCCGTTCTTGCCGAGCTGCTCAGCCGCGGCCACCAGGTCACCGTGCTGGCCCGCACACCGTCCAAGCTGCCTGCGCAAGCCGGCCTGAGCGTGGTGAAAGCCGATGCCCTGGATGCCGCACAGGTTGCCAGGGCCGTGGCCGGCCACGATGCGGTGGTCAGCGCCTACAACCCGGGTTGGGGTGAGCCGAAGATTTATGAGCTGCACCTGCAGGCCAGCCAGGCGATTGTGGAAGGCGTCAAGGCCTCGGGGGTCAAACGCCTGCTGGTGGTCGGCGGGGCCGGCAGCCTGTATGTCGCCCCCGGCGTGCAGCTGGTGGACACGCCGCCCTTCCCGGCCGAATACAAGCAAGGTGCGCTGGCTGCCCGCGAAGCGCTGAACCAGCTCAAAAAGGAAACCGCCCTCGACTGGAGTTTTGTCTCGCCCCCGATCGGCCTGGCGCCCGGCGAACGCACAGGCCAATACCGCCTGGGCGCCGACGACCTGCTGCCCGGCCTGGGCGACCAGCCCGCCGGAATTTCAGTGCCCGACCTGGCCGTGGCCATCGTTGATGAAATCGAGACGCCAAGGCACGTCCAGCGACGCTTCACCGTCGCCAGTTAAGGCAGAAATACGGTTCAGCCCTCGTGGTACGGGCGGAGTTCGCTATCAAAAGCAGAGCGCTGACGGCCCGCCGGCTTTTGCGGCGCTGTCTGACAGGGGGGCTGGCGCGGCGCGGCTAAGGTGGGACTGAAAGGATGTCCCATGCTGAACACACTCACCCGCCCTCTCAAACAACTGCAGGCCTACGACGAGCGCCGCCCCAGCTTTCCGGGTGAGCACTGGCTGGTTCTGGCCGCCGGCGTGGCCGTCCTGCTGGCCGCGCGCCGCAGCCCTTCGACTCTCACCCGCACGGTCGGCTCCGCAGTGGGCAGCGCACTGCTGGTGCGGGCAGCCAGCGGCCGCGATGGACTCGCGAAGGTGCTGACTTACCTGCCGGTGAGCAAGCTGTTGTCGCGCTGACGCGCGCCGCGCACCGCTGGTTTGCCGGTCCCGTCAGGGCAACGCCACGACCTTCGTGGCGGGTGTGGCGGGCGTGGCCTCCGGCGCGCGCGGCTCCAGCAACCTGACCAGATCGGCCACGGCCAGCGGCACGATTTTGCTCAGCTGCGCATCAAACTCCGCGATGTTGAGCACCGCGTCGTCAATCGTTTTATATCTTTTCATTTCCGTCGCATCGGCCTTTGTATCGACCTTCGCATAGTCAGGCGCGGTGCCGAAAGCGCCCCGATAACGCACGATGGTGGCTGGCGTGACCGGATTTCTCATGATGTCCGAATTGGCGAGGGGCTGTGGTTTCGCAGGGGCCGGCTGCTGAAAGAAAAAATAGCGCACGCAGGGGCTTGCCGCGCCAAAAGTGCATGTACCCACGTCCAGATTCAAAACGAAGACCGGGTCCTCCGTCGGAGTCGTCACCATCGTGGTCGACGGCTTGAACATGCGCCGGTCACCTCCGATCGAGTTGGACACAAAAGGCACAGCGACCACGTCCACGCTGACGCCCAGCAGGGCAAGCCGGCGCACCAGTTCGGCCAGAAAAGCCTGCCGGTGATCCGTGGGCAACTTCTTTTCTGCCGCCGCGGATGCCAGGCGTGCATTGGCATTTTCCAGTGAATTCTGAACCGATACCGCGACCAGCGCGCCTGCCAGCACCAGCAGAGGAAAACCGCCTCCCGCGACGTCCATTGCCGCGGGCACGGTGTACTTGAAAGGCGCATCTTCGACCAACACACGGATCCGCGTTTTTTTGTCGGCCTGAAGCTGTTCGACCATGGGCGGCATCTGGGCACAGCCTGCCAACAGCGAAGCGGCCAGCATGAGCACGGGCAGCGCGCGCCTGCGCGCCGGTGCGGTGTCGAGTTGCCGCACGGCCCCAGCGCAAGGGGAGTGGATGTCTGGCGTCATGTGCATAAGGCCGGGAGGCCCCCTGTCGTTGGAATGGTGCGCGGATGCTAACAGAGCTGTTCTGCCTTGCGCACCCTCCGATTGCAGGAGCCGGTAGCCGCAGCCGTTTGTTGGGCGCACGTAAAAAACCAGGGCTGCAGCCCTGGACGATTCAAGCGCCGGTTCGCGCCGCCTGCAACACATCGCGTGTTCGGATGGCTTCTCGCCGCGCCGCGTCGGCAAAGTCGTCGCCCGACGATGCGTAGATGATGGAGCGCGACGAGTTCACGATGATGGGCGCGCCGGGACGCCAGCCGGCCTTCACCGTGGCGACCGCGTCACCGCCCTGCGCGCCGACGCCGGGAATCAACAGGGGCAAGGTCGGCGCCACAGCGCGCACACGTTCGATCTCCGCGGGATAGGTGGCGCCCACCACCAGGCCGAGCTGGCCGTTGAGGTTCCACGGCCCTTGGGCCAGCCGCGCCACATGTTCGTAGAGCAGGGGCTGGCCTTCGACTGAGGCAAAACGCTGGTTCTGCAGGTCGTCGCCGCCGGGATTGGAAGTGCGGCACAGCAAAAACGCGCCCTTACCCTCGTGTTTAAGGTAGGGCGCGACCGAGTCGAATCCCATGAAGGGTGACAGCGTGACGGCGTCGGCGCCATAACGCTCGAAAGCCTCGATGGCGTACTGCTCGGCGGTGCTGCCGATGTCGCCGCGTTTGGCGTCCAGGATGATGGGCACCTGCGGCGCCACACGGCGCATGTGTTCCATCAGGCGCTCGAGCTGGCCCTCAGCGCGGTGCGCGGCGAAGTAGGCGATCTGGGGCTTGAAGGCAATCGACAGGTCGGCCGTGGCATCGACAATCGCCGCGCAAAAATCGTAGATCTTGTTCGAGTCGCCCTTGTAACGGCCGGGAAACTTCAGGGGGTCCGGGTCCAGCCCCACGCAGAGCATCGATTGGTTCTGGCGCTCTGCCGCGCCCAGCATCTCGAGAAAGGTCATGAGCCATTTTAGAGCCCCCACGTTCGCCCACTGCGTGTGGCTCTCTGCCCCCAAGGGGGCGCTGCGCCTGCGGTCTGGCGAAGCCAGTCCCGCGGCCCCTGCTTGAATAAACCGGGAACCTCATGGCCGTCCAGTGCAGGATTTTTCCCGTACCCGGACAATAGGGCCACCTTTCAACTTATCGCCCCTCCCGAATGCAACTGACCCGAAAACAACTGATCATGCTGATCCTGCTCACCCTGTCCTGGGGGCTGAACTGGCCGGTGATGAAACTGGGCATCGCCGACTTTCCGCCGCTGACCTTCCGTGCGCTGTCGATCTGGCTGGGCATCCCGGTGCTGGGGCTGGCGCTGGTGGTCATGAAGGTGCCCTTTTTTGTGCCCCGCGACAAGTTTCGCGAGCTGTTCTGGCTGGCCTTTGCCAACATGTTCGTGTGGCATGCACTCATCATCGTGGCGCTCAAGCACCTGAGCAGCGGCCGCGCCGCCATCCTGGGTTACACCATGCCGATTTTCTCGGCGCTGCTGGGCGCCTGGTTTTTCGGCAACAAGCTGACGGCGCGCAGCTGGGTGGGCGTGGGGGCGGCGGCGCTGGGCGTGTCGCTGCTGCTGTGGCATGAGCTGACCAACCTGAGCGGCGCGCCGGTGGCGGTGCTGTGTGCGCTGGTCGGCGCCGCGACCTGGGCGCTGGGCACCCACAAGCTGCGCAACACCAGCATGCCGGTCGCCACGCTGACCATTTCTTTCTGGATGACCCTGATGACGGTCGTGGTGCTGAGCGGCCTCAGTGTGGTGTTCGAGATGCCGCAGTGGAAGGCGCCGGGGGCCGCCACCTGGTGGGCCATCGCCTACAACGCGGTGCTGATTTTCGGTTTTGCACACGCCGCCTGGTATTTCCTGGCGCGCAGCCTGCCGCCGGTGGCGTCGTCCCTCAGCGTGATGATGATTCCCATCCTCGGCGTGTTCTCCGGTGCGCTGGGTTTGGGCGAGGTGCTGCACTGGCAGGACTGGGCCGCTGTCGTGCTGATGGTGGTGGCGATTGCGTCGGTGCTGGTGCCGGGACGCGCAGCGAAACTGCCTACGTCTTGAATTCAGCCATGGCCAGACAGAGGTCGTCCCAGGCCTTGGCCTTGTCACCCAGGCTGCGCAGCAAGTAGGCCGGGTGGTAGCTGACCACCACCGGCACACCGAGGTAGCGGTAGACCTGGCCGCGCAACTTGCCCAGCGGGATTTTCTGCACGTCGGGCACGCTGTCCTGCAGCAGCGACTGCGCGGCGAACTTGCCGAGCGCCAGAATCACTTTCGGCTGCAGCAACTCGACCTGGCGTTTCAGGTAGGGCTCGCACTGGGCCACTTCGGCCGGGTCGGGGTTGCGGTTGGCCGGCGGGCGGCACTTCAGCACATTGGTGATGAAGACATTTTTCGCCACACCGGCGCGGGCCGCGTCGTCGTTGCCGCGTTGCAGCCGCATGGCCAGCAACATGTTGTCGAGCAGCCGGCCGGCCTGGCCCACAAACGGTTCCCCGGCGAGATCCTCGTTTTCACCGGGCGCCTCGCCGACGATCAGCCAGTCCACGGGGGGCGCGGCCTCCGCGGCGGCAGACGGGCCGACACCGAACACGGTGTTCTTGCGGCTGGTGCACAGCGCGCAGGCGCGGCAGCCGGCGACGGCGGCCTGCAGCGCCGGCCAGCCCATGAGGGGTATGCCTTCGGGGCGCGGCTGCAGGCCGGGCGCGGCGGGCGACGGCGCAGGTGCAGCGGCGGGCGGCGCCTGGCGAGCGGCCGGTACGGGCGTGGCAGGCGTAGAGGGCAGGCGTGGAGGCTCGGCATCCATCAGGGTCTCAGCCCTTTCCGGCGTGGGGCGGGCAGCTATGGAATCGATAGCAATCGGTGGAGGAGGGGCCGCCGCTGCAGGCGCCGGTTGCCAGACACGCACGCCTATCTCGCGCAGCATCGCGCGCTGGCGTTTGTCGAGGTCCAGGCTCATCGCGGCGCCTTCATAAAGCCAGGCTCATGACCACCGCGTCTTCGCGCTGGCCGTCCACCGCCGGGTAGTAAAGGCGCCGGGTGCCGACGTGGCGAAAGCCGTAACGCTCGTAGACGGCGCGCGCCCGCGCGTTGCTGACGCGCACTTCCAGCCACAGCCACTGCGCGCCCTGGCCGCGCGACCAGATCACCAGCGCGTCGAGCATCACGCGGGCCCAGCCCTGGCGCTGGTGCACCGGCGCCACCGTGATGTTGAGCAGGTGGACCTCGTCCACGCCCTTCATCGCGACAAAATAACCGAGCAGCTCGGCCTGCGCTTCGGGGCCGGCCGTCAGCAGCAGCGCCTGGTAGCCTGCCTGCAGCGAGTCGCTGAAGTTGCCCTGGCTCCAGGGGTGGTCATAGGCGCCTTGCTCGACCCGCAGCACCGTATCGAACCATGCGCTGGTCATGGGTTCGAATCGGGCTTCCAGCGGTTGGAGAACAGCGTTCATTGAATAAATTTCGCCTGGGCAGGGGGGCGGCGGTTCATGACGGGGTGGCGGGCGCGGCGCCGGCCTTGACCCTGGCGCGCTCTTCGGTGGTCAATGCTACTTTATCGCGCACATACAGCGGCAGGGCCTGGGCCGCGTCCACGCCGTGGCCGGCTGCCAGCAGTCCGGGCGCCAGGCGCAGCAGGGCGGTGGCGGTGGGCAAGGCAGGCACTTGCCTGAAGGCCGCCGCGCCGGGCGGCAGGCGATCCGTATACACCCCGAACACATTGCCGGCCAGCCAGCTGCCCGCCGGTCCCGGCACCAGGTCTTCCGGCCGGGTCAGCACGCAGGCCGCCGTGGACGACCAGTCCACGCCATCGAAGGCAAAACGCTGCACATACATCTCGTCCATGCGTGCATCCAGCAAGGCCGTGAGCTGCAGCGCGCCGGCTGGCGCCGGATGCTGCAGCCGCGCTTCTTCGGCCACGGCCAGGAGTGTGTCCACCGGCAAGACCTGGATGCCCGCCCCCAGCGCCAGGCCCTGGGCGACCGAACAGGCGGTGCGCAGCCCGGTGAATGAACCGGGGCCACGCCCGAACACCAGCGCGTGCAGTCCGCCCAGCGTCAGCCCGGCCTGCGCCAGCAAGTCCATCACGGCCGGCACCAGGGTGCTGGAGGCCTGGGCCGCACCCGGCCCGGTGTGCGTCCACACCCTGTCCCCGTCGGTCACGGCCACGGACAGGATGTCGGTGCTGGTGTCAAAAGCCAGGAGTTTCATGTTTTCAAGCCGAATCAGGCCTTGGCCCTTGTCGCAGCTGGATCACCAGCTATCAAATCAGGAGTCATCAGGGGCACCGGTCTGGCCTGCATACGCACGCCGAACACGATGCCGACGGTGACCAGCGCCAGCCCGGCCAGCAGGTTCCAGTACAGCGGTTCGCCCAGAAACAGCACAGCACCCAGCGCCGACAAGCCGGGCACCAGTGCGGTGATCATGGTGGAGCGCACCGGGCCGAAGTGCTGGACCATCTTGGTGAAGCTGATGCCGGAGATCACCACCGAGCCCATGCCCTGGAACATCACCTGAAAAATAATTTCGCCGACGGGCGCGGTGGCCAGCTTGCTGACCAGCCCGCCGGAGAGCACCAGCAGCCCGTACACCGGCACGTAGGCCACAAAGGCAAACACGCTGATGGCGATCGTCGCCTGCACGGCCTGCAGCGCGTGTTTGCGCACCAGCACCGAATACACCGCCCAGCAGGTCGATGCGCTGAGGAAGAGCACATCGCCCTTCCAGACCTGGCTGCCCGGCTGCAGCCAAGCCTGCACCAGGCTGGCGCCGCCGACCAGGATGTCGCCCAGCAGAATCAGGCCCAGGCCGATGGCGCGCACCGGCGTCACCCGGTCCTTCAGGATCAGCACGGCCATCAGCGTGGTGCTCAGCGGCAGGGTGCCGGGCAGCAGCACCGAGGCGTGGGCGGCCGGCGCGAAATAAAAGCCGCTGTAGGCCAGGCAGGCATAACCGATGCCGCCCACCATGCCGATCAGCGCGGTGAGCCTGAAGCCCAGTGGCGACAGCCCCAGCCAGCTGCTGGGCGGCGCCGCGCCGGGGGCGCTGTCCCGCGCACGTTTCCACACCAGCCAGGCGCCCCAGGGCAGCAGCACCAGCGCCGCGCCGGCAAAGCGCAGCAGGCAGATGTCCAGGGGCGTGAGGTTGCGGTGCGCGGTGGCGCGCGCAATCACGATGAAGGAGGTCCAGATGGCGACGGTCACGATGGCCGCGAGCACGCCGACCGTCTTGGGAGAAAAACGCATCCCGCGATTATCCGGGCAAGCCGCCGTCCCGCACCCTGCACGGATAATCGGCCATGATGTCGAATCCTCTTTCCGCCCGCCTGCTGCTGGCGTTGGCCCTGGGCCTGCTGCCTGCCTGGACGCTGGCCCAGAAGGCTCCGGCCGCCGCCAAACCGGCCAAACCCGCGCTGCCGGCCGCCATCGCCAAGGCGCTGGCGCGCGCGCAGGTGCCGGCCGAGGCAGTGACCTTGCTGGTGGTGGACGCCAGCGGCCGCCTGCCGCCGCGCCTGGCCTACCGGGCCGAGGCGCCCATGAACCCGGCCTCTGTCATGAAGCTGGTGACCACTTATGCAGCGCTGGACGTGCTGGGCCCCGACTTCACCTGGAACACACGCGTCCTGATGGACGGCCAGTTGTCCGACGGTGTGCTCCATGGCAACCTGGTGGTGCGCGGCGGCGGTGACCCCAAGATGGTGGTCGAGCGCCTGCAGGCCCTGCTCGCGCAGGTGCAATATGCCGGGGTCAAGGTGATTCGCGGCGACATCGTGCTGGACCGCAGCGCCTTCCAGGTGCCGGTGCAGGACGCGGGCGAATTCGACGGCGAGCCGCTGCGGCCCTACAACGCCAGCCCCGACGCGCTGCTGATCAATTTCAAGTCGCTGGTGATGCGTTTCACCCCCGACCCGCTCAACAACCGCGCGCTGGTGGCTGTCGAGCCGCCCATGGCCGGCATCGTGATCGACGAGAGCGTGCCGCTGGCCCGCGTGGCGCGTTGCGGCGACTGGCGCAGCGAACTGCGCGCCAGCGTGGACAACCCGAACCGCCTGCAGTTCACCGGCAGTTATTCGCAGGCGTGTGGCGAACGGGTCTGGCCCTCGGCTTATGCCGAACCGGCCACGTTTGCGGCGCGCGCCATTGAGGGCTCCTGGCGCGCCCTGGGCGGCCTGCTTACCGGCACCGTGCGCGACGCCACGGCCGGTGAGCTGGCCGTGCTGCGTGCGCGTGGCACGCTGTCCGGGGAGAAGGCGCCGCTGCGGCTGGACGCGCCCTCGCTGCCGCTGCGCGAGATCGTGCGCGACGTCAACAAGTACTCCAACAACGTGATGGCCAGGCACCTGTTCCTGAGCCTGAGCCAGCGGACGCCGGGCGGGCAACTGGAGCAGGCCTCGCCCGAGACCGGCCGCGCCGCGCTGGCCGCCTGGTGGAAAAAATCACTGCCGCAACACCCCGCCCCGGTCATGGACAACGGCTCGGGCCTGAGCCGCATCGAACGTGTCACGGCCAGCAGCCTGGCCGCCATGCTGCAACACGCCGCGCAAAGCCGCGTGGCACAGGACCTGCTCGACTCGCTGCCTGTGGCCGGCACCGACGCCACCATGCGTGAGCGCGCCAAGGGGGTGGCCGGCCAGGCCTTCATCAAAACCGGCTCGCTGCGCGACGTGTCGGCCGTCGCGGGTTACGCCAATGGCGCCAGCGGCGCGCGCTACATCGTGGTCGGCATCGCCAACCACCCGAACGCGGGGGCCGCGCGGCCGGCGCTTGATGCCTTGATCCAGTGGGCGGTGCAGGAACGGTAACGGTGGTAGCGCCGGGTGTCATCCCGGGCTTGATCCGGGATCCATCTTTTGTTTCCCCGTGCATGGGGGTGTGCCAGGGCCTGTTGGCCGGGGGTTGCCCGGCGGCAACTCACTTTCTTTTGCTTCGCCAAAAGAAAGTAAGCAAAGAAAAGGCGACCCGATGGTCCGGGTCCCCTTCGCTTGCGCTCAGGGGCAACCTGCGGTGCTCGCCGACATCGGGGTCGAGCTAGCACTCGCACGCTCAAACAATCGCTCGTCCTGATCCGATTCAGGCTGCGCTCCTCGGCCCAGCCCGACGGGTGGGGAAGAGAAACATCCAAATCCCAATACCGAGTTCATCCGGAGTCCTTGAAGCGCGAAGCGCTTCAAGGACGGGAATCCCAACGAACGGTCATGTTTGCACGCGAGCGCAGCGCACGCGGCCAAATGAAGTCCCCCTCCATCGCCCAGCGGGGCGAGGGAGGGGCTAGGGGTGGGAGTGGGGAGTTCTAACTATTGCCGGCAACGAGCCGGAGGCGCAGCGTGATGCAACCGACAGCGGACCGGGGAGGCTACGAACCCGACTCCCCCGCATCCATCGGCGTCGCCTCCTTCACCAGCTGGTCCAGGGCCTGCGCGACCACGTCATGGGTCAGCACCGGCCGCAGCAGGCCCTCCCTGATCAGGCGTTCGCAGCTGCGCTTGGTCATGGAGTGGGGCTGGCCGCCATGGCTGACGAACATGAACAGGGTGCCGCGTGTGCTGGCCCAGATCAGCTGGGCGCGCAGCCAGTCGCGCTTGGAATACAGGTCCACCCAGCTGCCTTCGCGCAGGCCCTGCAGCACCTGTTCCGGGGTGGGCATGTCATCGCCCGGGCCTGCTTCCTGCGGCGCCTCTTCGGGTGCTGACAGGATGGCGACCTCGTCGTCCGGCTCCTCGCTGAGTTCGGCAGGCCCGGAGGGCACGGTCTCCTCGAAGCCGGCATCGTCCAGTTCCTGTGGCGCCAGCCAGGGCTGGCCGGCCGCCCTGGCTTTTCTCTGCTCGGGGGTGGCCGGCAGGATGTCGCTCATGTCCGGCGCGTCGGCCAGCGCGACTTCCAGCGGCGCGATGTCCGACTCCTCGGCGTCGCGGCGGCTGCGCACGCGGCGCAGCTTGAGCACCGGGCGGTGCAGTTTTTCCATGGTGGCGAAAAACGTTTCGGTCTCGCGCGGGTCCTGTCCCAGCGAGGCCAGGCCCGCATGCAGCTTGGCCAGCATGCCGGGGATCATCTCGATCAGTTGCGCCGGGCGTTTGAGCGTGACCTGGGGCTTGACGCTCCACAGCAGGTCGCTGACCAGGGAGCCGTAGCCGCTGGGGTCGATCTGTCGCTGGGTGTCGGTCAGGCGCGCATGCGCCATCACCAGCGCCCAGGGGCCGAACAGGAAGTCCAGCACCACGCCGGGAACGTGGTCCAGGTCGGCGCGCATGCTCATGTCAAAGGCAATCTGGTCCGCCTGGCTTTGCCGCTCTTCGGCAAACTGCATGGTCTGGCGCATGTTGCTGCGCTGGGCCTTTTCCGCCCGGTCCTGCGTGTCCCAGAGGTTTTGCAGCTCCGCCAGCGCATTGCCGAAGGGCCGGGCATCCTCGATGTCCAGCGCGTTGAGCGCGTTGAAGGCCTCGGTCACCGAGCTGAAAAATGTCTCGAAGCCGGGGCTGGCCTCGTGGTTGTATTTGAAGCTGCGCTGGGCCACGCGTTCCATGAGCCGGCGCCCGGGGTGGGCTTCCTCGCTGAAAAAGCGCGAGTCGACCATGGCCAGGCGCAGCAGCGAAGGCTCCAGCGCAACGATGGCCTCGCGCACCGGCACCAGCAGCCGCGGGTCCTGCGCCACCTGGTTGACCAGCTTGCGCACCACTTCCATGCCCAGCACCTGGCCGACCCGCGTGGCGTCTTTTTTGAGTTGCGTGCGCACCAGCGCACGCTCACGGGCGCGGCCATACACGCCCCAGACCTGCGAGCTGAGCTGGCTCAGCACATCGATGATGCCCGAGGGGTTCGCCTCATCCCCAGTGTCGGGGTCGGCGTCACCGGCCGGCAGCGTCGTGCGTTTCGGGTCGCTGCGCGTGCCCTGGTAATCGGGGGCGGCATCGGGCCGGCTTCTGGGCTGCGTGCGCGGCTGTGCCTGCAGGGGCGCGGGCGCCGAGTCCGGCGCGGCCTTCAGCGCGATCAGCTCCTCTTCGATGGTCGCGTAGTAGGACGGCGCGAGGCCGTGGTTGGCGTTGCTGCCGCCGCGGAACAGGAAATCCTGGAACAGCGCGTCCCTGATTTCATAGTTGGACAGGTCGGCATATTGCGAGGGCACCCTGGGCAGGGGCTCGTCCGACACATAACCGACGCCCACGGGGCTGGCGGCATGCGCGGCGCCTGCCGCCTCCGCACTGGTCGTCGGCGCAGGCCGCACCGGCGCCGGTGTGGGCAAGACCCGGTAAGTGGCGGCCCGCACCTGGGCCAGCTCCAGCAGGTTCACCAGTTTTTCGTACAGGCGCTTGAGCTCGCGCCCCAGAGGCTCGGCCAGGTGTTTCACCCACAGTGCGCTGATGGCGGGCTCCACCGGCGCGCCGGCCATCAGGGCGCGAAGCGTCTGGGCATAAATTTCAGGGCGCACCGGGTTGAACTCGGGGCTGACATTGGCCAGGCCCTGCGCCGAACTCATCAGGGCATCGAGCTCGGCCAGGGCCTGGCCGACCGCTGGCAGCACCTGTTGCAACAGCCGGGAGGATTCGATGCCCTTTTCCACCTGGGCGTTGTCGACCAGGGAAAACATGTCTGCGTCGGTCCGGCTTCGTGGCGCAGCAGCTTGCGGGCCTTGCGGGTCCCCGCCGCCTGCGGGCGTCTTGCTGTTGAAGGCGGCCAGCAGGTCCTGCGGGTAACGGGTGCACCAGCTGTCCTTGTGTTTGAGCAGTTCGCGCCACGCCAGCCCCAGCTCATCCCGCTCGGCCATTTTTGCGCTTTGGGTTTCTGCCAGCTGCAGGCCCGCGACGGCGTGGTCGATACAGTGCGCCAGCGCAGGCTGGGCGGCACTGGCGGCTTCCTGCAGGCAGCGCTCGAAAACGTTGCTGCGGGATGCGGGGCTGGGAGGCGGATGGTGTGACAAAACAGTAACGGGTCAGGTGATTTTTTCGCAAAAATCCGGTCGGCTCGGCCCGCCAGTGTGGGCCGAACCGGCCCTGCGCCGGGAAAAACAGCGAAGTATCTTGTAACGATTTCTAACCTGTCACCCATCAAAAAGGAACCTGCTTACATTTGCCGTTCTCCTGTCAGCGCGCTTCGGTGGGCAGCAGCACAAACCGCCGCTGGGACGCCCCTGTCTGCAAGGCAATGCCAAAAATGGCCGCCAGCCCTTGGTTTACAAGCGTTTACTGCTACCTAATTACTAGCATGGGACAGGCGGTCCGTGGCGGGCGGAGGTGCCTGCGCCTGGCCTGTGCGCGGCAAGCCGCCGGGCCGGGCCAGGCAAAAGCCCGCCACAAACTTTTGCAGTTTGTGGCGGCTTTGGCACTGCTCCCACGCGCTGTTCGGTGGCCGGGCGTCGGGGCTCGGCGGCTATGGACGTGCCGGCGGGCAAAAAAAGGCGCCCGAAGGCGCCGTTGCGGATATTGCAAGCAGAATCTGCCGCCAGCCCCCGTCGAGTGGACTTAATTTGCTATGAATTCAGGAGTAAATCAGGCGGCCCCGGCCTTCACCTTCAGCCGCCAGGCGTGCAGCAGCGGCTCGGTGTAGCCGCTGGGCTGCTCCAGGCCCTTGAGCACCAGGTCCAGCGCGGCCTTGTAGGCGGCCGAGGTCGCGAAGTTGCCGGCCATCTTTTTGTACAGCGGGTCGCCGGCGTTCTGGCCGTCCACCACGGCGGCCATGCGCTCGAAGGTCTTGCGCACCTGTTCTTCGGTCACCACGCCGTGCAGCAGCCAGTTGGCCATGTGCTGGCTGGAGATGCGCAGCGTGGCGCGGTCTTCCATCAGGCCGACGTTGTGGATGTCGGGCACCTTGGAGCAGCCCACGCCCTGGTCAATCCAGCGCACCACATAGCCCAGGATGCCCTGGGCGTTGTTGTCCAGTTCGGCCTGAATCTCGGCGTCGGTCCAGAAAGGCATCAGCGCGGTCGGGATCTGCAGGATCGCGTCCAGCAGGTTTTCTTCCATCGCCAGC
>Ga0307516_10005940_pt1 | contig 14438 bp, 14 predicted proteins | sample 19_EM_MG_FD_203310 | JGI IMG/M metagenome (GOLD analysis project Ga0307516, IMG submission 203310) | Populus trichocarpa ectomycorrhiza microbial communities from riparian zone in the Pacific Northwest, United States - 19_EM | ecosystem: Host-associated > Plants > Roots > Unclassified | place... | reverse complement strand
AGACGTCTTATTATACAAAGTCCAGGTTAATTTATTCACAATCCGCACATTAGGACTTTTCCTTCGCCTCTAAATCTTCAGGGAAGGTGCGAACATATCCTTTAACTTGTCGATGGGGCCGGCCAGAAGGCGGCAAGGGTCTCGAACGGAGGTCTATTCGGCGAGGTCTATGTATGTATGAGTGCGTGAGTTTAGTTAATTATCTGCGCGCAAGAGTAAGTGAAATAGTACCTGGTGGGTATACTTAGTTTGGTCCTCGCGAAGCTTTTGGCGTGGCAAGAAACACTTTCATCGAAGTGTGCTTGAGAAGGAGAAGGTCGTCTTGTTCCTCTTCACGGACGTGCCTATTAAGAATGTCCATTGTCGACTTGAGCAGGCTTGCATGTTCGGGTGTCCCGGCCTTGTATGATTCGAGTTTGTACACCATTTCCCTGACGGCCTGGAATCGTCCAGCTCAGTTACGGTGGAGACGACCTCTTTTGAAGCTTACCTGGTCCGTGATCCGCGCGGTCTTTCTCCGCCATCCGACGACCCTGTTCTCGAGATATTTCAATCTTGAAGAGAGGGTAGGCCACAATATCCTCGCCGCATCTCGAGTTCCCCTGTCCCTTTACTTATCTGGCGCACGGCGCCGCAAACTGGTGCAACGTCTGTGTTGGTATTATAAGGCGCCTGTCAATGCATCGATCTAACCACTACCAGCATCGAACACACCCCCCCGCGATGGCCCGTGTACCGAGATGACACTGCCTTGGGCAGTGTCACCTCTGCTTGACTACCACAGTTACCCTGTCATCTACTGGAACCCCGGCATTATTACCATCGAACCCGCCCGCGATGGCTCGTACCGACTCCCGAGACAATATGCTGCCCAACCAAGCAGATCCCAACTAAACGGCGCAGGCTACGATTGCAACCACGGCGAAGGTTCCTGCAGCCGATAGACTACGAACAGGGGAGATTTGGTGAAAGACACTGCCGGGGAAACACCCACGGAGGAGTACGTGTACCCCCATACTCCTCGTCTCCTCGACATGTTGAGTCATATCATCAACAGGAATCCGTTTACAATAGCTTGGCCCCCATCCCGGTGGTTTCAAGTGCGATTTTGGGAAATGCTGGAAGGCCCTCCCATCCAAGGAATGAGTGTTTCTCAGTTATTCAAAGAAAGAGCGGACGAGTACGTGCTCCGCACCTCATTTTTTGCAATGTTCGCTCACCCGATGTGTTTCGGCTCACAGAAACGACGACGAGCCAAGATGGCTTCGAAGGTAGCAGCTCACTCTTGATGCCAAGACCCTGGGCCACCGTTCTCCTTTTTTTATTTATTTATTAGTACATCTCCTACTCTCAAGTTCTCGGCGTTATCTCCTGATCGCGGCACCAGTTTGTGCCACGTCCTGAAGGTCGTTCTCGCGCTCCTCGTTGCTCTCGTCCCCGGTGCCCACTGTGTCACTCGCTCTCACCAAGTTTTCGCCGTACTTCCTTCAAGTGATAGCTGAGTTCTCCATTTCATCTTCATCCCGAGAGGACTCATATGGGGATGGGATAAATGATCAATTGAATTGAAATGTAAAGTGGTAGAGAAAACTCAAACGACTGAATTTTCCCATCTTTGAATCGACTGAACACTAAAATCAACGGGAACCATGTGGTTGTTGGAACATGTGATTTATAGCTGGCTAATCGCCCAATCATCATGTACAGTAGTATATTGAGCAATTGGTTGCGATTCTATCGCAAACGACCCTACATATATAATCAAATCAACTGGTGTTCAACATTAATATTCAACTGACCCCCAATTAGTGTAGACGCGTTGAGATTTGTTGATGATCACATCGGTCCGTGGAATGGTACAGGCTCAGTCGCGGTGTCCAGGGGCCGTTCTCACTATTAAGCAATCCCAGGTGTTCCAAAATATTGCTTGCTGAGTGAATGCGAATTATATACAATGAGTACGATGTAAATGATACAGAACTGGGATAATAGATAGAACAACTTTAACCAAACGTTTGACTCTATGAAAGGAAGTCGTCAGCAGAGTAGACCGTGTTGAAAATCATGACTCACTGATCGGGCGCTCCTCTTGACCTTCGAGAGACGCCATTCATCTGGTTTCTCGTATTTGTTGAACAGCGGCTCGATCTTCTCCTGCCTCTTGCGCTTGCTGATCTTGTTGGCATCAGCGACCTTGAAGAATTGGGGCGCGACTTCCACAAGCCATTTCGGCTCGATGGCGGTCACGTTATGGCAGTACTCTCTTGTCGTGAGCACCAACTCGTGATACACCACCCATTCTGGATTACGATTGAAAAGAGCCGAGGATGGGTGAATGTAGACAGGGGTCCCCTCAACAAGAGTCTTGTAACCTTCTTGAGGATCCTTCTTTGCTGCATTCCGGAAGAATCCAGAACATATGGCTCTTCGCACACGATTGTAGTCTCGACCAGCCGAGAGGATATCATGTTTGTACCTAAAGAAGGAATGTCAGGCAGTTGTTCCCATGACTGAGATGCACCAACCCACCGATCCATAATGCCCAACAATTGTTTCCGTACATCTTGAGCCCGTCTCATACTCCTTGCTTGGATGAAATTTTCATAACACCAAGGGTTAGAAAAGTTTCCCGCCTTCCAACCATTATAAACGGTCAATAAAGTGAGATGGTCTCCTTCAGGTTGATGGAACTTGGCTTTCTTCGAGTCTGCTTGGCCCTGTTTTTCCTTGGGTCGGTAGAAGACACTCTGGACGGACAGCATCGCAACGATCGAAAGGATTTCCTCTGAACATCCCAATTCAACAGATGCAATCAACATCTTTGCCAGAGGAGGCTCCATAGGGAAGTCAGCCATCTTCCGCCCCAACCTCGTAAGGAGACCTTCGTCATCAAGTGCGGACAGCGCATATAGAGATTCAAGCGCAGTCAGCATGGTCGGAGCCGGAGGCGGGTCCATGAAATCGAAACCCAAGAGATCGTTGACTCCCATGGCCTTGAGCTGCAAGATGGTGGACGCGAGATTTGTCCGTTGGATATCCGGTATAGAGTTTGGAAGCATCTCGTTGCGGTATGCTGCTTCAGTATATAGTCGATAACATTTACCCGGTCCGGTACGCCCAGCACGCCCAGAGCGCTGACGTGCTTGTGCTTGAGAAATGGGCATAACGACAAGTGAGTCCATTCCCAACCGAGGGTCATACGCATTCTGCTTCGAGAACCCCGGATCGATGACGTAGTAGATACCAGGGATAGTGAGACTGGTCTCCGCGACGTTTGTCGCAATGACAACTTTTCGTGAGCCGGGTGGAGTGGGCTCGAATACCCGCGACTGCACTTCTGAGGGAAGGGCGGAGTAGATAGGAAGAATGACGAGTTCAGGGACTTTCGGGCCCAGTGCTTTCATTCGTTCAAAGAGAATTTCGCAAGCAGTGTCAATTTCTTCTTGACCGGTCAAGAAGAGAAGGATATCTCCCGGAGGTTCAGCAAGGTGAATTTGCATAACCGTGATCAGGGAGGCATCCAAGTAGTCGGTTTCGGGCTCCTTGGTATATAGAATTTCAACAGGATACGTTCGACCAGGGATTGTGAAGATGGGGCAACCGAAAAAGTATTTGGAGAACTTTTCAGCATCGAGGGTAGCAGAGGTCACGATAAGTTTGAGATCTGGGCGGCGCTTGACAGCCTCTGGAAGAAAGAGATCAGTGATATTGGAAAAGGAGGCAGAAATCAGACTTACTTTTCATTAGGCCGAATAAAACATCGGTAGCGATGGTGCGTTCATGAGCTTCATCCAACATGATGACGGAATAAGAACTGCACAGGGGGTCGATCAAGCATTCACGCTGCAGCATACCATCCGTCATGTACTTGATTTTTGTTTCGGGGCTTGTGCAATCCTCGAAACGAATGGTATAGCCAACTTCTTGGCCCATTCGACACCCAACTTCCTCCGAAACACGTTTTGCGACTGACATGGCCGCCACACGACGCGGTTGGGTACAACCAACGCGACCCCGATCAGTGTAGCCTGCTTCAGCAAGGTATTGAACCATCTGAGTTGTTTTCCCGGACCCTGTATCGCCAACAACGATTAATACTTGGTGCTGAGGATAGCCTTAATGAGACGGATGATGTACTGATAACAAGGGAAGACATGCCTCGTCAATGGCTTTCAGAAGAGGGTCTCGGAGTTTGTATATAGGTAGGCTCCTGCGTTGGTCTTGGATGCTTAGGTTCGTGATCTCTCCGAATGTGGTTGTTTTGTTGAATGTCTGCTCTTTCCACCGAGGAACTTCTCCTGCTTTCTGGCCCTTCAAGTTCCCTCGCATATCTTGCGCAAAGATCCTTTCCGAGTCCTTTGACATGGGATCAAGCCATGGTTGACTGAAATCGCGCGCTTGCGAATCAGCTTCTTCATTCGCTTCCTGTTGCCGCAGCTCACGCCGTTCCTTGGCCAAAGACGCTCCCGCGAGGGCAGCCCTGTTCAGCGAACCGTCAGGCGCTTTCACAACCTTGACTGGGCTCAATTCAAGAGTGCGCTTCGTCTGGCCTGCCAAGAAGGGCGGCTCGTCTTCTCTTATTTCCACATCGAGTTCTTCTTCAACCTCAGCATGAGCCATGGGATTATTGAAATCTTCGTCCAATTCAGGATATTCTGAAGCGTCAAGGGCACCCGACGATATGAGCTGCTTGATCTCCCAACGCTCAGGAGAGGTCAGCCGTTTAGCTGATCGCACGGGTCCTTCATCACGGGAGAGGAGTGGTACAGCATTAGCCCCCGAGGAGGCACGAGTTACACGAGCCCGCTCTTCTTCCATTTCAGCCTCTGACTTGATGCGAAGGTGGGGTGTCAAGTCTCGACCGGAGGCTTGGTCTACGTCTTTCATGGAAAGACCTATCCGACTCGCGGCAACGCTCATGACCTTAACTTTAACTGGTTGCCCTCTAGAAAGGAGATCAGAGGCCGAATTTGCCCGAGCACCTGCTTGAATGTTGGATACATGTACCATGCCTTTGGAGAGAGATCAGCCCTATGCAAGTAGGTCATCGGGGAAGCTCGCTCACCTTCAACTCTCCCCATAACGCCTTCCAGAGTCACAAATGCACCAAACTCTTTCAGCCCAGACACTCGACCATCATATATTTTGAAGAGCACAGGTCGGTCGTCCATAGACGCTCCATTCCTGCGTCCATACCGGACACTGTCGCGGCCCCTGTCCCCGTATCCTCTTCCCCTTGGGGGACTAGGACTCGGCCGTCTTGGGGAGGGGGAACGCCGTTGGCGCTTTGGTGAACGATGGCCTTCTCTCGACGGAGGTCGTTTCTTTCCCGAAACCAAGTCTCCGAGCTCTTCGAGGAACACATCATCCGACACCGCAGAAGGGACATCCTTGTTTTGGAGGGCTAGCCCAGGAAACATGCGTTTTTGTTTCTCCTGCTCGCTCAGCATTCCATCTTGTCCATTGACGACTTTCCCATCCGTGCATGCAGACTTTTGCTTCTTCTTATGCTTTGGATGCATACTGAGGATTAAACGGTCGACATTCTCCACCAGTGAATCCGGAAAATTAGCCTCCAATTCATTCAACTTCTCCTTGAAAGCTGAGATGCTCTTGTTCGATTTGTCATGTAACGCGATGATGAATTCTGCGAGGTCCTTGTCATTGAGTCCGGTGTAATTGTCGATTTCTTGGGTGATTTTAGCAACCAAGGAGAGGAATTCGAGGTTGTAGAGGTCGGCGTCCATGTCCTGTAAGATTACGTAACGGCACCCTTCAATGCTATTCATGCCACCAAGGAGGGGCATCGTCAAATCTGGAAATGCTGGAAATTCTTCGAGAGCGACCGAAAAGCCCCTCCCAGGAGGCGAGAAACCGTTGTTCCCGCCAGGGGCCAAATACCCGCTGAGCTTGCTTCATGAAAGGTAATCAATGTGATGAGTTAGTCTTTGGTTCGCTGCCTGTCTGCAAAAATATTTCCGACATCGGTTGTCGGAACCCTTCACGGTATACAGGCAGTGTATCGGATTAACGTTTCAAAGGAAGGCAAGCTAATGATTTCCCCTCCTTTATCTAGGTGTCAGAAGTTGGGTTGGGAAAAGCCATCGGTCGAAACAGTAGGTCTTGATTTTCCTTCTAGTTAGTGGTCCGATTGTCTCATGATATCGTAGCGTCAGGTCCCTGGCGGCTGGTGCTTCATTGTTCATTTGAGTAAAATCAACAAGAAAACTAATGAAGAGGAACACATCCGCTTGGAACCTAAACCTCCCTACCTATGCCCAACGTCACTCGAAGCACGTCACTGGGGAGCTACTTACGCTTTATATCGTGTCCGTGCACACGTACCAATACTGAACTTCCTCTTGACTGTATATTTCCTCAGTTTTGCAATGGCGTGCAGCTTCATCTTGTTCTCCCCCCTGGCCCCAAGGACTATTGGAGTCAGCTCGCCGCAGAGCATAAAAGTGCTCATGCTCATATGAAGTGGATGTACGATCCTGACCCTTTTGAGGCTCGACAAACGAAAAACCCCAAGGATCGCAACGTTGCTGCGCAAGGGACTGCGTCTCGACAGGCGACTGGGGCTCCCTCATCTAGTGAATTCTCCCAGGCACCGGAAGTGAAAATGGCAACGACCTTGAGAGAACTAGTTGAGGACGCCATTAAAAAGGTCTTCCATCGCCGATCACATTCCAACGTCGTGTTCTGATTTTACTTCCTAGGGAATCGATTTGTATCCAGAGGCTACCGATGTCTCTCCGTCCACTCTTCCTCAGCAAAGCACATCAATGCTCACAGAACAACTCATACATCTGGGATTCTCACTCACCCAAAGCAAGACGGCTACTAGTTTTTTATGCCAACCATCACCATTCGCTCTTGCTCTTCTGAATTCCGCTTCACATCTAGAAGCGGCTATAGAATATCTTATTCTTCACCTCCCTGAATGTGATTTGCCACAGCGTTTTCTGCCCTCAACTAACTCTTCCAATCCGTTCATCACCTCCGTTCATTTAGGAACCGATGACTTGAAAAGACGCTGGGTTGAAGACAAAGCCGTAAAGGAAGCTGGCTGGCCTGCACATGCTGTCAAGACCTGCACTGCCAATCCCGAGCTGCTGGAAAATTGGGATCTTCTGACAATGGCTCTTACCAAATGGTTGGTTGGTGAAGACAACAATGAAAGATCAGGATCTGTCACTGATGATTCAATACCTTTCGAACTCGACCTCGATGAACTTGAAGCTCTTGGAATTTCTTTTTCCGAACCAGAGCAACTCCTGATGCCCCTCTTCAGTGCACCTATCCTGGTTCATATCCTCAGGTCCTCTGATAAAAGGTATCCCCGGCCAGGATTTTCACCGATGTATATGACATCTGCATCGGTTCCCCCTTATATAAGGCTTCACCTGCTATCCCGGATCTCAGTTGCATTGAAGTCGGGTGATTTCATTGAACCTGGTGAAGGTTTTTGCATGGCTGTGATGAGGTTTTTCGAAGGAGAATGGGCAAAAATTGAGGATCATGGGCCACCAGATATGTCGACAGTCCTCCAACACTTCGTCCCCAACTCTCAGGTTCTACCTATCGACGAAGATACATCTCAAACCTCGAAACCGTTCAAAGGCCGAAAAGGTCAACGGCGGAACCAATCTGTTCGTGATGCAAGGGATAATCACCAAATCCGAGAAGACTTTCAAGCTATATGTCGCACTGAAAAGGTGAGTGACCATCTATCCCTGTCCTATAAAATTCAGTGAATTAAAAGTGTTACGATAGTATTTAGAAATGCTTACAGTGCGACAAAAACTTCCGGCATTTGCATGCAAAGAAACTTTCTTACATCAACTCGAGAAAAGTAGAGTAATCGTCGTCGTCGGCGAGACAGGTGAGTTTCCTCCATCCGCATCTTGCTAGAATTTAAATTTTGACCAGGTTCCGGCAAGACAACTCAATGTATGCATATCCACCCCCTTTTGTCACAATGTCTTTCCCGATACTGATCGATTCCACAAAGTACCGCAGTTCATACTGGACTCTTTAATCCTGTCTGGCCATGGGTCAGCTGCGTCAATCCTCGTCACCCAGCCACGTAGGATCTCGGCTATTTCAGTCGCCGCGAGGGTTTCTGCCGAACGACTTGACGGTTCTGTCGGTTATGCAATCCGAGGGGAAAGCAGGCAAGACTCCAGGACGAAACTGCTTTTTTGCACAACGGGTGTCGTTCTAAGGCGCTTAAGCTCGGGGGACGACCTCAAGCATATTTCCCATGTCGTGGTCGATGAAGTAAGCGGCACTCTAACTTCCAAACTCGTCATCTTAATCACGCAATATAGGTTCATGAGCGTTCCGTTGACGGTGATTTCTTGTTGATACAATTGAAGGAACTTCTGAAGAGACAAACAAATCTCAAAATCATTCTGATGTCCGCCACGATCAATCCCGAAACCTTTGTAAATTATTTCGATGGTGCACCGCTCCTGAAAATTCCCGGACGTACCCACTCAGTTACAGACAAGTGAGTGCGTTTCCTCTAAGTCACTAGATGTTCCACACGTAACGTGATATAGATACTTGGAAGATGTAATTCCCCATATCCGTCACAAGATTCCAGACCAAAAGACCAGAAGGAATCGTGGTAATGAAGCCAAGGCAGCTTCCCTAGGCTATTTCAAGTCTCTTGGACTGGATGATGCATGCATTGCCGCAATCGAAAATATCACATCATCAGATCGCATAGATTTCCAGGTAATACCGATGGCTCTATTCATTGCACTTTATCCTGCTAACTCAATTAGTTGGTTGCAGCAATTATAGATCATATCATCTCAACAACAGAGACTCCTGGAGGGATACTCATCTTCTTGCCTGGAGTGCAGGAGATTCGCCAATGTATCGAAACAATACGGACGGTTATCCAGGCTAAACAGGTTGATATATTCCCTCTGCACGCCAATTTATCAAGCGACGAGCAGCGACGTGTCTTTCATAAGACTCCAAATTGGAAGATCGTTGCGGCAACCAATGTCGCTGAGGTGAGTTAAATTCTGTTTCATATGAACAATAAGGGAATATTTACACGCTTGACTTAGACGTCAATAACTATCGACGATATCATCTACGTCGTTGACACTGGGAAAGTCAAGGAAAGCCAGTACGATCCCGCCGACAGCCTCACGCGATTGGTCGAAACATGGGTCACTCGAGCAGCGGCCGGACAAAGACGGGGTAGAGCAGGTCGTACACAGCCTGGAATCTGCTATAAGCTCTACACTCGGAGGCAAGAGACAAACATGGCCAAGTTCCCTGTACCTGAGATTCTCCGACTGCCCCTTGAGAGTATCTTGTTGACAGTCAAGGTAACACGGGAGGAGGAGGATGCCCAGGTACGATGAGACTTATTCCAATAAGCCTGAAACTGAACGTCAATAACGTAGCTTTTCTTGAGCCGAGCCATCGACCCCCCAAAGATAGAGGCAATAGATCGAGCTTGGTCGATCCTGCAAGAGCTTGGTGCCATCGATGAGACTGGCCAGGTCACTCCTCTGGGACGACATATGGTACGCAATCCGTTTCCTTGACCGTATTGTAGGCCTGATTAGAACCAAGGCGATGTTACCCATGGATCTTAGGCTTGCAAAGGTAAGCTTCGTTAGGTTATTCTTCGTTGCCTGCTCACTTCTATCCGAAGATGCTCATCCTTGGCACTATATTCCAAAGCCTTGGACCTATACTGACTATCACCGCTCTCCTCTCCTCGAAGCCTGTTTTTTTCGGTCCCATGGACAAGCGCGACGAAGCAGCCGAGTAAGCCGGCGTGGTCAATGGTAAACTTCTATTGACCCGTTTTCCAAGGGCTAGGTCTCGCTTCGCGATGGGCGGAAGTGATCTTTTGACGGATATGAAAGCTGTTGATGAGTATGCAAGATTACGCTCTGAAGGCACACAAAGCGAAATGAGGAAGTTCTGCGAAGATGTAAGTGTCTATCAACAACGTTTGCATCCCATCACCAACATCTTGGGGTAGAATTTTCTATCTGCAACCGTCCTTCGTGAAATCGGGACACTCCGCAACGAGTTTTTGCAGTCCCTTGCCAACCTCGGGTTCATCCCTCTTTCTTCCACCCCATCCACCCCAGCTCTCAACAAGAACAGCAGTAATATCAACCTTTTGAAGGCCATCATCCTCGGTGGTCTCTGGCCCCGCGTGGCGCGGGTCCACTTGCCTAAATCTGCCATTAAATTCGACAAAGTACAGGCGGGGACGATCCAGCGAGAGAATACAGCTCGTGAATTCAAGCTGTACGACTTGAAGGAAGGACGCGTGTTCCTACATCCTGCCAGCATACTGTTTCAGCAAGCCACATGGAAAAGTCCCTTTGTGGTCTACTTTCACAAGTATATGTCGAGCAAGGTATTTCTGAGGGATGCGACGGAGGTTAGTAGTATCCTCTTGTTATCGCAGATTGATTAAAACGATGGAATTAGGTGCCCCTCTATGGCCTACTATTGCTTGGTGGGACCGTATCTGTAGACCATGTCAAAGGTGGCCTTACGGTGGGCACCAAGGAGAGTTGGATCAGATTGAAGGCATGGCCGCGCATCGGTATTCTTGTTAATCAATTGCGGTATGTGGCAGCGTCTGTCACAAAAAGGGGCATTGACGAGAGGACCACATGTAGCCGCCTTTTGAATGCGCAACTCGAAAAGTGTATTGAAGACGGTACAGCCCTCTCGGACAGCAGCAATCCGGTGTTGAATGCAATGCTTGCGCTTCTCACGAGGGACGGGATGACATGATGATAGATCTCGGCCTCGGGCATCATTGGTTGAAGGAGTTATGTAAAACATACGCTGTATGTTATTTAACGAGACGCTTGACCTCTTCGCTACCCACGATTTTGATACCTGTATGCGCCATCTCATCCCATTCCTTCCCGGAATCAGAAACGCTCCTGACAGCATCTCGAATAACCCATGTCTTGTACCCATAATCGACCGCATCTTTCGCGGTGAACTTGACACAAAAGTCCCCAGCCAAGCCCGCGATGAACAGGTCGGTCACGTTGGCGTCCTTGAGCATTTGAGGGAGCGTCGTGGTACGCAATTTCCAGCAATCGTGGAACGCGGAATACGAATCGGCGTAGGCGTCGTCACCCTTGTGGACTATGCCCGTGAGTGCCTCGTGGTTGAGGGTTTCGATAAAGGCAGCACCGCGGGTGGAGGCGACGCAGTGGACGGGCCACATCTCTTGATTATGTGCCCTCTCCTTTTTGGCGTCACCTGGAGGGTATACCGTTATGGAGGAGAATTCTGGCTGGCCATGGGTTTTGGCAAAGGAGATGTGTTCAGGTGGATGCCAGTCCTTCGAGGCAATCTTGGCGACGAAGGGAAGTGTGATGAGGTCGTTTACGGTGTCAATAATAGAGGCTGCATCAGGGATCGCGAGTGATCCGTCAACAAAGTCGTGTTGAAGATCAACGACGAGCAGTGCAGGCACGAACTCAGCAGCAGCCATGTCTATGGTGGATGGTTTCAACAAATTTCAACTGGGTCTTAATCAATACCACGCCGAGAAACGCCAGCCGGCAAATATATAACGTGCAATACGTATGGCCATGTTGGGTGTTTCACGCGCCTCGTCGCATTCCGTTCAGGCCTCGAACCACTCCCCGATGTCCGGAACGTCATCACACGCTCGTTCGCCTGAACACCCAGGTCCCATATCATCTTTCCACCGCCGACGGTACAAAGAAAGAACGAGGTCTGAGTTGTTGTGAATGTTGTACAAATACAAATGCTTGTCATCATTGCAATCCGATTAATATTCTTGATCAAAGAGTTAGGTCCACGGCATGGAAAATGCAAGATCTCTTACAGAATAATAGATAATAAATGGTGGTCGAATTTAACCACGTCCTGCGTCCAAGCTCACAGATCTACGCTTTGGACAAAAAAATGGTCGTCGCGGAAAAGTCGCTGGGGTCTGCGGCTGGGAAGGGAGCTGCCCGGAACTACATTCTGCTTGCTCTGCAGGAATAGGTTGGTAATAAACTTTAGATCCTGCGTCACGAACGGTATACTGAACGACGTGTGTCGAGCCAATGGGTATCGGAGGAATAGCAAAATGAGGTGCTTCATAGGGTGAGGTACGCCGGACCGGCACAGCTGTCGACTTGGGATAAACTCTCGACAAAGACGAAGACCGGCGGGGTGAAGGAACTTTGGGTGATGCAAGACCATCGAGGACCTTGACGGGTAAAGTTCGATTTTTTGCTGCCCAGGGGGTAAACAGACCTGCGTTACGGATCTTTGGATGTTTCAGGTTATATGAGGCTGCAACTTAAGGATAAGCTTCATGTTCGGAGGCCGACGGTTGTGACCTACAACCGGCTTCGGATGGCGCGGATGGACCTTGACGCTCATGAACGTTTTCTTCACAAGGTGGGGATGAGCTTAAACGGCGCATTCCCGCGAAAGGGTTTCTGGCCTTGGGTACAGAACGGCACGAAGACTCGCTGGACGTCTCCTCGGAAACATCTTCTTTCGAGGTGGCCAAGGTGGAATTATGGGAAACAACAGGGGGCGAAAATGAGGATAGTGCTGCCCCTTGTGTCTGGGGACCCTGATCTACAGGTCGTTCCTTGTGTCCGCTCGTTGGACAGTCAACAAAAGTGACGCGCCTACTGTTGTGAGTGGTAGGTCGCGTCGAGCCCTCCTGGGCTATGATGGGTGGAGGGAGGGGTAGAGCCAGGGTGTGGCGTGGCCGAGGCGAAGGTGGGATAAGGTGTGTTCTTGAGGGAAGCAGACGACGATGTTTGGGAGGGGGTGGCGCCGGGGGTGGGTCTGGGGCGGCCGATGGGACAAGCCACAGTACCCATATGGCAAGAATGCTCTGCAAAAAGGGTCAAACGAATGGAGGCTGGATGAGATACACGTAACAGACCAGCCCGAAGGCAATGGAGCTGATCGCCTGTGCAGAGAGAGTAACGAGGAGGGATCGGTCGGAAGCTTTCATAGGCATGTCAACGTCGTCAGAGTCGTTGTTCGGGGGCATAGAGGAGCATAATGTGTAGATCCTGCGACCGTCGAGCGCGGCCGCGCTTCTGACTCGCGTTACCCTCGTCCGCATTAAATACTTGATGGACATGGGACCACTTTACGAATTATGAGGTTTGGTCGCACAGGTAAGCAATATAGCGTCATCGTTCATTTTGGGTAACAAACACATCAATACCCAGACTATTGCACTGAGCCAAAGCCGGATGGACAATTTTGCTTCGCGATACTCGAAGATCCACTACGCATATAACAGATCCTCGCGGTGGCACATTTTCCCGTGCAAGGAGGGGTACGGACCGAAGATTTGCCTTGGTAAGTATTCCATGTCTGCAAAAGCTGCCTGAGAATGGCAAAAACTGCTTTGACAACAAAATTGCTTACATCGACCAGGGTCTGATCGCCTTCCATGGCTATAAAATGGTTTGACGATCAGGCGAGAACATTCACGGTGGGAATAAAATTATCGTGCCTTGCGTCACAAGATGCCACCAGGTAGCATTTAGTGGATCGTTGGCTGTCCACTGGGGAATGCTGCCCCCATAGGTTTCGCGTGTATTGTATTCGTACTTGTAGACGGGACCACTTGTCGTTTGGTCGTCCAATGCAGAGAAAGTGTTGACATCGCTTATCCACCTGTGATGACGTATCCAGCGTGAGAGACTTCCGCTTGCTCCATATCGAAGGGCTTACGTGTGAGCATCCAAGACGTCAAACGTCTGTGAGCCGATATCAATTTCAGCGGGTTTCCCATGCAGATGCACCTACATCAGCGTCGACCTCATATACCCTGAATCCCGAATTTAGATTCGTGATGGGTACCACGGAGGGACCGATCTAAAAATCAAAAACGTTATCGACGCATCCAATGATGCTGGAATAACATACCCAGCTCACTGTCTGTGCAGTGCCTGCATTGATGGCCGTAGCATTGTTAGCGTAGAAAATCTGCCAAAAGCTCAGAGAGCACAGATGTCATATCAATAAGATCACCAGCCGATATCTCATCCTCGTGAGTACTTTGAAGTTGAGAAGATACGTCAACGCAGCAGCACCATTCACAGAGAAATACACGTACTGTCCGAAAAATATGCCTGGATGGCAATATGTCAGATATCGCTTCCCGATTCATGTGAGGTTGGACTGACTGGCAATAACATGCGGCGAGAACCGGTCCACACTGCAAAAATACTCGATAAGGACTCTAGATTATTGCAGATAGCGTCGTCCTTACATCTGATAGACTAAGCAAGAAATCCCTTAGTCCGGGACAAGTAGAAAAAAAGGATGCTCTTACATAGATCCGATGGATTGACGAGGGCATCAGTACCCGCCCAGCCCGTTTCGACGTGTCCGATGATCCATACTATGCAATCTTT
>Ga0307516_10005939_pt1 | contig 14440 bp, 6 predicted proteins | sample 19_EM_MG_FD_203310 | JGI IMG/M metagenome (GOLD analysis project Ga0307516, IMG submission 203310) | Populus trichocarpa ectomycorrhiza microbial communities from riparian zone in the Pacific Northwest, United States - 19_EM | ecosystem: Host-associated > Plants > Roots > Unclassified | place... | reverse complement strand
GTCATGCTTTCCATTCGCCGTTGATGGCGCCGGTGGTGGAGGAGTTCGCGGCGGTGGCGGCGGGTGTGGTGTATCGGGCGCCGGTGGTGCCCGCGGTGAGTTCGGTGACCGGGCGTGTGCTGGAGGAGGGGGACTGGACGAGTGCGGAGTACTGGGCGGGGCAGATCCGTCGCCCGGTGCGTTTCCACGACGCGCTGGCCACGGTCACGGCCTCGCAGGGCGCCAGCCGGCTCCTCGAGATCGGCCCCGACCCCGTCCTCACCGCCCAGGCACCCGCGGACACGGCCGTCGCCGTCAGTGTGCTGCGCCGCGACCGCGAGGAGACCGACGCACTGCTGACGGCACTCGCCGAGGCTTTCGTGCGCGGCACGGACGTCGACTGGAGCGCCGTATTCGACGGGACCGGCGCGCGACGCGTCGACCTGCCGACGTACGCCTTCCGCCGGCGCCGTTACTGGCTGCCCGATCAGGCCGGGAAAGACGACGCGCTGGGCCTGTTCGGCACCGCGCAGGTCCCCGATGTACCCGCGCCCGTCGAGCGGCTCCGGGCCCTGCCGCCCGCCGAGCGGAACAGCGCGATCCTGGACGTGATCGTCTCCCAAGTGGCCCACGTGCTGGGTCACATGGATACCGCCGAGGTCGGCGGCGCCCAGCGGTTCTTGGAACTCGGCTTCACCTCACTGTCGTTGGCCGACCTCCGCAACCGTGTGAACCGCGCCTGCGGAGTCGACCTGCCCACCAGCGCCCTCTACGACCACCCCACCCCGCACGCCCTTGCCGCGCACGTCAACGCCCTTCTGGGGGACCGGGAAGAACAGAAGGCGGTCGACTCCGTCACAGCACTGGTCCAGTACGCCTTCGAGCAGCAGCTCTACGACAAGGGACTGGACCTGCTGCACCTGGCAGCCGCCACGCGACCGGGCTTCGGCCTGCCGGACACCTCTCCGGCGAACGACGAAGACCACCTGCAGGGTCCGGTGCCCGTGCCCGTGCCCGTGCGCCTCGCCACCGGCACCGAGGGCGAAACCCTGCTGTGCCTGCCGTCGCTCGTGGCCCCCTCCACTCCGTACCAGTACGCGCGATTCGCCGCCGCCCTGCAGGGAGTTCGCGACGTCTGGGTGCTGCCCGCATCCGGCTACGCGCCCGGCGAGGCGCTGCCGGACACTCCGCAGGCGGCCGCGGATCAGCAGGCGCGCGCGATCCTCGCCGCATTCGGCGACAAGCCGCTCGTCCTCGTCGCCTACTCCTCGGGCGGCTGGCTCGCCCACCTCCTCGCCGCTGCGCTCGCCGAGGCCGGCGCGCCGCCGCGGGCCCTGGTCCTGCTGGACTCCCCGGCCGCCGCCGAGAAGGATCTCGGGCTCGCCATGGTGGGGACCTCCTGTCGGCTGATGCGGGACTTCCCCGAGGTCCCGGTCGACGTCGACCAGCTCACGGCGACCGCCCACTACGGCCGCCTGTTCACGGGCTGGCGGCCCGCGGCTCAGGCCGCATCCGAGCGGACCCTGTTCGTCGCCGCGGCCGACCACGACCCCGCGCTGCTGATGGGCGCCGACCGCCCGTCCTGGCCGCTGCCCCACGAGGCGGTGGAGGTGCCCGGCAACCACGTCACGCTGCTGGACGGCGACGCGGAGACCACTGCACGGGCCGTGCACACCTGGCTGCAGGACCGGTAGGACGCGCCGAGGGCCGCCACGCGGGAAGCATGGCGGCCCTCGGGTCACTACGGACGGGTCAGTCGTCGAGCAGAACACGCGGGTCCTGCTGCTCGTACCAGCCGAGGAACGGCGGGCACAGTCCCCAGCCCAGCAACTGCTGAAGCTCGTCCGGGTAGGTGCGGACGACGTCCCGGGGTACGGCCAGATACTGGTTCTCCTCCTGGCGCAGGTTGCCGCGGACCAGGGCCAGCGTCAGGCCGGTGCGCGGGTCGTCGGCCAGGTTCGCGCCGCCGCCGTGGAAGAGACCGCCCACCCAGATCAGACAGGAACCCGGCTCCATCTCGGCCGGGACCGCCTCCTCCGGGCGCGGGGCGCGCTCCGCCTCCCAGGTGTGACTGCCCGGGTAGACCATCGTGGCGCCGTTCTCCTCGGTGAACTCGCTCATCGCCAGCATGATCTGCACCCGGTTGGTCGGCCCGGGGCAGGGCAGCAGATGGGCGATGTCGTCGCGGTGCGGCGGCTGCGGCGTCTCGCCGGGCCAGATCTGGATCGCCTGGGTAATACTGACCTGGACGTTCGGCGCCAGGTCGGTGCGCTGCCGGCCGAACCAGTTGGTGGAGGGCCGCTCGATCAGGTCCCGGGCGGCGCCCAGGTACAGCGGGTTGAGAGCGATGCGTTCCATGTGGCGGGAGCGTGCGAACAACGAGCTGATCCGCTTGGTGCGCTGGCCGGTGAAGGAACTGTCCCCGTAGCCCGCCGCGTCCAGCGCGGGATCGAGGTCGTCCCACAGTCCCTTCAGCGTCGCGTCGTCGACGAGGTCCTCGACGATCACACCGCCGTCGCGTTCCAGCACGGCGGCCACTTCGGTCACCGGGGCGGTGGCGGCAAGCCGGGTCAGGTCTGCGGTCATGGGAGTTGGGTTCCTACTCAGTTCTGTCGGTTTCGGACGGTGGAGCGGGCGCAGGCCCGGAGGCGTACCGCGATCCCGGGCCGGGCGGTCACCAGCGCACCGGCAGGGCGGTGAGCCCGTACAGCACCCCGTCGTCCTTGTACGCCAACTCCTCGACCCGGCAGTCGAGTCGCAGGCCGGGGAGGCGGTCGAAGAGGATGCCGTAGGCGAGTTCCATCTCGACGCGGACCAGATGCTGGCCCAGGCACTTGTGCCGCCCGTGCCCGAAGGCGACATGGCCCTGCGCGGAGCGGGACGGGTCGACGGCGTGCGGGCAGGCGAACCTGCCGTCGTCGTAGTTGGCGGCTGCAACCAGCGGCGCCACCCCCTCGCCCGCCCTGACGAGCTGCCCGCCGATCTCGACGTCCGCCACGGCCACCCGCAGCGGCACCAGATCCGCGACCGAGTAGAACCGCAGCAACTCGTCCACGATGGCGTCGTCGTGGACCCACTCCGGATGCGACATGAGCGGGACCGCGCCCAGGGCGATGTTGTTGGCCGTGGTCTCCTGCCCGGCGATGAGCAGCAGCAGGGCGGCACCGCCCACCTCCATCGGGGTGAGCTCCGCGGACGCGATCATCGTGCTGATCAGGTCATCACCGGGGCGGTGCCTTTTGATGGTGACCATCCGGCCCAGGTACCGCAGCAGTTCGGTGGTCGCCTGGTCGCGCTGCTCGTCCGTGGCGGCGAGTGTCACCAGTACGGCGATACGGGACTCGAAGAAGGCCCGGTCGGCGTCGGGCACGCCGAGCAGCTCGCAGATCACCAGCGACGGAATGGGCACCGCGAAGTCGGCGACCAGATCAGCGGGGCAGCCCTTCGCGGCGAGCGCCTCCACTACATCCTCGACGACCTTCTCGATCCGCGGCCGCAGTTCCTTCATGCGCCGCGCCGTGAAGTCCTGCATCAGCACCTTGCGGTACCGGTCGTGCTCGGGCGGGTCCAGCGTGGCGAACCACCCCGGGATCTGCGTCTGCGCGGGCGGCCCGCCCGTACGGCCGGGGGTGGGGAATCCCTCGTTGCGGGAGTCGGAGCTGAGGTGCGGGCTGATCAGCGCCTCCCGGACGTCCTCGAACCGGGTCAGCAGCCAGACCCGCTGCCCGCCCGGCATCATCGACCACACCAGGCCCTCGCGCTCGCGGAACTCGGCGTATCCGGGCGGCGGGAAGGACTCTCCGGGGCGGCGGAACGGGAAGCCGACCCGCCGCGCGGCGTCGTCCTCTACCTCTGCGGCTGTCACGTGCCATCCCCTCTCACTCGGGACGTGCCGGAAGGACGCCGGGATCCCGGCGCGGAACGCAGGATCGGCCAGTGGCGGCTGGCAAATCCCTAGTCCTCGGCCGGGATCCCGGCGTGGCCGGTGGTTACCAGAGGACCGGCAGCTGGGCCGGCCCGCCGACGAGCCGGCCCGCGCCGGTGACGAGGCGTTCGTCGGGAACCGCCGGACGCAGGGCGGGCATCCGGCCGAAGAGGGCGCTGAAGGCCTCGGCCAGCTCGATCCGCGCCAGGGACGCACCGATGCAGTGCCACACGCCGTGCCCGAAGGACAGGTGCGGGTTCGGCGAGCGCTTGCTGTCGAAGGTCCCGGGGGCCGTGAACACCCGCTCGTCGTGGTTCGCGAGCGCGAAGTCCAGCAGTACCAGATCGCCGGCCCGCACGCTGACACCGCCCAGTTCGAAGTCCTCGCCGGCGTAGCGCGGAAGCACGGAGCCGGACTGTTTGCCGGCCCGGAGCACCTCCTCCACCAGAGCGGCCATGGCGTCCTCGTCGTCGAGGGCGGCGTTGCGCTCCTGCGGGTGGGCGGCGAGGAGGATCACTCCGAGATCGACGTAGCTGACGACGCTTTCGAGTCCCGCGAAGAGCAGCGTCGCGGCGAGTGCCGCGGCCTGCTGGTCGGGCACGTCGGCGGCGACGAGCCGGGACAGGACGTCCTCGCCCGGCTCCTTGCGGGCATGGGCGGCCAGTTCCTGGAAGAGCGCGAACAGGGCGCCCGGGCCGGTCGCGGCCGCGTCCTCGGAGCCGACCCGGCCGAGGTCGCTGAGCAGAGTGGCGCAGCGCGCCCGCTCGGCGTCCGGCACGCCGATCAGGTCCTGCAGAACGCGCAGCGCGTACGGGAAGGCGAAGTGGGCGTGCAGATCGGCGGGTTGGCCGCGGCTGGAGAAGTCCGCGGCGAGTGCCTGCGCCACGTCCGCAACGCCCGGTCTGAGCGCGTTCATCCGGCGGGCGGAGAACTGCGGGGTGAGCAGTGCCCTGACCTCCCGGTGCAGTCGGCGTGCGGCTTCGGCGTCGTCGGTGATCAGCATGCGGACCAGCGGGCTGTCGACATACTGGGGCGCCGCTGCGGGGTCGGGGTGGCTGCGGCCGAGACGCTCGTCGTGGAGTAGTTCCTTGGTCTCGGCGTGCCGGGTGACGAGCCACGCCTGATCGCCTGCCGGGGTGTGCACCGGGCAGACGGGTGCCTCGTCACGCAGCGCGTGCAGAGGGCTCGGGGCGAGCACCGGACGTGCTTCGGTGCTGAGCTTGCGCATACCTGTGCTGTTGGACACTGGATTCCTATGGGGGCGAGGGAAGTCCGTATGCGAACAATGTCGGGGACGAGGTGCGGCATGGAAGCGCCTACCCGCGAAAGACTCGGGAAATCACGAGAAATATTCGGCCGCAGCGCGGGTAGGGATTGTGCCAGGAGGTATGTGTATTGCACCATGCAGTGAATTTGAGTTTTGCTCACTTTTCTCTGTTCGCATTGGACGCGCTGTGACGTGCTCCTCGGCCGTGATGTTCCATGGTATTTGCCAATAGGCAGGCAGTTGTCCGGTTCGTACCGGGTCTTTCGCATTCAAGGCCGGATTGCGAGCAGTGCAGCAAATCACGCAACGCGCGTGCGTATGATCGAACGGGCAAGGCCTGGTAGGGATCAACCCGCCAACCCCTGTGCGGGGGACGGCAGTTCAGGAGCATCGGTGGCCTCACCCAGCGGACCGAAGGCGGCCGGCCGGCCCGGACTCATCGGCCGGAACCTGGAGCTCACGCTCATGCGCGAGCACGTCCACCGGGTGACAGATGGCCGGGCGGTGCTGCTCCGCGGTCCCGCAGGCATCGGCAAGACCAGTCTGATGCGCGCCGCACTCGACGAACTCACTGACGACACCCACGTCCTCACCGTGAAGTGCCAGGAGTCCGGAGCCGGCGCCTACGCAGCGGTCCGTGCCCTGTTCGCCCCCCTCGCGCTGACCGGCGAGGACCCGGCCGGCCATCCGCTGCTGGACGGCAGCGCGCACCTCGCCCTGCCCGCCCTCATCCCGGACCGCGGTCCCGACGCCGTGCCCGCCGACATCTACGCCGTCATGCACGGCCTGTACTGGCTCACCGCATCGCTCGCGGCCGAGCGGCCCGTCGTGCTCGCCGTCGACGACATCCAGTGGTGCGACGAGGCGTCCCTGCGCTGGCTCGGCTTCCTCCTGCGGCGCGCCGACGACCTGCCCGTCGTACTGTTCATGACGCTGCGCAGCGAGGTCGAGCCCGAACGCCCCGACGTGCTGGACGAGATGGCCGACGCCTCGTCCTGCCTCACCGTGGACGTGGCACCCCTGCCCGAGGACGCCGTGGCCGACCTGCTCGTCGCCGCTCTCGGCACCGTCCCCGAACCGGCCCTGGTGACTCGCTGCACCGAACTCACCGGCGGCACCCCGTTCCTGGTGCAGCTGCTGGCCGCCGAAGTCAATGAACTCATCGCGGCCGAGGGGGGTACCGCAGACCTGCCCGACGGGCTCGGGTACGGCGTCGTGGCCCGCTTCCACCTCGACCGCCTCACTCCCGACCGGCGCGCCGTGGCCAGGGCGATCGCCGTCCTGGAAAGCGACGATCTCGACCTCGTCGCCACCCTCGCCGGCACCCGGCCCGGCCCCGCGGGCAGCGCCGTCGACGCGCTGCGCGAGGCGGGCCTGCTGCGCCCGGACTCCCTCGGCTTCCGGCACGACCTGATCCGGCAGGCGGTCCTGGAGGACACCCCCGAAGCCGAGCGGACGGACCTGCGCGAACGTGCCGCCCGGCTGCTCAACGACTCCGGCAACTCCGCCGACCAGGTCGCCCTCCAACTGATGCACCTGGCGGACATCCCCGACTCGTGGATGGTCACCGCACTGCGCTCCGCCGCGCGTGGCGCCGAACAGCGCGGCGCCCCCGCGATCGCCGGCCAGTACCTCGCCCGCGCCCTGCGCCACACCCCCGACGACGCCGAACTGCTCTCGGCCGCGGCCCGTGCCACCGCCCACAGCGACCCGCGCGCCGCGCTCAGCCGGCTGGAACATGCCCTCTCCATCGTGAGCGAACCGCGCACCCGCTGCGGGCTCGTCCTGCAGTACGTGATCACCGCGCTCGGCGCGCAGAGCTCGCTGCGCGCCTACGAACTCGTCGGCGAAGCCCTCCACCTGTGCGAGACCGAACTTGGCGACTCACCGGTCGACCAGGCGCTGCGCACCCGCGTGGAAGCGATGGTGCTGGTCTCCGGACTCGACGAGAAGTCGACCGTGCGCAGCGTCAGCGAACGCTTCCGGGACCACGAAATGCCGCCCGGCGAGACCGCCGAGGAGCGCCTGCTGCTCGGCATGCTCTGTGCCCTCGGCACCCTCGAAGGCCGGCCCGCCGCCGAACTCGTACCGGCCGCGCAGCGGATCCTGAGCGTCGGCGACGTCTCCCTGGGCGGCTGGGGCGCGCTCGGCGCCAGCCTCACCCTCTACCTCGCCGACGAGATCAAACCCGTCGAGGTGGCGCTCACCGCGCTCCTCGACCACGCCACCCTGCGCGGCGAGGCCTGGACCTGCGCCATCGCTTCCACCATCCGCGCCCAGATCCACCTGTGGACGGGTAACATCCCGCAGACCCTGTCCGACGCCCAGCTGGCCCACGACCTGGTCCGCCGTGACCTCTGCATGTTCAGCGCCGTCGGCTCCAACAGCGTCCTCGCCGCGGCCCTCGTACACCGCGGCGACGCCCACCGCGCGGAGGAAGTGCTCGCCCTCGTCGACCGGCCGCGGCTCGACCAGTTCGCCCTCGAATACCACACCTACCTGCATGTCCGGGCCCGCGCGCGAGCCGCCCTCGGTGACCTCGAAGGCGCCCTCGGGCACCTCCTGGCCTGCGGCGAAAGCCTCGACACCGCGGGCATCGGCAGCCCTGTCGTGGCGCCGTGGTGGTACGACGCCGCACAGGTGCTCGCCGAACTCGGGCGCCCCGCAGAGGGCTTGGACCTGGTGGAACAGGTCACCGCCGCCGTACAGCGCTGGGGCACTGCGCGAGCCCAGGGCATGCTCGCCCACGCCCGCGGTGTCCTCATCCCCGGCGACCCTGGCATCGACGAACTCGTAGAAGCGGCCCGCCTGCTCGACGGCACCCCCGGACGCCTGGAACACGCGCGCACCGAGTACGAGTTGGGCCGTCGCCTGCTCGACCGCGGGGACAGCGAGGGCGCCCGCGAGCGGCTGAGGCGGGCGATCGACATTGCGGTTTTGTGCGGTGACCGGCTCCTCCTGGATCAAGCGCTGCCCGTGCTTGCCGCCGCCGGCGGACGGCTGCGGCACAGCACCGAGTCACGGACCGACGCTCTGAGCGGAAGTGAACGACAGGTTGCCGATCGGGCGGCGGGCGGCGCCACGAATCGGCAGATCGCCGAAGCGTTGTTCCTCACTCAGCGCACCGTCGAGTTCCATCTCACCAGCGTCTACAGGAAGCTCGGAATCAGCGGTCGGGACGGGCTGGCGACCGCTCTGACTCCGGGGCGGGCACCTGCCCGTTGACCCTGTTGGGCTACCTGTTTATTGCCCGGTTTCCATCCCCGGGTTGACGAATATTCAGGAATTCTGGGGAGTCTACGCGCGTTCCGCCGGAACGCCTGCTGAAACAACGATTGTTGATTCCCCGGTAACCTCAAGAAAAGCTCAGGGTTCATGACGCAACCTGTAATGCAGCGGGTGGCTATGTAGTCTCAATTCGCAGGAAGAGCTAGTCATCGGCCCTCGTGAATCGAGAGGTACGCATGCGAAACCGTCCCCCAAGGTTCGCCGTCCGACCCCCGACCACTGCCGCAGCCGTCACCGACGGGCACGCCGCGCACCGACAGGCGTGTGTATGACGGCCGTCCCCGCGTTCACGCCCACGTCCCTCGTCGGTCGGGAGAGTGCACTCGACGCGATCGACGCAGCCGTGGCCGGCCTCGACCACGGCACCTCGGACCTCGTCGTCGTGACCGGACCCGTCGGAGTAGGGCGCAGCGCGGTTCTCGAGTGGGCCGTCACCCGGGCCCGCGCCGCCGGCCTCAGCGTCGGCGTCGCTCGCTGCACACCCTGCGAATCCCGCGTCCCCTACGCCGCCGTCACCCAGCTCATGTCCTCGCTCGGTTCGCCCAACAGGATCGGAGCGCTCGCCGCCGGCCTCGACCGCGGCACCCGGCTCACCACGGCCGTGGCCCGGATGTGCGACAACCTGCTCGCCGAGTCGGCCGGACGCCCCGTCCTGCTGGCCGTGGACGACGTCCACCTCGCCGACACCGACTCGCTGCGCTGGCTGGTCGAACTCGGCAGGCGGGTCCACCACGGCTCGCTCCTCGTCCTCGCCACCTCGCCGGTTCCGATCCGGCCGGTCCTCGCGCCCACCGGCGCGCTCGACCCCACGGAACCCTGCATCTCCCGGAACATACAGCTCACCCCGCTCACCCCGGACGAGGCACACAGCCTCCTGGAACGACGTGCCGGCCGCCTCGTCCCGGCGTCCGTGCGCGCCGTGTCCGCCCTGGCCGGAGGAGCACCGGCCGTCCTCGTCGCCGTGGCCGACCACATCGCCGCCCTCGATCGGTCGCTGCACACCGACGCCATACCCCAACTCATCGCCACCGCCCGCGCCGCCTGGTCCGAACACGCCCTCGCCACCGCGCAGGGCCTGCCCGCCACCGCGGTCCGGCTGCTGCGCACGGTGGCCGCCGTCGGCACCGTCCTCGACACCGACGGCATCGCGGCCCTCACGGGACTGACCGCCACCGAGTTCGGCGAGTCCCTGGACAGGCTGCGCGCCTGCGGCCTGTTCGCCGACGCCGACAATCCCCGGCTGCGCCACGCCTGGTTCGCCGACGACGTACTCGCCGGCATGACCCGCGCCGAACGCGACGAACTCCATCTCAAGGCGGCCGCACTGCAGGGCGGCGACGGCGTGCGCATCGGCACCGTCGCCGACATGCTCGGCGCCGTCACCGGACTCGTCCGCCCCTGGACCCCCTCGGAGGCCGGACCAGCAGACCGGCCGGGCGGCGAGGGCGCCGACATCACCACCGCCGCCCTGCGGCACGCCCTGCGTGAGCCGATGAGCGTGGCCGAGCGGGCGGGCCTGCTGAACCGGCTCGCCACCATCGAGGTCGTCACCGCCCCCCAGGCCAGCGACGGTCGGCTCCGCCAGGTCATGCTCCGCTACGCCCAGCCGGAGACCTGGCCCGCCGTGCTGCACGCCGCCGACCTCCTCCTGGGCCGCGGTGACGCCGAGGCCACCCGCCTGGCCATCGCCGACGTCCACCAACGGGCGCTGACGACCATCCCCGACGCCCAACTGCGGCCTCTGCGCGCGCTCGCCAGGCTCGCCGAGGACGAGAAGAGCGGCCCGCCCCTGGTCGCCCCGCCGCCCGTCCACTCCGAGCACCCCGTCCACCCCGCTCAGGCCGCCGTGCTCGCCTGGACCGCCGCCGCCCGCGCCGGCGACCGTACGAACGCGCTCGCCCTCGCGCGCACCGCGCTCGCCGAACCCGCGGCGATCCCGCTGATGTGCCACATCGCCGCCGCCCGCGCGCTGCTGTGCGCCGACGACGTCACCGGCGGCCGTGCAGCGCTCGCCGCCGTGGTCGCCGACGCCGGCCGCGTCCAGGCCCGCGCGGCCGCCGCACAGGCGCTGCTGAGCCGCGCCGAGGCCACCATCCGGCGAGGCCGCCCCGAGGCCGCCCTGGAGGACCTGTCCGCCGCCACCGCCACGCTCCCGCGGTCCTCCTGGCACCCCCTGCTGCTGCACCGGCTGATCGCGGCGGAGCTCCTCGCCCTCACCCGGTGCGGACGCCTCGACGAGGCGCACCGCGTGGAGGCGGACGCCAACTCCGAGGGCCACGGCGTTGCCGCCGCGTTCCTGCTGTACGCGCGCGCCGAACTCGCCCTCGTCGACGCAGACGCCGCGTACGCCCTGGTGCTGCTCGGGGAGTGCGGCCGGCTCCTGGAGTCGAAGGGCTGGCGCAACCCCATGCTCGTTCCATGGCGCGGCACCGCCGCCGTCGCCCACCAGCGGCTGGGAGCCCCCGCCACGGCCGCCGCGCTGCTCGCCGAAGAAGACCGGATCGCCGAAGGCTGGGGCACCGCCACCGCGTGCGCCAGCATGCGCGCCCGTACGCACGACGTATTCGCCGCCCTCGGCATCGATCTTCCCCGCGCCCCTGAGAGCGCCGCTGCGGCAACTGCCGAAGAAGACGCCGACGAGGAGACCCTGACCGCCGCCGAGCGCGCCGTCGTCGACCTCGTGCTGGCCGGCCACGCCAACCGGGAGATCGCCGGCCGGCTGGGCCTGGCCACCCGCACCGTCGAACTCCGGCTGACCCGGGTCTACCGCAGGCTCGGCGTCAAAGGCCGCGCGGCCCTCGTCGCACACCTGCGCACAGGGCGGGAAGGCGGCTGACCGGTGCTGCTGGAACGAGAGCAGGAGCTGACCGTCCTCGACAAGGCCGTCGTGGAGGCACAGTCGGGCGCCGGCGGGCTCGTTCTCATCGAGGGCCGCACCGGCACGGGCACCACCGCACTGCTGAGCCGGCTGGCCGATCTCGCCTCCGACTCCGGGGCGATCGTCCTGCGCGGCGACGGGGCGCCCTTTGAGCGATCCGCGCAGTTCGGTGTCGTACGCCAGCTGTTCCTGCCGCTGGTCGCCCAATCCCCGGCCCGGACACCGCGGTTCGTCACCGAGCACCAGCCGCTCTCAGGGGGCGGCTCCGGACCGGACGTCACGCCGGCCGCAGTCGCCGAGATCCTGCACTGGCTGCACATCCTGCTCGCCGGCGTCAGCGCCGAGCGGACCGTCCTGGTCGCCGTCGACGACCTCAGCTGGGCCGACCGGCCGTCCCTGCACGCAATCGCCCATCTCGCCGCCCGCGTGGACGGACTGAGGGTCCTGCTGGCCGTGGTCCGCAAGGACGGCCTGGCCACGCACGACCCGCTCGTCCGCGAGATAGCGGCCGCCGCCACCCACCGCGTCCGGGCCCGGAACCTGTCCCGGCACGCCACCACCCGGCTCGTCGCCGACCGGCTCGGCCCGCACTGCCCGGAGGAGTTCGCCCGCACCTGCCACGACGTCACCGGCGGCCGGCCCAAAGACGTCAAGGTGCTCTGCGACCGGGCCCGCCTGCGGCGTCTCGGCGCACCGGTCTGGGACACCACACAACTGCGTGAACTCGGCGACTCCCTGCGCCTCGAACGGCTGCTCCTGCTGCTGCGCCGCGAACCCGAGGCTGGGGCCTACGCCAAGGCCGCCGCCGTCCTTGGTGACCGCGCAGACGGCGAACTCGTGGCCCGGCTCGCCGGCCTGAGCCAGGACCAGTGCGACCACGCCCGCGGCATCCTCGCCGTCGCCTCGCCCGACACGCGCGACGGCTATCCGGCGTCCCCTGTGCGCGCCGTCGCCGGAACGGTCCTGGGCACCCTGTCCGTCGAGGAGAGCACTCGACTGCACCGCGCGGCATCCGTCCTGCTCGACGAGTACGGCGCCGGCCCCGAAGACGTGGTCGCACCCCTGCTCCACGTCGACCGGCTCGACGACGCCTGGGAGATCCACCAACTGCGCGCCGCCGCCGCGGCCGCCCGCAACAGGGGCGCTCCCCAGGACGCCGTGCGCTACCTCAGCCGCGCCCTCGCCGACGTACCAGCCACCAGCCATGTGCGTGCCGAGCTCCTGTACGAACTCGCGGTGACCGAGGTCGAGTTGGGCGCCGATGATGCGGGCCGGCACCTGGTGCAGGCCGCCCATCTGACGCCGCGTCTCAGGCGCCGCGCCGAGATGGTGTCCAGCACGCCGATGCACATCGTCGGCCGGGACCCCCAACTCGCCGAGCTCGTCCGCGAGACCGCCGCCCGCCTCGGTACCCCGCTTGAGAGCGATGTGCACGGCAGGTACCTGGCGATGCTGCTGGAGGCACGCGACCGCTACGCCGGACTCGACGACCCGCCCCTCATCGCCTCCGCACCTCGCCGACTGCGCGAGTTGGGCGAACCGCACGGCGAACCCACGGCCGCCGAGCGGGAGTTGCGGACGGTTCTGGTGTTCGCCGCCGCAATGGGCGGACAGGTTCCGCACCACGAGGTCGGGCGCATGGCCCGGCAGATCGTCGACCGGGAACCCGCACACGCCGCACTGCGCGGCCCCGCACTGGAGCTGCTGCCCCAGGTTCTGCACGCCGTCGACGCCCCCGACGACGGAGCGTCCTGGCTCGACGCCGTACAACTGTTCGCCTCGCGTGAGGGAACCCCCGCCCTCCGTGCCAGGGCCGAGGCCCAGCGGGGGCTCCTGCTGCTCGCCCGCGGAGAGATCGCCCTGGCCCGCGAATCCGGTCTGCGTGCCGACGCGCTCGTCGCCGCCGCCCCGTCGGAGGAGCGGCTGCAACCCACCCTCACCCTCGGCCGCGTCGCAGTGGAGCTGACCGACGCGGAACTCGCCGGGCAGGTCATCAAGTCCGTGGATGCCTTCGTCGACCTGCGGCTGTTCGCACTGAGCCGGGCACTGCGCGCCGTACGGGCCGAGGCACAGGGAAACCTGCACGCGGCACTCACCCACTACCTGGACTGCGGCCGCGTGCTGGATCGGGCCGGCTGGCTCAATCCGGCAGTGGCCGACTGGCAGTTGCGGGCAGCCCGGGTCCAGCAGAGGCTGGGCCGGACCGCCGATGCGATCAAGCTTGCCGAACAGTGCCACGAACGCGCCTGCGTCTGGGGCGCGCCCACCATCCTCGGCCGGGTCCTGCGGCTGCGCGGCACCCTGACCGACGGGCCACGGGGCCTCGCGCTGCTCCGTGAGGCCGTCTACACGCTCGAAACCAGGGGCAACCGCTTCGAATTCGCCCAGTCGCTCATCATCCTGGGGCGTCGCCTGCAGGACACTGATGAACCTCACGGCGACCGGATTCTGAACCGGGGCCGACGGCTGGCCGCCGAATTGAGAAACAGAACCTCGGACGTCGAGGAACGAAAAACGGATCAGCCCGCGAAGGCCCTTGCGGCGGGCCTCACCAAGGCCGAAATCACGGTCGCCGAGCGGGCTGCCGCGGGATTGAGCAACCGTGAGATAGCCACCGAATTGGGAACCGGTCTCCGTTCCGTCGAGAAGCATCTCACCAGCGTCTATCGAAAATTCGGGATCTCCGGTCGTGACGAGTTGACGCGCACTTTTGGGCAGTAAACCCTGGGCCCGGTATACCGGCTTTGACCCACCGATCAACGATCTTTATTGCGGCATTGCTCGGATGAGCGGCCGCTTTCCTTTATTTGCGCACTTAATCTTCGCTTTCGACGTTACTCGACGGATCGCAGGGACGTGTTTCGATCATGCCCTGACGTGCGGCATCACCGTTCGAAGGGCGGCGCCCCTGAATTATCGGCGGTGCGGTCCCGCAAGGGTACCGAACCATCGGGTGCGGGCACCGCAGTCTTAAGTACAAAAGGCCTGGTCGCAGCCATACTTGCCTTGACTTGATTTTCCCCCGGTGGCAATGTCGGTAACGGAAAAGCATTCCGTGAGAATGGGATGCCGATTCTGTTCATAAGCCCCGAGAGAGAGTGGC
>Ga0307516_10005937_pt1 | contig 14443 bp, 25 predicted proteins | sample 19_EM_MG_FD_203310 | JGI IMG/M metagenome (GOLD analysis project Ga0307516, IMG submission 203310) | Populus trichocarpa ectomycorrhiza microbial communities from riparian zone in the Pacific Northwest, United States - 19_EM | ecosystem: Host-associated > Plants > Roots > Unclassified | place... | reverse complement strand
AATGTCAAGGGACTGAAGGGTGTCTGCGCACCTCGACACCAAATCCATCGTCGACTTGATGTCTTGTTCGGAGAGCCATTGCACCGCGACGGTCGTGAAGTGAATCCCATTCGGGAGATCTAACAGTCGATGGGTGATAGATTGGATCCCTTCGAACGTAGTTTCCAACTTGAGGGTCCCGGTGAGTCTGGGTGAGGTCGAAGGAGGGATCCGCTCCCCATCTCGGGCCCTACGTCTGGGGCCCATGAAAACCAAAGTCAAATCCTCGAGAAGCGGAAAGGAACAAACGAGGCCAAAAACCTCCGAGTCCGGGAGGCCATTGAAGGACAGATAGAGCGATATGAGAACCGGGGATAATCCGTGCAAGAGGGCGAGGGAGGTCCGGCAATCGTCCCATCTGTCGGTGATCACGTCCAAGCTCTCGACGTAGCAAAAGGTAGTGATCGTGTCCACATCCGCGGCTGTGACGAGGTCGGGATGACGGATGGATAGAGACCGTGCATGATGAGCAGGAGAGTTCGTAGGATCCGGAAAGACGTTCTTCCACGATTCGACGCGAGCAGAGGCGCTGAAACTGATGTTAGCAAAGAGGAGTTTTCGCGTCCGGTGGATCCAGGATTTGGAGGCGAGGCAACAGGATTTGAGCGTGGTCGGATCGTCGCGCATCAGGTCGACGACGTGATCCAGCATCTCTGGAGGGAGGGGGCCCGGCATTTCGGTTTCGGTTAGGATGTCGGTGGGTGGTTGCTGCCCCTGGTTCCGGGGGCGTCTTGGCAGGGTTCGCTCGCGAGAAGGAGATGGTGGAACAGGAGATGAGACGGAGGTGGAACGTGGGAAACCCGAAGTTGGAAGCCACCCCCATGTCTGTGGTCCCTCCGTGAGACCTGATTGATTTGAACCCCCGTGAACGTCGGGACAATTCGGATCAGCGGTCCTGGCACATTCATCTATTCAAATGCGGTTCGGAATAGTGGCCCGACATACGAATTCGAAAAGCACAAGTCGTACCGTACTACTTGCATTGGCAAGCGGCCCACTGCCAATTCTTCACCTTCAGATCACGGCGTCCAGCGTATGCATAAGAACTGCAGGATGGACCGACTGCTTGGCCCAAAAAAAAACATTACATAAAAATGCGTAGGCAACCCCAAATGATGTGAACCGAAATGGAAAAGTGGAAAGTGAGGCAGAGGTGGAGGCGTTTCAGTCTGCGCAGGTGAATGGATGAGCCGCCAATCCCGGGACTCGAATAGGAATGGCCTGGGCGAAGGCGATGAACATGCATGCATGATCAGAGAGCTGCTCCCCTCTGAAGTCGAGGTTGGATTCCAACCTACGCAGTCAGTAACACCGTGGCACTATTACGTATTGGGTACCGGACCGAAAAAAAAAAAACTTGCGTGCCCCTGCTGCCCCCACCTTTCACCCACCCAAATATTATTAATAGGGTCCCAGCGGGACGTCTAGCTTGTCGCCTCTCGTCCACGATGCCACCTCCGTAAAACCTCTGCAATGATTTCAGTAACACGAAAATGAGCCAGAGAGCATCCAAACCTTTTCTCCAAGAGCTGGATCGTGCGGCTCCCATGAGTCAACATCGGCCATTTTCTCATCGTACTCGGATTCACGAGCGTCTGCAACACCAGGCGAGACGAACCGTCCCCCTCCCGAGGGCCTCCCATCTGGGGTGAGGTGGGATCGTGGTGGAATCCTCCGATTATTGCGGGTGGGTCGTCGTCTGAGTAAGGTCTCCGGAAAGCGACTATCGGTAGACGGCGCCTGGTGGATCATCAAGTCAGAACCAGAAGCCACCGAGAACCGCTGCCCAGCTCACCCTATCCGCAGAATCCTCCGAGTCCGATCCATCAGGGTTGATCACACTCGCCTCGAGGTCCCGGTAACCCGGAGCAGCATAAGGGGGGGCTGAAAACGCATGAGCAAAATGGCGGGTACAAATCGCAATCGGTTCACCTGTCAGCGGAAGCTCCTGTGATGGCTGAGGCGAGACTATTCCAGAGGAGGGAGATGTTTCACTCTCGCTTGTGCTTCCTTCGGTGCTTGGGCCAGAGTTTTGTGCGGGTGGATTCGTCGTTAGCGGAATGGTTATCCTCCGAGCAGAAGGTGGCGTCCAAGTTTCCGAAGCTCGGTCCAAACATTGCAGTACACCTTTGATGAATGGTCGGTCGCCTGTGTGGGCTTCCAGCAACCCTCCATCACATCCCAGATACCATCCGTGAACCACATCCCATCCTCTCCTCGAGGTCTCTCGGGGCGTTCACCCTTAACGATCCTCGTAACAACATTGTAGCCGTGACGCCGGGAAAACGGGACTCGGCCGCTCAGAACTTCGTACATCACCATCCCGAGCGCGTAACAATCCGAGCACTTCGTCTGACGGCTGTCCTTGAGACCGAAGAGCTCCGGGTCGAAGAGTTCTGGACTCATCCATCGCCACGTGCCGCCTTCTATAAATGAGTTCGAGGGCGTAAAGTTCGTGGCGTCCGACGCGATCGTGAGTAGTCCAAAGTCCGCCAGACGGGCATGACCGGCCTGGTCGATGAGGATATTGTCCTTTACAGGCAAAGTCCATCAGAGGGGGGGAGGTTCGAGCACTCGAGCACATACCCCTTTGAGATCCCCGTGGATCATTCTCTGACCGTGCACATGGATTAGCCCCGTCGCGACGTCTGCCAACTGCAGGAGTCACGCAGTTGTAAGCAATAACTAAGGGTGTCAGGCGCTTGAATTCGAGAACTTACGAGTTCAAACCGATTCACATCCCGATGTGCCGCCACAAACTGGTTGATGTTCCCGTTTGTCATCCACTCCGACACCATAGCGAGTCGACTTTTGGTCATTATCACCCCTAGCAGCGGCAGTACGTTCGGATGTTGAAGAGATCTCCACGCTATGACCTCCTTGCAGAACCTCTACAAATATCACCTTCAGTTAGCCGACACTTCCGAGGAAGAAGCGTTCGCCAATGACCTACGTTGATCATATCCTGCGAGTGATCACTACCGCGTGACCGCAAAACCTTGACTGCGACCTCCCGGCCACAATGCTCGTGCTTTGAGACATCCGCAAACCCACCGCGGCACACCACAACACCCGCTGGGTCTTCGCGTAGCTCGAAACGGAGTGATATGGGAAGCAAGTTGCGGCCAGCACACATCTTGTACAGCGATTTCACGCATTTCCTTCGGACTTGTGATGTGATTTCGAGACTGTTTAACATCTGAACGAATAGAGGGTTGGGAAGGAGGTCAATGGGCCAATTCCTCTGCGAGGAAATAGAGTGGTGACATGCCTCGTTCGTTATGTCGGCGAATGTCTGAGCGCCGTTCCCTTGGAGCGTTTTGACAATATCTGGTGCCTTCACGTTTGAGACGATCGTCTCGATCAAGGTGGGAAGTTCATCGAGGGGGACGGAGCGGTCGACCAAACGTTGCAAGGCGCGTCTATCGGAGTGGGAAATGTGCGGTTTGGAAGGGGCCGCATCTCCTGGGAGCAGATGCGAGGGTAGGCTACTCTCCCCCATGGGGTCTCCGTCGACGCCACCGGAACCAGAGACCACGGATGGCGCAGCGACTTCGACGAAACCGAGGTTCTCGTCGAGGGAGAAGCCTGGTGTGGGAGCTGGGAGACTAGGTTCGTCGGGTTGTCTGTCGTATTCACGTTAGCATGGTGGCCTCAAATATTCGCCGATGTATAAAACTGACGTGTCCTACATTGAGCGTGCAGTCAGGTGGCTGCGCGGAGGCGGAAAAACAACGTCAAACAACGCACCATTTCAAAACCGGGCGCTGGGGGTTCCACATTGGCGGACCCGCGCGCGTGTTGATTGGTTCCGCTGACCCCAAGGGCACCGCCTTGCCTCAGGCCTCCCTGAGGTAATTTAGAGACTGGATATTGTGAGCTGGGAACCACGTACATCGAAATCCCTTAGTATCTCCCATATCTCTGCCCGCCACGCCATAAGACACTCATCGGTCGATCCGGGGTGATGCTCCCGTAAATCGCGGGCACAGTTTGCCCGTTCGCCGACCACAGACTCGATGTGGCACACGATTCTGACACAAATTGTTACGCTCAGCAAGGAAAGTTGGGCTGGATTAACATACCTTCCTAAATCGTCGATTTGCTCCTCACTGGGACCGCTCGAGTTCTCCGCATCCTCCCCTTCGGTCACGGACTTCAACACGTGGCACATTCTGACACAGTCCTTGGCCAATTCGACAAATGGGTCTTCCCTTAACTCGTCCTGGTCGCGTCACCGATCAGTAGGTGTAAGAATCGGAACAGAACAATAAACCTCACCTGGACGAGAGTAAGGATCGCGATGACGGACTCGAACACTGCCTTCACGGGTGTAGATTCGATGATTTCCTTGACGGCAGTGAGGGTTTCTCCGTCGCTGTTCTGCATTGTAGTTGCTGTTGAGCGGTGCGCGACGTCGGTCGGCATGTCACCAACCGCCCAGGGTTTGGGGGCGGTCATGATGGAGTGTGGCGGGCAATGAGGGGTCGGGAGCAGTGGATAGTTGGATAGTTGGATAGTTGTGCACGCACAGCCTACAATGTATTGTACCAGGGCCGCCCATCCGCATGGTGGGTTGACGCCGAATTGATTTTTCGTTAACGGTCCGAGTGCAACGAAGAAGTGAGTTGCAACGGCAGATCGTGGTGGATTCAGTCAAGCTGGGGCTCAGGAAGCCGATATCGAGAGCCCAAACTTCACGCGTCAAGAGTTGTACTCAGAAAGATATTGGGTTCGACATCACTAGAGCCCGAACGTTCGAAGGGACAGTCGATACCCCTCCAGCGGTCCAACCATACATACACGCCCAAATCAACACGGAAGGATCACATCCTTGAAGCAAGCACTGGCGTACGCGTGTCTCGCAGTGAACTGGACACCAGAATAACGCAATGGCCACATGAAGCGAACGACGCGATCCTACTTTTCCACCTCACTGCCTACTTGTCCATTTTTCATAGGACGGAGGCCAATGAAAAAAACTACAAGGCCAAAGGCTTACAGTCCCGGAACACAATAATTTACGGGGTGACGAAGCATCAAAGGAAAGGAAGAGAGCAGATGAGCATGAATCACGATCGAAGGGGCCAGGTAGCCGGCGCTATCACCCCATTGATTGAGGGGGGGCGGGGCGGATGTTGGGAGTTTATGTGGTGGATCTGGGCATCTTATACCCTAGGAACTCGTGGGAAAAAAAAAAAAAAACCGATCAACGGCTGTCCGTGCTTCGTCATTTCACATGTGATTTGGAAGAGGTTCGCTGCGCCGAGCGGTCGCCGTCTCCTCACAATGGCGCCGTCGCAAAACGCCTGCAACGATTTCAGCGGCATACGTCAGTGATTTAGAAAGCACCCAAACCTTTTCCGTAGACCCTCCAAAATCCGGATCGTTTGGTTCCCAACCCTCATTATCCTTCATTTTCTCGTCACACTCGGATGCGTGAGCGTCTACAACGCCGGGCGCAACAAACGGTCTCCCTCCCCGGAACCTTTCATTCCAGGTAGGCTCGGGTCGTGGGGCCTCCCGTTCATTACGAGTATGCCGTCGTCTGAGTGGAATCCTTCGAGAGAGATTATGAGTAGACGGAGCCTAATGGGTCATAAAGTCAACAACAGAATCTGTCGAGATCACCCGCTCGGCTTACCCTATCCAAGATCCCTGCAGATTCCTCAGAGTCTGATCGGTCTGGATGTCTCACACTCGCCCCGAGCTGGTAACGTGAAACACCGCGGGAGGGAGTGTGGTCTGGAGACTCGTGAGCAAATTGGGAGATACTATTTTCGTTTGGGTCACCTTTCAGTGGGAACTCCGGCTGAGACGAGACTGTTCGAAGGGGGGAAGACATTTGACTCTCATATGTGCTTTCCTCGGTACTCGGGTCAGAGTTCCGTGCGGGTGAATTCGTCATCGGTGGGTTAGCTATCCTCTGAGAAGAATGCGGCACCAAAGACCTCGAAGCTCCTTCCAAACGGTGCAGTATGCCTTTGACGCACGGCCGGTCGCCTGGGATGGGCTTCCAGCAACCCTCCATCACACTCCAGATACCACCCGTGAACCACCTCCCTTCCTCTCCTCGAGGTCTCCCAGGGCGTTCACCCTTAATAATCGCCCCGATAATAGCCGGACCGTGGTGGCGGGAAAACGGTACTCGCCCGCTCAGCACTTCGTACATCACCATTCCCAGCGCGTAACAATCAGAATGTTTCGTCTGACGGCTGTCCTTGAGATCGAACTTTTCTGGATCGAAAAGCTCCGGACTCATCCATCTCGACGTGCCACCCGGGATAAATGAATTCGAGGATGTGGCGTTCGTCACGTCCAATGCGATTGTAAGCAGACCGAAATCCGCCAGGCGGGCGCGACCAGCCTCGTCGATGAGGATATTCGCCTTGACGAATGAAGCTCATCAGCGAGGGAGAGAAAAAAAGCCCAGGCTCTCGAAGACCTACCCCTTTAAGATCACCGTGGATCATTCCCTGACAATGCATATAGATTAAGCCCCTAGCGACATCTGCCAACTGCCAAAGTTATATTCGTCAACGACAGCTGAGAGTGCCAGAAGTTCGAATGGCGAGCTTACGAGTTCGAACCGGTTCTCATGCGGATGAGCCTTCACAAACTCGTTGATGTTCCCGTTAATCATCCACCCGGACACCATACCGAACTTGTTTCCGGTCATCATCACCCCCAATAGCGGCAATACGTTCGGATGCCGAAGAGCTCTCCAAGTTATGACCTCCTTGCAGAACCTCTATAGACGTTACGTTCGGTTAGCCGACATGTGCAAGGAAATAAAGGCTGCCAGTGACCCACGTTGGCCATAACCTGCAAACTGTTGCCCTTGCGTACTCGCAAAACCTTGACCGCGACCTCCTGCCCGCGATGTTCACGCTTCGACACATCCGCAAACCCACCCTGGCACAGTTCCACGTCTATTGGGTCATCGTGCAACTCGAAATGGAGCGCCTCTGGAAACAAGGAGTGGCCAGCGCATATCTTGTATAGCGATTTCACGCATTTCTTCCGGATTCGTGGTATAAAATCGAGACCATCTAACGCCTGACCACCGGAGACAAGAGGTTAATGAACCAATTTGTTACTGGTGATAGCGTGGTGACATGCCTCGTCCATTATGTCGGCGAAGGTCTGAGCGTCGTTCCCTTGGAGCGTTTTGACGATATCAGGTGCCTTCACGTTTGAGACGATCGTCTCAATGACGGAGGGAAGTTCATTCTGGGGAACTGCGCGGCCGACCAAACGTTGCAAGGCCCGCCTATCGGAGTCGGAAACGAGCGGTGGTTTGGGGGGGTTCGCATTTTCTGGGAGTAGATGCGAGGGTAGCCCCCTCTCGCCCGTGGGGTCTCTGTTGACGCCGCCAGAATCAGTGATCATGGATGGCGCGGAGGCTTCGGCGGGGCCGAGGTTCTCGTCGAGGGAGAAGCCTGGTGTGGGAATTGGGGGTTCCGCATTGAAGGACCCGTGCACGTGTTGATCGATTTTGAGGGCACCGCCTCGCCCGGGATTCCTCTTGGGGTGGTTTAGAAACTGCAGGAATTATGGGTTTGGGACCACGTACATCGAAAACCCTCAGCATCTCCCACATATACTTCCGGTGAGCGGAAAGGCGTTCCTCGGTGGATTCATGGTGAGGTTCCCGTAAATCATGGGCGCGGTTCGCTCGTTCGCCGAGCGCAGATTCGATTTCGTGTACGATCCTGGTGTCGCTTGTTACATCCAGCAAGGGGGGTTGAGCTGGAATAACTCACCTTCCTAAATCCTCAATTTGCTCCTCACTGGGACCGCTTGATATACCAGCATCCCTCCCTTCAGTTATGGACTTCAACACGTGGCATATTTTGACACAGTCCTTGGCCAGTTCGATAAACGGATCTTCCCTTAACTCGTCCTGGTTGTGTCACTGATGAGTAGGTGTGGGGATGGGAACGGACTAAAAAGCCTTACGCGAACGAGAGTTAGGATACCAATAACAGTCTCGAATACCGCTTTCACAGGTGTGACTCCGACGACGTTCTTGAAGGTGGTGAGGGTTTCTACGTCAGCGTTCAGCAGTGCGATTGTTGAGTGGTTCATGACATTGACCGCCCGTGGTTCGGGGGTGGACATGATGTAGTGTGGCGGGCAATGGGGTCGGGGGGACAGTGGGTAGTTGGATAGTTGGGTACGAGGCTGATCACTCATGACGTACAATGCACTGCCCTAGGGCCGCCCATCCCAAATAGCATCCGTGTGGTGGGTTGACGCCAAGGTAACTTTCCGTTGATGGACCAAATGACAGACGAAAGCGACGAGTCGAAGTGAGCCGTGAGAGCAGATCGCCGTCCAATCGCCAGCTTGAGTCAAGAGCCTGAATTATCGCGGGTCATCAAAGACATTGGAAACAGTCGATATCCCTTCAGAAGTCCAAACACACATCTACAAATCGACACGGGCAAGACCACATCCTCGAAGAAAATACGGGTTATCTCTCCGCGATGGGCACCACGTTACCCTTGTTCAAGACACTACAACACCAAATCACTGACAATCCCCCTCCCCGCCAACTCCGGCAAAAACATCGCCAGGTAATCCCTCAGTTCCTTCTCTCCCCCCCCCCCCCCCGGCGCGCATACGACCAAACGAAGCGAGTCCGAGGCCCAGAATTCGACTAACAAGCCGCCAAGATCCAACCACTCCTGATGAACCGTTTCCCAAATCGTATCTTTGATGGTGGCGTGATGAGGTAACTCCAACGACAACCGTTGTAGGTTCTCAGGTTGAGCGGTACGGATGGTCTCGCTGATCCATTCGGCATGCGGTGTCCCGCATCGAAACACTACATCTCGGAGTTTTGCTGCTTTGGAGTAGTCAATCCCAGTCATCTCAGTCGCGTCTGCGCGTGGCAGTAAGCTATCGATCGGGCGGAGAGTGCAGGAAACCCACCCGAGCGGTGATTCGTAATGTCAAGGGATTGGAGGGTGTGTGTGCACCTCGACACCAAATCCATCGTCGCCTTGATGTCTTGTTCGGAGAGCCACTGCACTGCGATCCTCGTAAAGTGGATGCCGTTCGGGAGATCTAACAGTCGATTGGTGATGGATTGGATCCCTTCGTACGCGGTGTCCAACTTGAGGGAGCCGGCGAGTTTGGGTGAGGTCGAAGGAGGGTTCCACTCCCCACTCATACGTCTGTGGCCCAAGGAAACCAACGTCAAATCCTCAAGAAGGGGAAAGGACCAAACGAGGCCAAACATCTCCGAGTCTGGGGGGAGATGAAGGTCAGGGAGAGCGATCTGAGAACGGGGGATAATCCGTGCAATGGGGTGAGGGAGATCCGTTCATCCCACCCGTTGGTGATCACGTTCAAGCTCTCAACGCAGCAGAAGGTAGTAATCGTGTCCACATTCGCGGCTGTGACGAGGAGGGATTGACGAATAGATAGAGACCGTGCATGATGAGCAGGAGAGTTCGTAGGATCCGGAAAGGCGTTCTTCCACGATTCGACGCAAGTAGAGGTGTTGAAACTGATGCGAGCAAAGAGGAGTTTTCGTGTCCAGCGAATCCAGGATTTGGAGGCGAGGCAACAAGTTTTGAATGTGGTGGGATCGTCGCGTATCTGGTCGACGATGTGATCTAGCATCTCAGGAGGGAGGGGGCGCGACATTCTGGTTTCGGCCAGGGCCCAACAGACGGGGATGTCAAAGGTGGCTGCTGCCCTAAGGTTCCAGAGACGCTTTGGCAGGGCTCACTTGCGAAAGGCAGATCTAGGCAGATGGTGGGACGGGGGCGAGACGGAAGCGAAACGTGGGAAACCTCAAGTTGGAAGCCACACTTGTCCCTGGGACCCCTCCGTGAGCCTTGCAAATTGACCTTGACCACTCCTTCTCTCCTCGCGCTAACTCCGGCCTACGAACAGAATATATAGAATCTATGACCCCGAAGTTGATGGAACACTTGGCATTGGCCGAATCCTCCGAGCTCCAGAGGACTCCCAACCCTTTGGATGTCTGGGGATTGGCTGTACTCGCTCGGCAACGGGTACCCGAACGAATTCCTTCTCAATGTGCCAAGAGTCCAAGTAGAGTACGATCCAATCTCGGGGGAGTGGAGGAGGTTTTTAACGGTCCCAAACCCATCGACGGTAGACCGCTCCGAGTATCGCCCACATATGATCGTGATCCTCCTGCGTCTTCCTTATTGAAGACCAACCACGACGTCTCCACACTCCGACCAATTTCCAGGCCGTCACCCTCGAGACGTCCAGGAAGCAACCCAGCCCGTTTCGCGTACTTCCTCTCAGTAGTCTCCAAGGACTGTCGGATTACTATTCGCGGTCGAGGGCCACATGAAGTGCGTAACGGTGACTACCACTGATTTGGACCCGGGGGTTCCGATGTGTGCGGGTGACTTGATTGGGGTGCGGTTAGATGCGTGTCGGGGGCGTTGAGACTTGGACGCGTTCCATCGCTTTCTTGGTCGTGTGAGTACGCATCCCGCATCGGCGATATCACGGTTCCTCGGCTCCAAACCTGAGGCCGACCCCCGCTCACGTATTCTCAGAATTCCCCATCGTCTGTTTTCCCACCGCCACTCTGGAGCTGTTATGGAACGATACTGGGATCCTACGCGTCCGAGATTTTATCGTTCAACATCTAGACGGCTCCTTTCATGCCTCTCCTACAAATTTCCCAGGTTCGGCCCAGACAGATATTTGATTCCAACCAGGCGGGTAGATAGGATAAATTACGATCTTTCAATGGGGATGAATGAGATGCTGAAGGTCAGGGATGAGCCTAGAATAGTGCCAAGAAAAAGCGGTTTATAAGTGGCCGGAGAGTAAGGAAGGTATCCACGGCCATAGGACCTTGAAAACACCGCATCCCGTCCGATCTGCGAAGTTAACCAGGGTGCCGCCCAGTTAGTACCACGGTGGGGGACCACGCGGGAATCCTGGGTGCTGTGGTTTTTCCTTCCATTTTTTCTCACTTTTTTTCACTCGAATTCTGTGTTCTGTGGTCTCTACCTACCACTGAGATTTAGTCTGGCATCAACTCGGTCGGTTTTCAGCCAGGGCCTTTGTCTTCGGGAGTTCCCGAAGATTACACGTGATCTTATCGGGGTGGATGCCGGTCCACACACGTTGGACATCATCTTCCTCTCGCCCCCACATTAGATGCTGATTTACAAACACGCGTAGAGAGGAGACCAATACGCGTCGCGGACGAGGGGAAGACGCGTTGGCGTCTCACCGGCACTAGGAATTACCACTGTTACCTTTAGCCTTTAGGTGGCAGACGGCACGGCGTGTTGATCTTTGATGCAATCGAAGGTCGTGCCCACGCCCACAACGCGGTCTATTTTGATCTCAGGCCCCTTGCAACCGCTATATCTGACAGGTGCACGGCGCGCGTAGTACCCCCCATTCCCACCGCTTTACCAGACGGAAGACGACAAAAGGCGAGGGAGGGAAAAAAAAGTCAAAGGGAAGGAGGCGAAAGAAAGAGGGATCCGACCGTGGATCACCTTGTGGACGTTCGTGCAGACTCTTTCGGTACTGGACGGCAGTTACACGCTCATTGGTTTCCAAGCGAGTGAAAGGCATCAATTCTCCTATGCGACGCCGACAAACCGCAAGTAAGATGAAATTCGTGGTCAAGGGATCGAAAATCTGGTTCGCGGGTCGACCACGGTCCAATCGTGAGAGAAATCCCTTCCAGTCCGCCGCATTCCCAGCCGAGCCCACGCACAAGACAGTGGAAATGACGTCCTCTCTAATTATCCTCCCCCCTTTCGAGTAGTTATGAGAGGGTAGTTGCAAACTCGGGATGAGGTAGACAGTCTAGATTCACCACAAGACGGCGTTTCGAGACGTCAAACCGTGGGAGGGAGAGGGGAAAGAAGTCGGCAGATATGACATCCATGGCTCGTTTCGCACTCCGAACTCTGAAAGGAGAAGGCAACGATTAGATCGGATCGGCACCATGGACGGTAGAGAAGGCGTAACCCAGTGGCGCGCCCTAAAGCCTCGTACCCTACCCTCCATTCCCGGTGGCGTACGTAGGATTTGAACACATTCGGCAGGGCTTTGACGTGAGCCGTGGGTGCTCAAAGCCAGGGCGTCAAAGGGGACACGAGGCAGGGTTTCTGAAAGAGTGAAAGAAGGTGGCCTGCGCAGCCCGCCTCACGTCTGGGATATATAAATGTCAGTGTTATTCGAGGGGAGGATTCTACACCAACGCTCTCAACTCTCACCGAATATCCCTCCCTATCAAAGATGTCCTTCCCCAACAACAACAGCTCCACCGGCATGAACATGAACTTCGGATATCATCTCGGCAACGAGGAGTCCTCGAACTTCGAGACTCCGTACCACCCCTACCTCGACTCCGACGCCCCGATCGCTGGCCCAAGCAGGTCCCAGGACTGGTACCTGAACCCCTCGTCTGAGGGATACCCTGACAAATCCGGGTACCAGGAAAGTACCCTCCTGGACGCGTCTGGGAATTACTTCGTGGACCCGTATGCCACTTTGCACACGGAGCACGCCTATGGCGGTTTCAACGTCGGTAAGTCCCTTCGCTGTTATTTTCAATTGCTTAGGCCAACGCTGAGGACCGTCTTAGGCGCAAATGTCAATGGCCAGCTCACGCACGAGTGGGTCAGAGACGTGCCTGCTGTATACCCATGTCCCGAGGCGGGGGGTTTGGCGGCTGCCCCCCGCCTGACTTTCACGCCGCAAACAACCGCGTACCCCCTGGCCACTTCCAGTGGCCCCAGTACCACTCTTCCGCCTCATTCTCAGCCGGACAACTGTAAGCACTCGCGACACCCCTGATCGAGACTCAATCGCTCACCTACATGGTTAGGCGGTCCGCACGCAACCCCGTACGCCGCAGGGACTCTTCGCGGCGGTTACGAACAACCGCTGGCTGGTCCGCTCTCAGACAGCCAGTGGTCCCACCCCCACCCCGCCCCTTCCGTGGACAAGGGCAAAGCCCGAGCCACGGACCATCCCTCCCTCAACCCGGCTGAGGCCGGAAACAACAGTGAGTGAATCTCCTTGTGGATAGACTTAGGTAAGACGCTTACCGATCACGAATAGTGTGGCATCGACGACCACACACCACCGAAATCTACACGGGATCACTCCCGCAAACGGTAAGTCACTCTCCTCGTCTCGCCGAAATCATCTCATTGATCGCGGTCCTTCCAGGTCACCGGTGTACCACCAAACGCCGACGCCCCTCCCCAAATCGCTCGGTCTTCCGGGCCAACGCGGTCCGGAAAAGGTGCAAAAGAGAAGGAGAAGGGGAAGTCCACGGGCAAGAGCAAGCGAAAGCGCACAGAGCCCTGGACCGTGCCCATTGACTCGAGCTGGGCGCAGACGAAGGATCGATTCATCTGTGCCCTACTCAATGAATATATTTTCCGACCCTCCGGGGGGCCTATAAACCCCGAGATGGCCTTCGCCAACATGAATAACCACACAAAAGAAGATCTCCGCCAATCGGTAAGTGATCTTTTTTACCGCGATTGTGACCATCATTTAATGTACTTGTTCATGCGGCAATAGCCAATCGCGCCTCAGGCGTCCACGTCTAAGGCCGACAGGAAGGAAGCCCGCGTATATGAGCAGTATCTGACTCATATACTGATGGAGTTCCGCCGATCGAACGGTGGAGGAGTGCAGAACGAGAAGTCCATGTACACAAAGAGTAAGTGATCACTCACCGTCGTTTGTGTGCACAGTTGATGCTGATGGGGCCCAACTCTTCACAGTCCTGAGAGAGCTCAGCAACGAGCTCGCGCCGATCAACAAACGGCGTGTCCTTCGGGAGGGCACCTCAAAGAAGGTGGATCCGAACGAGCTGGACGACTCGGAGGGGGCGGTGAGGCATAGGAAGAGGGAGCAAGGACGGAGAACGGCCATTAGGGACCTCCTACATCAGATAAGTGGTTTCTTCCTGGTCAAGGAAGGAAGGATGGTCTCTGGAGGAGAAGTCATTCTCTTCGGTAAGTTGATTGTCACAAAGTCTGGATCAACGCTTCGCTCACCAAATTGTTTAGTTATCATCTATCTAAGGATAGGTGAGCTCGCCTTCCCAGGGCTTATCAGCCCCCGGTCTCCCAATCGCGGACAGTAGACAGCGGCTGTGCGCATTATGGACTATATTTATTAGTATTTATTAGAATACCCATCTTTATACTATCATTCCACAGATTGAAACGATACCTCGTCAACTGGACCGTGGACTCCCCCAACCAACTTGCGGATCCGGCAACCTTCCCAGGCACGAACGGTGTGTTGTAAGTCTCGGAAACTGGTAGTCGAGTCGCGGGTCACGCCGTGGACACATCGGGATGAGAGTTGGTGGGATTCGAACGACACGGGACAAAGTGAACCCTGG
>Ga0307516_10005936_pt1 | contig 14444 bp, 28 predicted proteins | sample 19_EM_MG_FD_203310 | JGI IMG/M metagenome (GOLD analysis project Ga0307516, IMG submission 203310) | Populus trichocarpa ectomycorrhiza microbial communities from riparian zone in the Pacific Northwest, United States - 19_EM | ecosystem: Host-associated > Plants > Roots > Unclassified | place... | reverse complement strand
GAAGCCTATCAACTCAACTCATCATCTGATAGTCTTATTGACCTGAATACCCCCGTCTAGAGCCCGCGGGGGGGTAAGGTTTCGCGTGCCATTTGGCACGGAAACTAGTTACGGACTAGGGGATATGCCTTCCACGCCAAGACAGTGTTTCTGGTGAAGTCGTTGGATCTTCACGGATCTTTGGGTTCTTCTTCCCTCTCCATCACGATGTCCCAAGCCATCATTCCTTGTAGGATATTCATACAGTCTTCCTTCCAGACTGCGTAGTTGGTACGATCTAGAAGGTGGATGTTGCCCAGTGGGTGCTTGAATGATTCTTCACTCATGATGAGGATCGTATCGATGTGGATCTTCACTGGCTCCTGAGGAGCTATTTTTCCCATAGGAGTATGACGATTGAGAAGGTGACGTGAGGTTTGTAGGTATTCGGAGCGGTTACGGCTCCGGGCTCATAACTTGTTAAAAATTGCCCGATCACCATTTTCTTTTGAGAGTCTTCATAAGTACAGAAAGAGAGAGTGAGAGAAAAAGATAGAGACAGAACGAGATGATTTGATTGTTGACAAGTGATGAAATCGCTCGAGGTAGACGTGACGAGTATCTTATTCACTGTTATGTAGAAGTATCTAAAAGTGTAGAAGAAAGAATGCAAAGGACGCTGCTATGGAAGAATGCCAAGCCGTCGTTACCAGGGTCCCCCTGCCATTGCCACTGCTATGGCGTTGCTGCTGTCGCCATTGCTATGGCGTTGCTCCACACAGCGTTGCTGCCGCCACCGTTGCTGTGATGTCACTTCCGTCATTGCGTCACGCCGGTGCGGCGAGAAGCAATTCCAACATCAACGCCACTGCCTTGCCCGCTCCACATCCCTGCCTTGCTCACTCCACATTCCTGCCCCATCCGTTCATATCTCTCCCCTCTTGTCATTGCCCCTATCCACCCACGCCCCTGCTCTTGTCCTTATCCACAGTCGCTATTTGGAGTCAACCGAGCCACGCCCATTACATATTCCAGCAGTCACGCTTGGTTTTCCTGATCATGCGTCGGAGTTCCCATCTGGCATCCTGCACTCAGCTAATGCCCTTCATCTTCAACCCCTGCTGTGGCCTCCCCAGGGACTTCCTTAGATCCTTTAGCTGTGGGTTTCACCACTGCTTGGACTTGCTGCACCACTGCTTTGCCCGGGCGTGCTGATTTAGAGTCCCCACCATGGCCTCCCGCAGCGTCACCTCTGCCATATCCACCTCTTCCACCGTGCTGTTGTCCACAAGCACTGCAGATGCACCGACCCCTCTTCGGTAGTATTCTTGGGCCTGGGCCTGCTTTGCTGCTGCTACCGTTGCCTACTCTTCGTCCTCCTTCCCCTTCGGGTTTCAGCTGCTGATATCCCACCCTGTTGTCACTGTGCTGGTTGCATCCCCTAGGCTTGCCGCCCCCAGTACTTCCCACTGCAAGAGTTCATGGTCGGAGTTCGTGGCCAGGCCCATGCTCCAGTTGAGTGCAACCTCTGGTGAGAAGAGGGTCAAGTCAATGATGGAGTGAATGTCAGTGCCCACTACCATCCTTGTCTCTTCCTCTGATTCCAGACCACCAGGTCATGCAGCTGGATGACCTGCTCCCAGAAGGTGTTGTTCCTGGGCCTTGTGGTACTGGGATTCCACATCTTGCTGTGGGCGTTCATGTCTCTGGCTACAATAACCCGTTTGTGCTGGGCAATCTCCCCCCAAGCTGTTAGTTGGGCAGGCTGGTTGTTCTCATTACCAGCATGCCGATCATAGACAATGGCAATGATGATCGCTTCGCAGCTGGGAGTGGTGACCTCCACCACCTGGATGTGGTTCGCAGTCCCTGCGGCTAGGTTCTTCAATTCCATCACCTGGCACTTGGAGACCCTGTTGACAGCTATCCAACACTTTGCCGGCACTGTCTCCTCGCCCCTTATGAAGCTGAAGCTGGGGTGGGAGCATGTGCTATCCTTCTCGTTTGTCCCCTTCGGTTCATGGATGAGAACTATGTCGGCTGCTCTCCTCACTGCCATTTCCAGCACTCCCTCCAACACTTGTCCACCCCTGGTGCAGTTATGCTGGAGTGCCACCAGTTTAGCAACCTGTGAGACCGCCATCATACAGCCACGGGTTGGGCGGTGCCATTTGGTTCCTTTTCAGTTACCTCCATAGCATCTTCCTTCCACTCTGGAGAGGACTTCACTGGCCCGCCTTCTGGGGCCCAGCTCAGCAGGGCCGATCCTCCAGTGCTAGTGGTGGTGGCTGGACGCGTGGGCTACAGTGGTTCCGCGTTGGCTGTGCCGTTGCGCCTGACCCAGGCAATCTCGTTGGCGGCCTGCTTTGCTTGACATCTGGCGTCCTGGGTTGGGTGTCTGCCCCAGCGGTTTGGGCACTTCATTGCTGTGTGGGGGCAGACCTTCCCAACCTTCCCGCACATTGCCACCTCACATTGGTGCTCCTTGGTTTTGTGGCTGCCTACACAGATAGTGCAGGTTGCTACCCCTCGCTGGCACTGGAACTCTGAGTATCCCCACTGCCCGCACATGCCACATGGGGTGTCCACTTTGTTCGGGATGTAAGGAAGGGCCCGAAACTTATTGCCTGCCTCCCACATCTCCACCAACAGCTTTTCTGCTGCCACCTTGCCTGGCACCTTGAAGATCACTGATGCCTCGTTCTTTGGAAGTTGGCCGGCCCGATGGTGCCACTCAATTGTACTTACCACCCACATCCACTTCATTGAGAGGGGAGGTACCACAACTACTGGGTTCTCTGCCTCGATCTGCTCCCTGAGCTCCAGAAGCCCGTTCGGGTGCCGGTACCGGTTTTAGGGCTCCCGGATCTTGAACTCCGCCCATGTCTCATTCGCAACCACATTGATGATGGCTCTGTTGGCTTTGCGGGCCACATCTAGGACCTCCTTTTTGAACCAGAGGAGCATTGCCGCCGACGCCCCAAAGCATGCGGTTGTCAACAGTCTTCCCTGCACCGAGATTCAGAATGCCTCGGTTCCGACGTGAGCCAGGGCCACCTTGCTGAGCGCTATGTTGATGAAAGGCAGCGCACTTGTCACCACCACTGGGTTGATCTGCGGTGCTCCTGCCGCTCACGCAAACACAATTCCTTGCTCGTCGTGTGGGATCGAGCCCTTGATGGGTTCCAGCCCAGTGGGCTCCCATTTTGGTTTTTCTCTGTGGCCCACCCGCCTGTAGTCCAACTGCGGGACCACTGCTGCCGTGGCCGCTCTCTACGCCCAGTTGCTCTGCTGCTGCTGTTGTTGTTGCTGTTGCTACGGTACCTGTGATTACACCTGCTGCTGCCGGCGCTGTGTCTGTTACTGGTGTACCTGCGCTGGCTCCTGCTGCTGCTGCCGCAGCTGCACTGGTGGCCCCTGTGGCCACGTCTTACTCCTGTGTCCCTGCTACTGTGGTGCTGCGTTGGCGCGGACCCACTCCTCCACCCACAGGCTTGCCAGCCCCCGCATTCCCGCCATTTGCGCAATCTCCTGCCCGGCGGCCACCTCCTTCGCATTTTCAGGGTCCGCCAGATCCTGGATTGGCCTGGCTGCGGAGCTGTAACTTTCCACCTCTTCCTTGCTCAGTGCCCCGTCCTCTCATTTCTTCATCGCTGCCACCTACTCTCTCTCTTTCCTGGCTGCCTCCTCGTTCCTCTTCTCCTCCACCTTCTTCTCTGCCTGCTTCGATTTCGGGCGCTTCAGGATTGATCAGATGGACGCTGCTGGCTCCTCCGGCTTCATCACCTTTGCCGTACCAACCACTGCCTGCCTCTTCCATTGGCGTGCCACGTGGCCCCTGGCAGGCAGTACCGTGATCTTCTTGCCCTTTCCCTTCTTTCCCTCCTTTTTCTCCGCGTTGCAACAAGCACTGGCTCTCCCGACACCGGCACATGCCTTGACCCATAGACGCCTTCCCGTTCTACCCCTTCCATATCGTCCCTTGCTCCACCTCTTCTTCCGCAACTGCTGTGGCCACAATGCCTTCCATAGGCTGAGGCACCGCCGCCGTGATCGGCGCTGCCCTCCCGCGGAGACCGGGGCCTACCTGGGGTGCCACGCGCTCACGGTTTCCGCCGCCCCTGGGCCCCCCTGGTGCACTCTCCCTTCCCAGGCCATCTCGCTTGCCAGGCTGTCCACTGCCTGCCTGACCTCCCGGATGTCCCTTCTCCTCGCCTCTACTAGCACCCGGGCCAAGTCCTCCCACTGCTTCAACTCCCACTGCCCCTTCTGGGTCAGTTCCATCTCGATGGTGTCCATAGTGAACAGTTTTACTGCCAGCCTCTACTCCCTCTCCTCCACATCCGCCAGCAGCCTTGCTGGCGCTCTTACTTCCTTCTCATTCTCGTCGGCTGCCAGGACTCCCATTTCTTCCATCATCCACGCTTCCAGCGCGGTTACCTTTTTCTCCATTTTTCGCTCCACCCCAGCTATGGCTGCCAGGATTTGCTCCAGCACGAAGGCTGCTGCAACGCCAGCGGGCATCGGCCGTACCGCCGGCCAGGTGCAGGGACTGACGCGTCTCAGGGTGCCCACCGCCATCCTCTTGCTTCCCTTGGTCGGCGTGACCGGCACTGGCCTCGGCATGCCATGGGCCACTGATGGCGCTGGGGTGATGCTCCCCCACCTGGCTGGTGTGGGTGTCGGGGTTGTTGACCTATCCGGGTCTACCACGCCCTCTATCTCGTCCTCCCTCTGAGTGGCCATCTCCTCCACCCACTCATCCGGCGCCACATCTATTCCCCCTGCCTCCTTGCTTCCCACCATACGTAGCTCCCGGCCGCCCTCTATTTCCATGCCCTCTCTGAACTCCTTGGCAGAATTTGGGGTCAGAGCTGTTCGCACCTGCTGTGGGCTGCTGGAGGCCGCCGCCAAGAGTGAGCGCGCAAGTGCCCCTCTCATCGCCTGCTTGGCTGGTGTCGCAAAGATGTTGTCTTCATCGCGCGAGCTGTTGCTGAGTGCGTTTCCGCGTCTGAAGAATTCCTGGGTGCTCTCTACCCTCCTGCCCGCTCCGGTAGCGGCCCTTGTAAATTTGGGTCGTCCAGTTCTCACGTCCACTTCCATCCCTACCACCACACTGCCCTCGAGCTCGCTGAGCTCGCTCCCGCTGTCCTCCTCCATTTCCTCCCCCCTGTGGTCCCCTCTATCTCCCACGTACTCCTGCAGTAGGGAGCCCTCGCTCGGGCCACCGCTGGGAGTCACCATCCGGGCTGCCTCGCTCGGTTTCGTCCCTCCACAGACATCAAGGAGTCCGTGAAGTCTTATCAGTCGCGAAATTGGGTGTGTCGGTGGAAAGTCTTGGTGTTTTCTAGAGTTGAGTTTTGTCCGGGGTGTGATGGCTCGGAAAGGTCTTGCGTGGGGTGGAGGTGGGGGGGTGGAGGGGCGCAGGCGGTATTTGGCGTACTGAAATATCGGTCTTGCGATGTTTTCTTCTTGCAAATCGGGTGCAGTGTGTCTGGGAGGGCTGACGCCCACGCACTGAAGCGGAGCAGGAGTGGGAGTGGGAGTGGGAGCAGATGATTGTTGCCACTTCAACCGGCATTATATGGAAGCAGATTGGAAACCTGAATTAGTGAGAAATAAACTCTCTTCTTCTGACATTCCGGTAATCGTGGAGATGTGTACAAAACCGATCAAATGTTTGGTCGAGCGGTGATGGCATGATCCCCATGTCCCCCATATTATCGTTCCGCTGGTAATTCAGTGTTCCCAACAACTGGTATTCACTCACAATACGTGATTGCATGTGTTTTGTATTGACACCAGATTGGTGTGTATTTTTTCTTCGTACGAATCCCAGCAACCGAATATTACCGTAGTGACACGGTAATGCAGCCAATCCGGCGTTAGGGTATTGATTTTACACAGCTTCTTGCTACTGTAGCTACCAATCATAGGTCACGAATCGCACTCCTTGTCTGCACATTTTTATCTCCTCCTATCATGTTAGTCTTCAATGGCTACTTGTACACATTGCCAGGCCCTCTGCCGTCAATGTGCCGTCCTACGTCATCCGGCCAACGTGCCGTCCCATGTGCCGTCCCGACATGTCTATGCCCGGCTTAGGGTCACAGTTGTTCTCGATTACTTCGCCGCCATGGATAAGCGGAGGGTGGTCCCACCCCGGCTGCTGGACACACAGAGAAAGGTGTCAGAATGGGGACTCCAGGAGCGGCGAGAAACGGAGGAGGAGAGACGGGTGGATATAGAGGGCCAGCGGGCCGAGGGTGAGAAACAGCGGCTGATCCTCACCACGCCGCCCTGCATTCCCTCAATGGGCGAGTAGTAGTATGGAGAGTTCGGGTCTGCGTCCCTTTTGCCTTTGTCTTCTGTTTTGCCACTCTGCCCTCTCCTTTGTCGTTTTCCGGGTTCGCAATACAACTTCTTGGGGCACCTCAGCGCGGAGGATGGAGGGGAGCCAGTAACGAGCCGCCATTGTACCGACTGTGGACAGGAAACTGGCCCGAATTAAGCCGCCATGATCTATCTAGCTCTGTCCTCGAGCAACCATAAGACTCCAAAAGAGGGTAGATCCGCCGGCAGTGTCAGGTAAGTGACTACGTACCCGCTTCGCTGCCCACCACATCCTTCTTTGGTATGCGTACCCAGTGCGGCCTGGTGTTTTGGGTAGGGTTGTGGCAAGCCCTCCAGAGTCGCACGACTAGCCAACTGGGAGCGACCGAACTTCTTCTTCCCACAACCACCACCTCCTCCTCCACATCTACAACCGGCACCTCGGCGCCCTCCGCAACCTCTGCATCTCCTACTACCTACTACCCATCTCGTGTTTGCCGCTGCGTCCGCCACAAAGCCACAACATGGCTACCGATGTTGAAATGGCGGATACCTCAGCAGCCGCCGCACACGAAGAACAACTTCCAAACGTTCCGTTTATCAAAAAGCGGACAGCAGAGGAGGTGCTGGGTTTCATACAATCACAAAACATCTTGCAGAACGGCGAGAGTCGGGTGGGATTCGAGGCGACGCAGATCGACGGCAACAGCTTCTTGATCGAGGACGACTCCGTACATTTCTGGCAGGATTTTTGTCAACTGCAGATTGCTCCGAGCATACGGCTTTCCACTCTGGTGAGGAAGGTGAAGTGTATCGGTGATGAACAAGCGAGCGGTAATGATTCCTTTGTTCCGGATATGTCGGGGGCACTATCCAACTGGCTAATACTGGGACAGAGAAAGTATCACCACCAATAGTCGGTTATACGAGACTCGAGGTGATGATGAAGCGTATCTTTGATGAACAATCTCGCGGTAATGCTTCCTTTGTGCCGTTGATGATGGGGTCACTATCCAACTGGCTAATACTGTCAGAGAAAGCACCACCGCCATTGGTCGATTTACCGAGACTCGAGCTCTTGCGTGAACAGCAATGGGCGAAGAAAGACACCCTACCCGATAGCGTCATTCGTAACTTCGAGTTCCCGAGGTTCGAGACCGGGACATGGACCCATGCCGGTACCGATGCCGGTGCTGATACCGATGTCGATACCAATACGAACCCATAGGAACGGCGTTATATGTGCACGGCGGAAAAGTTGTCGCTAGGGCATACCAGGAGCAGACCTGTACTACAAGGGATTGGCCGTCTGCCATGCGGTGCGGATGACCTACTCGTCCGAGAGTCATATCGGGAGCTGTACGGTATTCTTGTTGCGGATCAAGAAGACCGGATGAAGCACGTTCAAGCTGGGGAGAGAATACCCAATTGGAAGACGTTCACCCTGATTCTTGGCCAGCCGGGCATTGGAAAGACGTGGTTCCTATCATATGTCCTTGTGCGGAGACTTTTGGAGAGAAAGCCCACTATTTTCCAGGCCGTCGGCTATGCTAATGACGATGTCACTGTCACTGCGGCAATCCACTACCTAACCAGTGCGAAAGGTGTCCACCCGACACCAGACGCACCATCCGCCCCCGAATTTATGGACCCGGAAATATGGGTTTTTGCCGATCACCATCCTGTCGGAGCAGCCCGGCGACCGGGTCATAAATGGTTGGTTTTTTTTTTTTGGTTTATTCATTACTCGCATGCGACCTATGGAGATCATGGCGAGATTATGTACAGTCTAGTTCCTGTCCACTGTCTGCGCAGTGGCGGCACGTAGCTGGCACCCCTTCGCCCTCCGTCCAGGCCTGTCCTAAGGAGATGTGGAGCGCACTAAGGAAAGTAATGAGGAAAAGAACAAATGAGAAAGACAAATTCACCAGTCTAGCGCTCTCCGGCGGACGCCATGAAGTCCGGCGTGGGGAGGAACCGCGGTGCTCCCTCCCCATCCGACTCCTCAGCGCCCGCTCCCTGCTCCTCCACCCACTCCCGCACCTCGAGCTCGGACACCGCGCTCACGGCGTCACCCCCCCCCCCGGCCCCCGCCTCCCCACATACGTGGAGGGAGGAAGTCAAGTACCTCCCGGCTGCACCTCCCATCGGACAGGAGGTCCCGCACCTTTTACCGGTCCTTCCACCTCCCAGTCTCCTTCTTCACCTCCGCCCACAGGATCTTCTGCTGCGCCTTCCACTCGGGGCACATAAATGGTTGGTTGTGGTGACGTCCTCGCCCCGAAAAGAAACAGCCATCATTTGATCAAGATGTACTCTCCCCGGACTTACTACCTCCCCGCTTGGGGATGGAGGGAAGTTGTCGCAGCTGAGTAAGTCCTGCCTCCCCGTTTGCGCACAAGAAGTGTTTTCGCAATTGAGCCGGATTCGTCAACTAACGTGCTGGCATTCACGGTAGGGTCCTTAAAGGCGTCACGCAGGACGTGTGGGGCACACTGTCTACAGTCCTCACCAAATACGGTCCAATGCCCCGCCTGCTTTTCGAGGATCTGCTGGTGCCTGATGCTAGCCTGAGACACGCCCACCAGATGTACCAGTTCCTTCTTGGGCAGTCCGACACCAGGACATCTGCCGATGTGTTGGAGGCTCACATGCATCGTGTTTTCCAGGGTGGTGCACTGTTCCAAGCGGTGGAACTAGGAGGAGAGGGAGTTATTGAAGTCCAGCTCGGTCTCCAGACTTACCACACGTTCAGCAAGGTTTCGGAACTTGGCAGCCAGCTTCGGGAAGCAGCTGGCTCTCACAACGTCAATCCGGATATTGTGGGCGCGTACTTCCGGCCGCAACAATTGAATCTCACTTCGATGGACTCCTTGGTGGTGAGCAATTCCGCCACCAGCAAATGCTAACGCCAATGCTGGTGATATTCCAAATGACACTGAGCAGTTCCCACCCAGTGGAGGAGGATGGCCTTGCAAGCATCTGGTCGGCGATGCCTGCGAGTCTTAAGCAGACGCCTGCCATACTCCTGTTCATCGTACCGGCCGAAGCCGCGAAAAAGTTCTGGAGGCAGACGATTAAACCCTCGGACGGCAAAACCCCAAGCACCTAGGAACCGTGGCACCAATGTCATGTTAATATGCCGCAAAGCTTTATGGGAAACCCCAATTCCAAATCGAAACACGCCAGATGCCGAAGGTAGATGAGTGGGCTAAGATCGCGGCGGAGGAACGGACGACAGCGCAGGTGGCAACCCTCCCACGACCCCTGGCCAACGTCAAGGGGGGGATCACGGAGAAGAAGTGGGTGGAGGCACGTCAGAGAGCCGGAAGCCGGACTTCGAAGACGAAGTACCGCATGACAAAGAGCCAGCGGCCCGATGGCGTCGTGGCCGGCAGCACCAAGAGGCTCGCCTCCAGGTACTACCAGCTGAAAACGGGGCATGCCCGCTCCGGCCCGAACCTGGGCTAAGGCTCGCACCACTGCCCAGTGCTGGTGGTGCCAGGGCCCCACGCAAACGAGAGACCACCTCTTCAAGGTGTGTCCGGAATGGAAGACACAGCAAAAGGCTCTGTGGGCGGAGGTGCAGAAGGAGACGGGGAGGTGGAAGAGCAGGTGGAAGATCCGGGATCTACTCGCAGACAAGAGGTGCGGACAAGCGGTGCTAGACTTCCTCTCCTCAACGGATGTGGGAAGGATTGCGCCTCAGCTGGAGAGAGGACGCTGGGAGTCAGGTGTCAGAGTGGGAGCTCAGAGTGCGCCGGGATCGGGAACAGGAACGGAGGGTGGAGGCGCCTGGTGCCGCGGACGGCGTGGGCTTCGGGGAGGAACTCCCGCTATTCCTCCCCACCCCCCCCGTTCATGGCGTCTGCAGGCAAGGATTAAGGGGTGGGTGTGCTCCCCCTCTGCTCAGTCCTTTGTGTGTTACTTTGTAAATTTTCCTTGGGGCGCTTCTACTCTCTCTTGGGACAGGCCTGGGCGGAGCGCAAATGGGGAGCTTGCAACGTGCCGCCACTGCGCGGACTGCGGACAGGAAACAGGGCAAAATGTACGCCGCAATGACCTATATAGGTCGCATGTGAATGAACAAACAAACAAAAAACGCCAGACGCCGAATCCGCGGTATAGAGTGTGCCCGAGCACGACTCCTCCGGCCTCGCTTCGGCGGCCCTTTGTGCACCGCCCGTTTTCCCGAAGCCAAAAGGAAAGCCTCCTCGGAAGCGGCTGACAACGAGGTTGAGGAGGTGGGTGACTACGATTACGATGCGGCTCCCCTGGAGGGGAAGGCGAATAAGGCTCGCAAACTGGCCAATGCCGCTACTCGCCGGTCTACGAGGGCTAAGAAATCTCCGTCGGTAAGAACGGGGGGGGGAGCCGGGGGCATCCGGACAGGCAAAAAATAAGCAAAATTGGGCTGGGAGTGGGGTGGGGGACACAAAGTAGGAGGGTGGAGGGTGTGTGTTAAGGTCTAAGATTAAATTTTTTTTCTTTCCCTTTTCCTACGTTTTTTCCCTACATTTTTCTGCATTGGTCGAGTTCTTGTGCTCATAGCAGCTGTTGGCTAGTGTTTGTCCAGCCACTTCCGTTATCCATGCTGTCATAAAAGATACTGAGTCGAAAAGGGGGGTATTCTAGCTACTCTAGGTTAGTATGTAATCGAGTCATATTGCTTGACATCGAAGATTCTCTGAAATTGCCAGTGATTATCGGATCTTATAGTGAGAGAGCGGTAAGTGGGAGTGTAAAGAGGAATATTGCAAGCGTGAGATTGGTCGGTCATGATGACAGCAAGGGAGCACTCGAGAGCAGTTATTGAGTGCATTCAACATGATAGAAGAGTAGTGAGCAGTTTTGAATTGATTGATTGAAGAAACAAGAGACAAGGAAAAAACAGACACATTATATACACATGCCTGCTGTTGTCGACCTGTGACACTGGGGTTATATGGCAACGGGAGTCGTAGGATCAAAAGGTATCCAGGTTACTTTCGATAATTCACAGCAGAATAAACTTAGATCTTGTTTTTGTGGTATTTTCGTGAGGGAGTTTTTATGGTTGTTCCTCAGCATTGCAGTAAGATTCTATCGCATATATACAGATGTGTTCCTTACGTGATTCCTCTAGGGAATCTCAGACTCAGGCGTTTCATACCAAGGGAAGGTACGGCTAATTGTAGCCCCCAGTCCCCACAGGGCAAAGCCTAGAAAGCCCATTAGTTCAGGTTGGTCAAACAATAAGCCAAACAAATACCCTCACCTCACCCTCAAGCCATGCAGGCAAGGGAGTTTACCAGCCTTTTAGAGAAAGCTAGGTCTTCAACTTGACGGCCTAGCCTTTTTTCTCGTATCTAGTTGCATTTCTTGTCCTTAAGTGGATATTAGTTGCTTATTCCTGTTACAGCCATAAGGTCTATCTCTGGGGCTATCTGCCGCCTAGGCTCTCTGGAGTCGACTAACTCACACTTGATTCCTTCTACTTGCATACTGTTCCTTGTAACAAGTTCTGTACACTTACACCATAGTACGACAGTCTAACAGGTGAACGAGAATGAAAGAAATATTTGCGGGTTACGGATGTCGACGGTCTCTTGAGTGAAACACCGTATGTCGACAGTCTCTTAAATGACACACTGTCTGTCAACAGTCTCTTGACTGACACACTCTTCGATGTAGATGGTCTTTTAAATGACACTCCTCGATGTCAACGGTGTCGCAAGTGACATAAGGTAAGTCGGCAGTCTCGCGACTGCCACACTCTTCGAAGTTGTTAGTCTCTTGAATGTCAACCCTCGACGTTGACGGTCTCTCGAATGACACACATATTGCGAGAGTCTATGTGACACAGGGACGTCCGGTCAACGTCGGAGTGACGGTAATATCGAACTAGTCAGGTTTCTCAAGGGTTACGAAGGAGATGGGGCCGGTCTGTCATGTCCGGACGCCACCTCCGGTCCGTCATCTCCGGACGCCCATTATTCTGACAAGTTTTGGGAGAAAACGTAACCTTTCTCCACCACTTTTTACCTTCCTCGCCCTCCGGCTTCTTGACTGATTGTCATAGACCGGTGGGATGTGTCTGGGTGGTGGGGTAGTGGCGAATAGGAGGTGGGATGCGGGCGGGAGGTTCCGGCTGTTTTTGCGAAAGTTCAGCCATGCCGATGTTCCACACTGCCGCCCACAGCTTCATACCGTCGCCCAGAGAAGCCCACCGGGTGCCGCCTCCTTCTCGGTCTTTCCATCCTTTCATCCCATCAACTGCAGTCCGATCCATCGACTTGCAGGTTGCCAAGAGTATAAACACCCCTTCGCGCTCGAGCTCTCCTCTTCCTCTTCCTTCCTTCCTCCTCTATCCACTCTCATGCCTTCATTGCTATCTGCAGTCCCCCCGCTGCCGCTGCTCGTGTATGAAGCCAATGCAATCCATCGCCTATCACCAACGATCTACAGCTGGTCACCCCCCACCTAAGGTCAATAAGGTTCTCACAGACCTCATTCTCCCAGGCTTTCGTGCTGCTGCCCTGCGGGCTGTTGGATTCGCCATCTTCCTCACCAAAAGGCGGGGAAAATCCGACGCCATAGCGACCTCCACTAGTGATGACGCTTGATGATGCTGATTGCTGATTGGCGAGCGCACACATCCCCAACAGGAAGGAAAATGACACCGACAGTTTGTCGTGCACATTGCTCCCTCTGAGGCTCTCTCGCTGTTGGCGCTGCCCCATGCCCCACTCCTTCGCCACTGGCTCCCTCCGCTCCAGGACCTAGCGCATCACTGCCCGCCGCGAGTGCGAGAACAGTACGACCACATCGCACTCGGGCCTAGTCTTCGGCAACCGGGCATGCCTCTTTCACCATTCCGCTTGTGGTGATGCGGCGGCGGTAGGTACTGAGCCAGCAGCCACCGCCTCGCTGCGCGCTGGCAACCGGGTATCGCCGCCGCCCAGCCAAAAGCGACCCGTCAGGTCCGCAGGCAGTAGAGTAGAGCGGGAAGTATCACTAACCCATCAGTGCATGTAATAAATCGTCGCCGAGCACGAACTACCTAGGTATACCCACTAGCAACAGCAAAGCGCTTGCACACTAGCCTGAGGTCTGCTGTCCACTGTCTCCGGTGCTCAAATGTAGTCCCTTGGTCTCGTATTCCTGACGGCGGTCACTGGGTATCACTCGTCTCGCGTAAAAGAAAGGCTGTCAGCAGGAGTGTTTTTTTGTTTATTCATTACTCGTGTGCGACCTATGAGTTCATGGCGAGGTTATGTACAGTCCGTTTCCTGTCCGCTGTCCGCGCAGTTGCGGCTCGTTGCTAGCACCCCTTCGCCCTCCTCCCAGGTGTCCCAAGAAGATGTTTTTCTTTTGTTTAATCATACTCGCATTCGACCTAGGTAGATCATTGCGGCGTACATTTTGCCCAGTTTTCCTGTCCGCAGTCCGCGCGGTGGCGGCTCGTTGCAAGCACCCTATTGCCCTCCGCCCAGGCCTGTCCCGAGAGCGCACCAAGGAAATTACAAAAGAGACGAAGGAAGAGCGAGTGTGGAGGACAAAGGAAAGAACGAAGGAAAGAACACCGAACACCGCCCTGCGCCTAAGCCATTCCTGCGGACGCCATGAAGTCGGGTGTAACGGCACGCCGCCGCCGTCACCACCTATCCCGAACGACTAGAGTCTGGAACGTTCTGGATTTAGCGGCGCAAGGAAGGTTCGGGTTCTGGGTTGCGCGGCGAGGAAAGGTTCTGGTTTCGCGGCGAGGAAAGGTTCTGGTTTCGCGGCAAGGTTCTGGTTGCGCGGCGAGGAAAGGTTCTGGTTTCGCGGCGAGGAAAGGTTCTGGTTTCGCGGCAAGGTTCTGGTTGCGCGGCGAGGAAAGGTTCTAGGTGCGCGGCGAGGAAATGTTCTGCTGGTTCTGGTTGCGCGGCGTGAAGAAGGATCTGGATGTGGAGGATCGCGCTCATTGTATATAAGAGTGCGCTGTTGTCTGTCTTGCATGTTTCTTCTTCACGCAACATGTTGTGTCTGGCGGATGGGAAAGATGGGAGCCCCATGGGGGTGGTACGGCGTGGAGGAGTGCATATAGTCTGTAGTACTGAAGCACAATGGAATTAACTGCCACTTGTTATCGTCAGCCATAGTCGGCCTTG
>Ga0307516_10005935_pt1 | contig 14449 bp, 15 predicted proteins | sample 19_EM_MG_FD_203310 | JGI IMG/M metagenome (GOLD analysis project Ga0307516, IMG submission 203310) | Populus trichocarpa ectomycorrhiza microbial communities from riparian zone in the Pacific Northwest, United States - 19_EM | ecosystem: Host-associated > Plants > Roots > Unclassified | place... | reverse complement strand
AAAAACGAAGGGAACGTCCTTTTTTGCAAACCAGGAGTGGTCGGGAAGAGGACTATGTGTAAGCTGCCGGATACACCCTCTCGATTCTAATGCCTATACTGAACCCTTCCGCAGTAATCTACGCGGCAAAGAGTTTCCTGCAAGTGACGATATATGCACTCGAGGTAGTCCTACCCAATGAAGCCCATACACGGACGAGGGGAAAACACGAGGGATCGTTGTCTTTCAGGTCCTTTGGTGATGTATGCAGCACATCAACCGTCATTGGGTTTTTTCTAACTACCACGTTGCTGCCCATAGCCATTCACGGTACCGAAAGATGCATATGACGTTACGCTACTCACGAGGACCATTGGGATCTGCACCGAGAAAGGTATCGTCGTTGCGGATCCGACCAAGTGAGTGGTTTGGCCGTCCCTTAAATGGCCTGTTGAACTGATGTCCGTTGTTCAGCTTGACGAGTGGTACATTCTCCCTCGTTCCCAATTTCACTGGGGCAAATGAGAATTCCGCTCTCAATTACCTCAAATCAAAGTGTGAAGCAGCGAAGCCGCTTGGGATGGTAAGGTGTGATGCGTCGGAGTTACTCGTCATCTACGATGGTACGCCAGGTCCCTCACTCAGCAATGCGGTCCGTTGAACTGACGGAACCCTTAACCTCCTTTAGAATTGGGGTGTTACATTACCAGACATGGGGAACCAACTCGTTCGTGCGGGTACGTCCGGTGGGAGACCAAGGCAACCTCATTCGCCCACGTGGGCGTCCACCTTCTCCTTTTCTCCCCCGAATTCGTGGAGATCCGACAAATACAAACGGGGCGTATCGTTCAAGTTCTCGAAGGCGAGGACATCCGTTTACTCTACCCCGGGCTACTGCCAGGGGAGAAGGTGACGTTGATGGCGCTGAGGGATGGGACTGGTGATACACCAGGGCCGAAGGACAAGATTGTCGAACTGGTCGAGACACGGGAGATTCGGAAGTCGCCTCGCGTTTCGTCGTCGACATCTTCCCCACGCTCCGAGTACGCCGCCAGTGATATTTGGGATATGTGGGAGTAGTGTCTTCCCACTGTGATGAGCAAACTATGGTGGTGAGCGATGTTTGGGTGTGTTCGAAATTATGCGCAGCCATTTTCTTATTTTTTTTACCATACTTCTGTATTTCTATCGGCCTCTGTTCCCATCCTACGGGTTTGTTTTGAGTGTATGTAGTGGTGGTGGGTGCGCACATCACTTCCTTAGAGTCGCTTTTGTATTACATAGGTATGCCTTATTCTAATTCTCAATGTGGCGCGAAGCCAGAGGAGGGGAACGTAAGCGACAATCTGGGGTGATATTACAACACCTGGCCAAGTCAACCCAGACCGAAACGTTCCCCGTCGGAAGACCCTCGACACCCACGATCATTGATAGGTAATCTCCGTAAATCCTGATTAGTCTTATAGACGGGCGGGCCACGCATCTGGGGGGCTAGAAAAAATAGTCCGGGCCCTTGCTCCACGTGGGGACGGGGAAACGGGGTGGATTATAGCTTTAGTTGATGTATACACGAGGCCGAAGTGGGAAAGAAGGAAAGTGACGGTGGGGATCCCTATCAGTCGTCGGTGGGCCGCTCGTTCGTCAATTTGCTTGAGAGTCTTGAGATTTCGGAAAAGGCTGCTTTCAATGCGTCCAGCTCTGGATCTAGTTCATCGGCTCGCGCTTTCATCTGTGTCGTTGGGTGATCATGAGGGAAAGGTAAATAGGTCTGCGGGGATTTGGTGCTCAACGTACGGCGGAAATGGTGTCGCTGGCTGCGATGAGTTCATGATTGTGATTGTACACCAAGGACTGACGATCATTATCCAATGATCTAATCTCTACACGAACCAAGGCGCTGTCAATTTCTAGGGATAATACGAGGTAAGAGAATGGGAGTGCCTGAGAGCAGTTCGCTTTCGCGTTTTAGGAGGGTTGCCAACGATGAAGTCGTGATCAATTGTTCATAGTAAGCCTTGGCGTCAAATGCGGGGGAGTCTACAGAAGCAGGGAGTGATGAGGAGAGTGCATTTCTCAAGATGCAATCCATAAACTCACCTAAATCCATGGGGTCTTGGGGCCTCCCGCTGGGAGGCGGAGGTCCAACTCCCAACCCATAATGCTTCCTCAAAAGGTCCCGTGCTTTCGAGCGGGTTCGATCCGGCTGGTTAGGGTTTGGCAGTGAAGTTGTAGAGGCGTTCACTGGCCCAGAGGAGGAAATCCTACGGATCGAATCGTTACGACTCGGGGGTGTTGATTGTTGTGACAACACACGTGTCCGTGGGTTCGCCTGCGTGACTCCGGATGGTAGCGGCGGGGACTGCGGTCGTAGCGGTGAGCCAAAAGGCCGAGTGGACGGCGGACGTGGGGGTGGGGTCGAAGGAGGAGATGGCTGAGGGGAAGACATTTCGCGGATTTGAATCGCCACGTGGATTAGCATTCCCACCGATCAACCGAGCCACCACCGAGGTGAAGCTCCGCCAGTGCCGTTTAGCCTGCAGTCAATCAGTCAGTCCTCGAGATGGAGGGAATCAGGAGACTATGGTCCTTCCTCATTACCTCTCGTGGGTCAATGGCGCCGTCCTCCTTGGACACCATGGATTTAGGACCAACGAGGAACACCGAGAACCCCGTCATGGTGAATTTCCCGCAGCAAGGGGATCCTCGGGTGGGGTGCTTACTCTTTGGATAGATCCAATTCTTTACGTGGGATTGCAGACACCCTGAAATGACCTGGTGGAAGTACTTTGAGGAGACGGTTCCGGATCTTGAGAGCCTTGGGTTCACACAAGTGTGGCTACCTCCGCCCCACAAGGCAATGATCAAGGTACACCTGGCGCTAGTGTGACCGCCCGACCTTTCTCACTCGAACTGCAGACTGGGCAGGGTTACGATGCTTATGACCTCGTATGTTGTCCAGTATCACCTGGCCGCTCATGTTCTGACGACTTTCAGTGGGACCTCGGCGAGTTTGACCAGAAGGGCACTACCGCAACGCGCTGGGGAACCAAGGGGGAGCTGGTGAATGCTGTCGCAGTCGCAAAGCAACGTGGCATAGACGTTATTATAGACGCAGTGCTGAATGTTTGTCACACCCACTCTAGAACGGTGCTACCGCGTGCTGACCCGAATCGCAGCATAAGATCGGTGCTGACCAGAGGGAGAAATTTATGGTGACCCCAGTGGATCCCAAGAGCCGTATGTACGAAATAGGGCCTTCAAGGGAAATAGAGGTACGGTGGTTTACCCATCGCTAACCTCAGCGTCCTGAACTTGCTGAGCAGGGCTGGACCCGCTTCGACTTTCCGGGCAGAGGCAACAAGGTGGGCATTTTGACACCATATCCCCGTCGTGTACTAAGTTTGGTCCCCGTCGTAGTACAGTGTAATGAAATGGACCCACGAACATTTCACAGGTGCGTGGAATTTACGATAATTAGTGAAACTACCCACGATCGAGGCCCCTCAGGTGTTGACTGGGACCATGCGACGAGGGAGCGTGGGGTTTACCGAATGTCCAACAAGAGCTGGTCCCTTAGAGTAGATGACGAGCTCGGGAACTATGATTATCTTCTTGGAGTTGACGTAAGGCCGCCCGCATACCCCCATACAAGCGATACTAACCCCTCAAAGGTCGACCATAATCACCCGGAAGTTGCCAAAGATTTGCTCTCCTGGGGACCCTGGGTACTGCAGGTCCGTCTTCCTAACGATAAGTTGGTCGGGACCCTTCCCTAAGACGCAAAAATGAACATACAGACAACGGGGGGAAATGGATTCAGACTGGATGCAGTCAAACATGTGGATCGCAAGTTCCTTCGACAATTCGTACGTCCTCGTGCACAAACCGTTCAACGAATTTACACTCAAAATTCCCCGCCCTAGATCAGACACGCGCGCGAAGACGCCAACCGACCCCGATTATTTGTGGTCGCTGAATACTGGTCCGCTGAGTAGGTTCACCACGTCCTGGTCTCCGCGAACTACTACTTGAACTCTGGTTGTCCTAGCATCAAGCGGCTGATGTTTTGGATCAACGCGTACCTCGGCCTTGTGTGTGGTTTTAACTCTCCCGTTTGACGGTCCCGTCCACTGACCGGCCAGGGCCTCCTGACGTTTCTTAGGCATCCTTCTTTGATGTGCCTCTGCATCACAATTTTTGGTGTGCAAGCAAGGAAGGTTCAAGCTACGATTTACGGAGGATCTTCGACAACACCGCCGTGAGCATTCGGCCCAAAGATGCCGTAACATTCGTAGACAACCACGAGTGAGTCCACGAGTTTCCTTCTCTAGGTTTTTTGGGGGAGTGGGTCCGGGTTCGCTAACAAACCGAGGGGTTTTTAGCACGGTATTTCTTTTTGTCTCGCTGACGATCGGTTTCCTCCCATCTAATGCGCGAGGTTTCTCCAGCAAATCGGACAATCCTTGGAGAGTTGGGTAAGCGGCCTCACCCCATCGGCGAAGATTTATTCACGTAAATTCCGGGCTGCAGGTTTCCCGGGAGTTCAAGCTCCAGGCGTACGCGCTAATCCTCCTACGTGATGGAGGACATCCGTAAGACATTCCTCTCTCTCCTCAGACCCGTTTCCTTTGGGTGAGACTGACGCGTCCGATCAGATGCGTGTTCTTCGGAGATCTTTACCCTAACGAGGAATGCTACGATGCGGGGACGGCCTCCGGTCTCAGGAAACTGCTGAAAATCCGCAAGAACGTCGCGAGCGGACCTGTGACGGACTATTGGAAAGATGCTGACTATGTCGGCTGGGTTCGAAGAGGTCAGGGACACAAGATCTGTGCCGTCATCATTAGCAATGCAGACTCGTGCGTACCTTTCGGTATCACCCTTTGAAATTCCGGAGAGGCTAAACAAGTGGGGAACTCCGCTCTCTCTTCCCTGTTTCAGTGCTTCATCGGGCGAACATCACACGATGTGGATGTTTGTCGGAAAGGTCAGTTCACGGTGCCCTCATGAGGAGATGCGTATACGCGTACCGCCTCTCCTTTTACCGTTCTTGCCTGTGCTCATGCAATGCTTTCATTCCAAGGGTCACGACCACACCACGTTCAACGACGTCTTTAGCCCCGATTCACCAGGAGTCAGGGTTGCCAGGAACGGATGGGGAAACTTCACGTGTGCCCGGGGAGGGATTGCAGTCTGGACTCTCGCTTCGAAAGTTGCGGCGTGTGGGTAACCTTCCGTACAACCAGAGGAGAGTTAATTACCTTCAATATGTGCTACTACAATTGTAAGCGCGATGGCGGAACCTAGATTGTACAAGCGGCAAAGAGAGCGCGGACATTACAGGGAGAAACCAGGCCAATGAATGTGAGATGTACCGCGGGCACGAGGAGAGTGAGAGGAGAAGGTGAGGTTTGACAGAGCCAAGGGTTGTCAACCCAAAGACAACTAGATCACGACTGTGCCTCAAGATCTCGGCGTGCACCCAGGTGTATCCCCGTGGTTCGAGGCGAGCTCGCGGGGCCAACGTGCTCAGATGTCGACGGGGAACCCGGCGTCTTTGCCCTCTCCAACTCGCAGAACTCGGCCATGGTGAGCTTCTGCGGCGACTTCTCCATCGACGCCAAATAACGCAATCGATCTTCCACCTCGGCCAACGTTCCGCCACCACGCGAGGTTGTCCCACTAGGGGCATTGTCGGGGAGCTGGTAGGGATCTGAGTCCCCGTCGAAGAGTACAGCTGTTTCTTCTAGTGTGCGACCTGGAAGTTCCACCTTCAGCCTGCGTGTTGCGTTAGAGGTTTGAGTGGGGTTATGTTGCTAACCTTTCGTTTCAACGACCATCATCAAAACGAAGCAAAGCTCAAAGGACAGCCAGCCACAATAGACGAGGTACTACCCGAGCCACAAGTGATCAGTTGTGCCTGCAACGACGAGACCAAGGGGGAAGAGAACTCACATATTTCCACCCGAGCGCATCCAAAGCCCAGGGGTTCACAAACTGGTTAAATGCGAGGAAGAGACACAGAGTCAAGTTCTACGGAAGAACCAATCAACCAGCTGAACTTCATCGCAACAAACTAGCGACGCGGGGGAGGGAGGCTTGAAGCTGTTCACTCACCATTACGGCGAATCCGCGTGATCGAATCTCGAATGGCAGGATCTCAACCACGTACGCCACCACCAGTGGCGTATACGCGATATCATAAAAGAAGAAGAAGAGGAAAATGAATGGGATTGTTGCTACCAACCCGCCAAACAAATGTGTGCATGAGATTACATTTTAAGGGTCACAGCGCGGGGGCATTTGACTTACCTTTAGCGGAAGCTTCACGCCCTTTTACAGAGTCGAGACTTTTAAAGAGCGCGGTCGTTACCGTCCAAGCCGCGAAAACTGTCAAGACAGGACCATCTCAGCATGGACAGATTCACGGGTACCAGTGTTTCAGGACTTACTGATAAGCATGCACGTGTTGGAGATGATGAAGAGGGTCCTGCGGCCGAGCCTATCAACTAGGGAGGCACCGAGGATTGCGGAAAATAGGTTGAATATCTGGACGGCACCCAACCCGAAAGTTGGTTTCGGCGGAGTTCACGATATGCATGGGAGGTTTTGCCTACCTGGAGGCCGCCGTTGATGGCACCTTGTGTACTGGGTTCGGTCACTCCAACTCCCTGAAGGATTAAGTGGATGTAATATGACACCAAACCGTTTCCACTGTGTAAAGTTAGCGTCGGTCTCTCCCCCACCAACGCACACCCGTCCTCCGAGTCGAACGGGCGGACAGAATTCAACGAACAACGTACGTACCTCCACTGCGAGAACACCGCGAGAGCAACAACGATCATCATCCGCTTTCGATTACCCGGCGTCGAAACCAGAGTGGCCCAGCTCGTCGTAGAATTGGTCGCTTTCTCCATCCTCACTGCATGCCGTATCTGCGCCATCTCAAACACGACGAGTGGGTCGTGCTCATCACCTCCGTTCGCGTGATACTTGCAAAGGATCCGAGTCGCTTCTCCTTCCTGTGTTGTAATAGAAACGGTTTCAGGGTTCTTACCCCGGCTGTGCTCCCTGACGGGGCAGGGTTGGGGGAAGAGGAGAGAGTTACGTACCCTCCCATGAGAAACCAACCATCGAGGACTTTCCGGGATAAACCAGACCGAGGCGAGCTGTATGATCGGTATGACACACTGGACCATCGAAGGGACTCGCCAGGACCAGGAGGAACTCCTAGCCACCGGGTATGCGCCGAAGCAGAGCCAGGCAGCTGAGCATCCGATCAACATGGTTGGTAATGTTGAATCAATCCGGGTTGGGTTAACTCACAAACGATACTCCCCGTATACCAAAAAGAGTTGTATACCGAAGTGAGTTTGCCCCGCTGCAATGAGAGGGATATTAACATCAGAAAAACGTAATGACGGCGGCAAGCGGCAGGAATACAGACGTGTGTCGGGTATGTCAGTTCAGCGATGAGCAATGGAGCAGCATTCAAATTGAACGAAAGGCCAAATCCAACTGGTTTTGGGGTCGAGTTGGTGAGTTACGGCCTAACAGAGAGTAACCGGGAACTCACTAATCACCCGAGCCCCAATGAGCGTCCCGACGTGTTTGGCACACGCTTGCATGGTGACTCCACCCAACATGATCACAGAGCCGATAACCATGGACGATCGCCGACCCACTCCATCAGAGGCCAGGGGAGTGAACGGCATACCCTAACCCGATTACGTTGCGTGTAAGGGCTCCTGACGGTGAAGTGTGATCTATCAAATACCTACAATAAATGAGCCGAAGACTTTCCGGGGAATAGGTTGGACCATGTGAGTACTACTCAAGGCATTCCGCATACACGCATGCGCAAACTCAGTACGCACCTTGTCCACAATTTATCAACCCTAAAAACGCGACAACTCAGCAATTGAAGGCGGAGGTCGGGGTGTAAGGAGAAGTACGTGAAACATACCCAAAATCCTGCCGCTCGGATTTTTGTAGTACTCTTGCCATGACGGAATAATCTGTAGACCGTTGACCAGGGAAGAGTCGAAACCATTCATGGTCGCCGTGATCATTGGCAACAACATGCAAATATTGAGGGCCAAAATGCCTTCGTGGAGGGGGATGGTAGTTTGAGATACCTCCGAGAGGGATCAACAGGGACGGGTTACGCGCTCACCACGGTTCTTCCACCACGGACCCTTGTGGAGGAAGTCCACGATAGTCCACTCGGGGTTTGTCATCTCCGTTCAGGGGAAAAGGGACGAGATGGAGGAGGGACAACCACGGAGATATATACTATGGGATTGCGGCAGACCTCGATATTGTGAAGGGGACGATCCGCTATAGCGCTCCTCATAAAGGTTGCGGGGTCACGCGGGGAGGCACACGAGATTTGTGTTCGGTAGAGAAGCAACGGAAGCACCATCGGTCCGTACTCGATAGATACGGGCACATTCCACCGCAATTAGAAGGGGGGGGTGAACGTGGTTGCACAAGCCAAGCATTGTCAAATTCTCTCCCGAGTCCCGCTTCTTTCTCTCCCGTTGGCTGCTGGGGGTGTTAGAAGCAACCTAAAGATGAGTTTCTGCGGTGACCAATGACCACACTCACCCTGGCGTTCTTCGATTCACTTGAATTTGTAGGGGATGCAGTGTCATTACAACCAGTAACATGACCGGGCACTTATCGGGTAGGGTCGGAACGCGACGAGCCATCCATAGAAGGGGGCAGGAATGGCACTCGAAGATCCAACAACACCGCGTGGTTCGACAGGGACGGGGTCTTCAAACCCGGCTTAGACGAAGACAGAGGGGGTAGACCTCAGGAGCTTCCTCCACTCCATTCCCGTCTTCGTTCTGCGCCGAAACTCGTAGCTCGGGATACGGAACCAAAGGTTGGGCGGGATGCGTGGGAACGATGGAGGCGCACGCAAGACACTTGTCGTTGAGCCAACGAGGCCATCGATTTCCAGCGAAATTCACGCACCTGGCTGCCTTATTATCCTTGATCTCTAGGCTCTTGTCTAGAGCGCGTTTGCACGAGGTGTGGCGCTGCGGAAGTGAAATCACAAGGTCATATCGGCTCCTCCAGAACCCGGCACCCCTGCAACCTGACTCCCTAGACGGGCAGACGAGCGCACCACCGGGTCCATATCTTCTTAGTTAGGACGGCGGTCAGTCCCCTTCCGCTGGTTATCCAAATTGTCAAAACGTAAAGACGAAACTTCGGATGTGCCTATTATCGACTCCTCAAGGCCTCATCTTCAACTCAATCCAGAACCCAAACCGCTTAAACACTCTCCCAAGCGGTCCTGGGCATGCGCGCCGCCTTTGCTACCCCATACGTCAGGCTTGCTTTTCTCGTGGGTGCACCTCAACCCGAACAGGTGTGTGTCACCGCTACTCTTACTGATCACCGCACCCGAGACGATTGTGTACACACGTTCGAGCTGATGCCCCAACGTTGCCCCTCTGCAAGTGCCTGGCTGGCCCTCCCCTTATTTTTCTCGCCGCTGTTTGGACGAGTCCGGTATCCATTCCGAAAATGGCATCGCCGATGAAACATACTCCCGGCCTTACGCAGGCGAGTTTACACAGCAAATGCCCAATTTGGCTTCTTAATTCTGGGCCTGGTTTCGCCCTTCTCTCGGGAAGAGGCCCTTGAGATCGCCATGGGCGGTAAGTACGTCTGAAATGCAAGGTATACTGGCAAGCACCGCCATCAAAAGATAGATATCAGGAGAACGCAAGAGATCTCCCGACTACTTATTCTTACCATCGGCTCTGGGCATTTCAGTGTCCCTTCACTCCGCGGTAGTTGTATGTAAGTCTTCTGCTATCCGGTGAGAGAAGCGCCGGGTCAAGATCGGACTCCTTCATCTCGAGGTCCGGCCGGTGTTGGACCGTCGCTGGTCCGTGGCTGCAGACCGATACTCAAACCTACTACCAGCTGGTGTTACTATCGCGCGTGTTACTGGCCGGCATACCACTTGGTGCAGCCGCGTCCTCCTCTCCGTCCTTGGTGTTGGCAACAAGCTCAGCGTTCCATGTCCCGACTTGGGTACTTCCGGTTACGTGAAGGTCTATCGAGGTCCTCGTTCGCGCTTCCGGATCAGTAAATCCGGGGTCCATCAGTGGCAAATTGTTGGGGTAAACCATGAGGCAGGCGGGACCGACAACTCGACAAATGCAACTGTAGATACTGACGACTTGGGCGATAAATAGAACCTTCTTACCCCCTGTCAAATACACACAAGCTGGTCAACAGAATCCTCCCGTTGATTCCTGAGGCTTCTGATGACCTTGACCCACCGCTACAGCCCTTTGCATATGAAAATGAACAGCGACTTTTTTGCTCGCTCACGTCGATCAACGCTATACCAAATCGAGCGGTCGGGCCGACGACTGCTGTGACCGTTGTCACCCGCCAACGGTCAAAAGAGGTGCTCTAGAAAAGGACCAGTGCCGGGTGTACCTCCCGAACGCCCTCCACTCAGGATGCGCAGAAAAACTAGTGAGGCGTATTAACTGGGCACCATATGCCCAGGGGAAGGGTGCGAGAGCGGTTGAAGTGAGTAATAAAAAAAGCCCAGACCGCGGTTCGAACGCGGGGGTGAGAAACGGCAAAAACTACTCATTGGGACGTTAACCGCTGCCCCATCACGCTTCGGCAACCTCTTCCCCAACCGGGGTAATATTTGGCTCGCTGAAAAGACCTACATTTGCGAATGAATTCGCAGCAGTTTAAGCTATCAAATTGTCAGTTGGGTTGGGAATAACTGGTATCTACCTTAGTTTTGTACTGGATTACCAGCAGGAGTCCTGCTGTGGTATAAATTAACCATGATCCAGGTTATGGAAGAAGTTGGTGAAGCACGATGGGGCAGCGGTTAACGTCCCAATGAGTAGTTTTTGCCGTTTCTCACCCCCGCGTTCGAACCGCGGTCTGGGCTTTTTTTATTACTCACTTCAACCGCTCTCGCACCCTTCCCCTGGGCATATGGTGCCCAGTTAATACGCCTCACTAGTTTTTCTGCGCATCCTGAGTGGAGGGCGTTCGGGAGGTACACCCGGCACTGGTCCTTTTCTAGAGCACCTCTTTTGACCGTTGGCGGGTGACAACGGTCACAGCAGTCGTCGGCCCGACCGCTCGATTTGGTATAGCGTTGATCGACGTGAGCGAGCAAAAAAGTCGCTGCTCATTTCCATATGCACTGTAAATATCATCAATCTTGGGCAATTGCGAAACGCCACGGATCGCGACGGTATTCCTCTCTGTTTGTACAGATCCGCTCTTGTCTCTGATCTAGACCTTGCTTGAAGGACAACGCTCATTAAGACGTTACTGGCTCCCCAAAACGGACATATAACCCTTCCCATGCAGTATGGTTGGTGAGCAGGCCACCGACATTGTTATCCCAGAATCCTTGGAGGTTCAGTAGCTGAACCTCGGATCCTAGACCTTGGAAACCCACGCATATGCAACGCGGTCCATCCTTGAGCTTCAGTGTCCAGAGCTTCTATAGCTGGAGACCCCCGCTGCTCGGTGCTCATGGGTGAACGGCGACTGGGAGCCACTCCCTGCGGATTCCCTCAGCCCACCGGTAGTTTCCCTCAAACCCATTGGTCGTTCCGGGTCCTGACGTTCTCAGGCACCTCGTCCAATAATACTCTACCGCTAGGGAACCGTCACCCCCCAACCAGACATTAGCCGCTTCCGCCCTCTGGTCCCGCCCTCGCGAAAATCGTACCCGCGAAGTCGGACTTCCGGACCACTCTTTTGCCTTAGTCTGTTCATCAGACTATCCGACCTAGCGGAACCTCATGGCTCGTTGGTCGGCGGTAGCAGGGCCACGACCCTTGACCACCACAACGGTTGCGTCTCAACACAACGGTAATCCCACTCGTGGCTCCCCGCTCACGGGCATACTACGTCATCGACCTTCGCTGTCATTCCCACAGGACTTGAACCTCCGAATGTACCACGTCAGCTGTGGTACTTGGACTAGATCCACGGATAGCTAACCACACTTTCTGGGGTCCACGGGGCGGAAGAATCGAGTTCGGTCGGGCATTGTAATTTTATCTCACGATCTTGAGTCCATTGTCTGCCAACTTACGTTACAGTGATAAACTCGAGTCCACACGCGCTCGGCTTTTCATGCAAAGCAAGCGGTTGATAACGTGAGTTCGTTCATGAAATCCCCCCCCCGATGTCGAAACCAAACGTGAAAAACTGAGAGGTGGACCACTGGAAACGAGATTACACAAACATAAGACAAAGAGAAAACAACGTCCGAGAGCCAACGTTCAATTATCGATACAAAACACAGAACGCTGTGGGGGGGTATCATATACATCGTGGCGACCCGGGCGTGGGGTCGATCATACCATCGTCTGCGGGGCGAAGGTGACGGGAAGGGGAGAACTGGAAGGGTGGGGATGTTGTTCGTCCTCAAACTCCTATATCTAGTGGATATCATCGGCTCTTTACGAGCAGCTTGAGGTTTTCATACCCCTGGTCGCCGGCCTTCCTGGTCAAGCCATTGAACATGACCCTCTTGAGAAGGTAATCGACCCTCTTCACTCCCTCCGCAGCCAGACGTGACTCATGCCCAGCGACAAGTTTGTACCGCTTCACGTACGCCTTTGTAACCACGGGTTTATCCTTGGCGTCCAACTCCGCCCACTCTCGATGCGTGATCTGGGTTTGCATCGTCTGGTGGATCGCGTACAAAACGTCCCACAACGTGATGGGCGGTAATACGGAGGGAGGGTGGAGAGTACCGAGGGTTGCGGCGTGGTAGTCGAGGAGAACCGGCCATTTGGGAACCCGGTCAGACGTGACTACGAGCCTCGTAGTTGGTGGGTACGTAGCCGGTTCAGCGAGGGACTGAGCCGAAATAGGTATCCCGTGGGCATCTACCGGTCGGAACTCGAAGAGCGAGAGGTCGAAGAAGATTGCCTGGGAGTCAGGGCGGAGGAGGGGGTGAAGTCCGGAAGGGACGACGGGATGGTGATGAATAGAGGCGTATGGAAGTTTGGGTGCCCCAGGTACCATCCGAGGGTCGGGGGTCGGTTGCTGGCTCTGGTAATAGTCGACAACATTGGGTCGCTGGTACCGGTTGTCCAAAGATCGCCGGCGGGTATGTGTGTAATCGGTTGGAACGGTCAAGTTGGGTGTGTTCAAGAAGGTGGTAGCCATCCCCGCGTGCCATGAAGGACGCCTTGCGCGGTGTTTGGTAGGATCCTCAACACCCAGGCGCCCTGCGCCCCTAAGGGGTGTTTTGGGAGTGGGCGGGTCGCTGAGGCCGATGGTGGGTATATGAGGTGAGATCCTCTTACGGTTGTAGAATTGGTGGAGATAGGGGCTCGTTGGGTCCTGGTAGGACAGGAGAGATGGCGTGTAGATGAGCGAGCGAGACATGGGTGCGAAGTAGAGGTGGGGTGCAACGATCCCGCCGCCCTGGTTTTATAGGGTTTTGTCGAGCTGGTCCCCAGACGCGTATGTACGTCCATACGCATAGCAATTGTCCCAGGTAGACAAAGGGAAGACCACATTCAACAAGGCTCTGGTGGTTCGGTTGGGCAGAGGGAATACTTGCACAGCTTGAAGTTGACATGGCCACCGCCCGCTCGCTGTTTCTCTATTCAGACGAGATCAGATACAGTTGCTTGCTAGGTCGCTTTCGGGAAAAACTCACGTAGCATCGTTTTTGTGTGAAGCTCGGCACCGCCGGGGTACTTCCGCAATGGGACACTGAGTAGGTGGCAGTGCATACCTTGTATCCCCTGTCCATATCCCAGCCAGGTCTTCAAAGGCATCGCCTTGGGGAGACCCATAGGTTACCGCAGGCGCACCCGGTTCTGCTGAAGTAACAATGAGTTGTATTGTATTAGACGTGCCAGATACCCACTGGTCAGACTGCGCGGCTGATGGCTACACGCCTCTGGCTTCGTGGGGTGGAGGAAGGATTAGAAGCAGGTCGCAATGCCTCTGCAAACGATTCCACGATATGCCGGATAGGAAGCGCGCGGGTTTACCCCAAAAGGAACCTGGGATCCAACCTCGGGTTCAGAGGTAACAGCTCTGGCCCAACTCGAAAGGATAGGATTGGGTACGTGGCGTGGTTCCGCAGAGCTCTCGTCCCAACCAACTTGTGTTCGTCGACGAGTGCTCGAGTCTGTGATTACAGTTCAAATCTGTCACCCCGCCATCCCGATAGTCCTCTGGTTCTTCCGCTCTCACTCTGCTCTTTCCCTTGACGGAACCCTGCGCCTTGCGGTGGCGGGGTATCCTCCGCTTGAGTTCTTTCGAGCCCTGGTGGTGCAGGTGTTCCCGGGCGGTGCCGGGCCTTACTATATGTAAACAATCCTACACTTTTTCTTTCTCTCGTCGAATTGCAAGCAGCTGTGGCGTAGGATTCGTGTGGCACGAGAATCTGTCTCGTGGAGACCATCCAATGGTCCAA
>Ga0307516_10005934_pt1 | contig 14450 bp, 13 predicted proteins | sample 19_EM_MG_FD_203310 | JGI IMG/M metagenome (GOLD analysis project Ga0307516, IMG submission 203310) | Populus trichocarpa ectomycorrhiza microbial communities from riparian zone in the Pacific Northwest, United States - 19_EM | ecosystem: Host-associated > Plants > Roots > Unclassified | place... | reverse complement strand
CGCGGACTGAAGATCGCCGCCGTGCTCGGCGATGACGTGCTCGATGCCTGCAAGGAAGGCGATCTTCCGATCATGGAGTTCGAGGGCACGATCAAGCAGCTCGGCAATCGTCTGCTGTCGGCCAATGCCTATCTCGGCGCCGAGCCGATCGCGGAGGCGCTGCGTGGCGGCGCCGAAATCGTCATCACTGGCCGCGCCTCCGATCCGGCGCTGTTCCTGGCACCGATGGTTCATTCCTTCGGCTGGGCCCTGGATGACTGGAACTTGCTCGGGCAGGGGACGGTCGCCGGACACTTGCTGGAATGCGCGGGACAGATCACCGGCGGATATTTTGCCGACCCCGGCTACAAGGATGTGCCGGATCTGGCGCGGCTCGGCTTTCCGATCGGCGAAGTTGGCGAGGATGGCTCGCTCGTCGTCACCAAGGTCGCGGGTTCCGGCGGCGCGGTCACCGCGCGGACCTGCAAGGAGCAGCTGCTCTACGAGGTGCATGATCCCGCGCGCTATCTGCAGCCCGATGTCGCAGCGGATTTCTCGCACGTCAGGATCGAGGAGATCGCAAGCGATCGCGTCCGGGTCAGCGGCGGGCGCGGCGCAAGGCGGCCGGACACGCTGAAGGTCTCGGTCGGCTATGTCGATAGCTATATCGGCGAGGGCCAGATCTCCTATGCCGGGCCGGGCGCACTGGCGCGGGCACGGCTGGCGCTTGAGATTGTCCGCGAGCGGCTGAAGCTCACGCGCGTCGCCGCGAGTGAATTGCGCTTCGACCTGATCGGTGTCGATTCCCTGCATGGCGCGGAGTTGTCCGCGCGCGCCAGCGAACCTTACGAGGTCCGGGTCCGGGTCGCCGGGCGCACCGAAAATCTCCGCGAGGCGATCCGGATCGGCAACGAGGTCGAGACGCTCTATACCAACGGCCCGGCGGGCGGCGGTGGGGCCGTCAAGTCGGCGCGCGATGTGGTGGCCGTTGCGTCCGTGCTGCTGCCGCGCGACCTGGTCAGGCCGCAGATCTCGTTCATCGAGGCCTAGAGAATGAAGCTGCGTGACATTGCCCATTCTCGGACCGGCGACAAGGGCAACATCTCCAATATCTCCGTGATCGCCTACGATCCGAAACATTACACGTTGCTGTGCAAGCAGGTGACGGCGGCGCGGGTCAAGGCGCACTTCGCCGGCGTTGTCGCGGGCGACGTGGTGCGCTATGAGCTGCCGAACATTGCGGCGCTCAATTTCGTGATGTATCAGGCGCTCGCCGGCGGCGTGACGCGGTCGCTGGCGCTTGACGCTCACGGCAAATCGTTGAGCTCGGCATTGCTCGATCTGGAGATCGAGCTTCCCTCCGACACGGATTGATCTCAAGAAGAGGCGCGATACCGATGGCCACTCCACCGACCCTTGCGACCCTCGCCACCGATCTTGAGAGCGGCCGCACTACCGCCCGCATGCTGGTCGAGGACTGTCTCGCCAGGATCGCGGAGCCGGCCGGCGAGGGGGCACGAACCTTCATCCATGTGGACCGTGACGCGGCGCTCGCGACGGCGGACGCGATGGATGACTTGCGCAAGGCGAACGCGGCGCCGTCGCGCTTTGCCGGCATTCCCGTCTCGATCAAGGATCTGTTCGATATCAAGGGGCAGGTGACCCGCGCCGGCTCCCGTGCGCTGGACGATTCCGCGCCGGCGGAATCGGACGCGCCAGCGGTCGCGCGGCTGCGGCGCGCCGGCTTCGTCGTGATCGGTCGCACCAATATGACCGAGTTCGCCTATTCCGGCATCGGCATCAACCCGCATTACGGCACGCCGAAAAGCGCGTGGAATCGCAGCGTCGGTCATGTTCCCGGCGGCTCGTCGTCGGGGGCGGCCGTCTCCGTGGTCGATCAGATGGCCTATGGCGCGCTCGGCACCGACACCGGCGGCTCCTGCCGGATACCGGCCGCCTATAATGGCATCGTCGGCTACAAGCCGACCCAGCGGCGTATACCGCTCGACGGTGGTGTGCCGCTCTCCTTCACGCTGGATAGTTTTGGCCCGCTGGCGCGTACGGTTGCCTGCTGCGCGACCCTCGACGCCGTGCTGGCCGGTGAGCCGATCGCGGCGGTGCTGCCGCGTCCGATCAAGGGCATGCGGCTGGCGCTGCCGACCACGATCGCGCTCGATGATCTTGATGAAGTGGTGGCCCTAACCTTCCAGCGAGCCCTGGACTCGCTTGCACGGCAGGGCGCCCTGATCGAGCGGATCGAGGTGCCGGAATTCCTCGACATCGGCGCCATCAACGCCAAGGGTGGTTTTGCTGCGGCCGAAAGCTATGCCTGGCATCGCTATCTCATCGCCAGCCATGGTGATGTCTACGATCCGCGCGTTGCCGTCCGCATCCTGCGCGGCGAGGGCATCAGCGCGGCCGACTACATCGACATGCTTGCCGTGCGACGCTCGCTGATCGCAGGGATCGCGGTGCGGCTTGCGCCCTATGACGCCCTGGTGCTGCCGACCACCGCCAACACGCCGCCGCGCATCGCCGATCTTGCCGACGACAAGGCCTTCACGCGTGAAAACCTGCGCGCATTGCGCAACTGCACGCTGATCAACATGATCGACGGCTGCGCCATCTCGCTGCCCGCACATCGCGAGGGCGAAGTTCCGGTGGGGCTGATGCTGGCGTCAACGGGCGGCAACGACCGCAGCCTGTTCGAGCTCGCGGCCGGGATCGAAGGAGCGATCCGTGTTTGACCTGACCTTCAGCATCGATGCGCAGGGAACCACGACACCGCTGACCCTGGCGATCGACCAGGCGGTGATCGCCGGCTGGACCGGGCGCGATCCGGTGGCGCGCGACAAGCACATCGCCGAACTCGAGGCGCTCGGCATCGCGCGCCCCGCGTCGACGCCGATCTACTATCGCGTGGCCGCGCGACGGCTGACCTTGGCTGACAGCATCGAGGTCAGTGGCGGTGACTCCAGCGGCGAGGTCGAGTTCGTGCTGATCGGTTGGCAGGGCCGCGTCTTCGTCGGTGTCGGCTCCGACCACACCGACCGCAAGGTCGAGAGCTACGGCGTCACCGTGTCCAAACAGATGTGCGACAAGCCGGTCGCGCCTGTGTTGTGGGAACTCGAGGACGTCATCGGCCATTGGGACCGCATGATCCTGCGCTCCCACGCCGTCATTGGTGGCGAGCGGGTGCTTTATCAGGAGGGCACGCTCGATGCCATGCTGCCGGTGAAGGACCTCGTCGCGCGTGGCTTCGGCGACACGGGATTACCCGACGGCTGCGCGATGTTCGGCGGAACCTTTGCCGCCAAGGGCGGCATCCGGCCCGCGAGCCGGTTCGAGTTCGAGCTCGAGGATCCCGTGCTGAAACGCAGCATCCGCCATGGCTATGACGTGATCGCGCTGCCGGTGCTGGGTTAGCTTCTCTCGGTCATTGTGCCAATACACAGTTGTCATTCCGGGGCGTCGCGAAGCGACGAACCCGGAATCTCGAGATTCCGGGTCTGGTGCTACGCACCATCCCGGAATGACGGTGTTTTTGGATTGCTTCGCTTCGCTCGCAATGACGGCGCTGGTCGCCGGAAATCGGGTGGTGTCGCCGCGCGCGATTTGCGAGAATACCTGCCATGACAGCAATCGCGAAAAATATCACGCGCCCATCGTCCGATATCGCCGCGCGCGTCGACGCCCTCGACTGGGCACGCGCAGAGAGCGACCTCGACGCGCAGGGCTGCGCTGTTCTGAAAGAGCTGCTCTCCGCCGACGAATGCCGCGCGCTCGCCGCGCTCTATCCTGACGAAGCGTATTTCCGCAGCCGGATCGTGATGGGGCGCCACGGCTTTGGTCGCGGCGAGTACAAGTATTTCTCTTATCCGCTTCCGGAGCTGATCGCCGCCTTGCGGCCCGCGCTTTATGCACGCCTTGTCGCAACAGCCAATCGCTGGAACGCGGCGATGGGTATCGACATTCGCTACCCGACGCAGCACGACGCCTTCCTCAAGCGATGCCACGATGCCGGCCAGGTCCGGCCGACACCCCTGCTGCTGCAATACGGGGAGGGCGATTTCAACTGCCTGCACCAGGATCTCTATGGTGAGCACGTGTTCCCACTGCAGGTCGCGTTTCTGCTGTCGGAACCGGGCCGCGACTTCGAGGGCGGCGAGCTCGTGCTGACCGAGCAGCGTCCGCGCATGCAGTCGCGGGCCGAAGTGGTGCCGCTGGCGCAAGGCGATGCCGTCGTCTTTGCCGTGCATCACCGACCGGTGCAGGGGACGCGCGGCGCCTATCGTGTCAACATGCGTCACGGTGTCAGCCGGATCAGATCCGGCCGCCGCCACACGCTCGGCGTGATCTTTCATGATGCGAAGTGAGTGCGAGGCTGCTGATCTTGGATCTGTTTGACTCTGTTCCCGATGTGCGTCGGTCGCGCGAAGACATCGCCGAAGGCGCTGTCCTGCTGCGCGGTTACGCCAGGCCGGTCGAAGGCGAGTTGATCGCGGCCTTGCGTGATCTCGTTGCCCACGCGCCGTTCCGTCGCATGCAGACGCCGGGCGGCCATCAGATGTCGGTGGCCATGACCAATTGCGGCGATGTTGGATGGGTCACCGATCGCACCGGCTACCGCTACGATCGGGCCGATCCGGAGACGGGACAGAATTGGCCGGCGATGCCGCCGCCATTGGTGCGACTGGCCGGGGAGGCTGCGGCTACGAGCGGATTTGCGAACTTCGCGCCGGACGCCTGCCTGATCAATCGCTACGCGCCCGGCGCGCGCATGTCGCTGCACCAGGATCGCGACGAGCAGGATTTTCATGCGCCGATCGTCTCGGTGTCGCTGGGGCTACCCGCGATCTTCCTGTTCGGCGGACTGAAGCGCAGCGACGCGCCGACGCGATATCGCCTTGATCATGGCGACGTCGTGGTCTGGGGCGGTCCGTCGCGACTGGTCTTTCATGGTGTCGCACCGCTCGCCGATGGCGAGCACCCGCTGATGGGGCGCCAGCGCATCAATCTCACCTTCCGAAAAGCCCGCTGAACTCCCTCTTCCCTCGCTCAGATGACAACCCGCCCGCGAGTTGATCTTCGGCCCGTCTGGTCTATGTTGCCTCACCTCGAGGGGCGCAGATGAGCACGACAGAGATCACGGCTGCGGACGACGACACCGGCACCAGCCGCATCGGTCTTTACCTGGCGTTCCTGCAACTGGTGTTCACGCTGCTGTGGACCACCTATGTCATCTATCTGCCGAAGCTGGCCGCCCAGGTCGGGATCACACCCGGGGCCGTCATTCTGCTGCTGATGCTGGATCAGGGCATCTTCACGGTCACCGATACGGCCATGGGAATTGTCGCCGACAAGATCGCTGTTTTCGTCGGCCGGCTGGGGATTCTCGTGGGGCTATTGACCGCGCTGTCGTGCGCGGCCTTCGTCGCGCTGCCATTTGTCGCCAGCACGGGCGCCGGTGCAAGACCCGTGTTCATCGCGCTGATCGTGGTCTGGGCCGTCACCTCGTCGGCGCTGCGGGCGCCACCGCTGGTGCTGCTCGGCAAGTACAGCGCCCAGCCAAAAATCCCGTATCTCGCGGCGCTGGCGATGCTCGGCTATGGTGTCGCGGGCGCGGCGGCGCCCTTTCTCGGCACGATGCTGCGCGATGTCGACGCCCGGCTTCCCTTCATCATCTCCAGCGTCGTTCTGCTGCTGACGGCGGTCGGCCTGTCGCGGGTGGAGTACGATGCCGCGCAGCAGGCGAGCCGCAAAACCCCGCCGCGTCGGGCGAGGCGGCTCGGCCGGGTAACGGTGATCTTCATCGTGGCCATGGTGATCCTGTCGCTCGGCTATCAGTTGCATTTCTCCATCAACAGCCCGCCGTTCTATCTGCGCTTCGCCAGGCCCGATGACCTGCAATGGTTGCTGCCGGTGTTCTGGATCGGCTTCAATATTGCGATGTTTCCCGCGAGCAAGGTGGTCAAGCACCATGGCGGACTGATCGTCATGGGCGCCGCCGGCCTGCTCGGCGCTTTGGCCGTCATCGTTGCGGAGATCGCGGGAACGTTGAACATCCTGATCGCGGCGCAGTTCATCGCCGGCGCGGCCTGGGGCTGCATGCTGATGAGCGCGGTCTCGGCGGCGCTGGCGATCGGCAACGGCGGCACCGAGGGCAACGTCACGGGTCTGGTGTTTTCCGCGCTCGCGCTCGCGACCTTCGCGCGCATGGCCGCGGTCGCGGGCGGCATGCAGAAACTGCCCGACTACGCCCCGCTCCTGCACTGGGCGCCGGTGGCCTGCTGGTCGGTCGCGGGGGCCGGTCTTCTGGTGATTGCCGCGGCGCGGGTGCAGCAGCGTGTGGGACAGCAAGCATAGTTTGTCGTTCCGGGTCTGGTCCGAAGGACCAGACCTCAGATGCGCAATTGCGCATCGGGGAATCTCGAGATTCTCAGATGTGCAATTGCACATCATAGTTCGATGCTGTCGCATCGCCCCGGAATGACCGAGATCACGGCTTCGCCGGATGAATGAAAGCCCAGGGCGAGACTTCCGAATCTTTGGGCACCTCGATGGCGATGAGATAGGGCCCGCCCTGCGCCAGTGCCGTCTCCAGCGCCGGGCGGAAATGATCCGGTGAGGTCACGCGCGCCGCTGCCACGCCAAAGGACTCCGCGAGCTTGACGAAGTCGGGATTGACCAGATCGGAGGCCACCACGCGGCCGTCGAAACGCTGCAACTGGTCTCGCCGGACATTGCCGTAGGCGTTGTTGTTGAACACCAGCGTCACCACGCCGATGTTGAACTGCACGGCGGTGGCCAATTCCTGCACGGCGAACATGAAGCCACCGTCGCCTGTGATCGCCACCACCGGCTTGTCGGGATTGGCGACCTTGGCGCCAAGCGCGGTCGGAAAGCCGGAGCCGAGCGTGCCCTGATAGCCCGAGGTGATGAAGGTGCGCGGCTCAAAGATCGGAAAGCCGTACCATGAGGCAAATCCGACCTGCGACAATTCATCGGTGACGATCGCATCATGCGGCAACACCTCGCGCAGGATGTTGAGATAGGCCATCTGTGGCTGGACCTTCTGGATCTCCTCATGCGCGGCCGCGGTCGCCTCGCGGATCTCAGCGCGACGCCCGCTGGTCTTGCGGTAGCCGGCCTTGCTGACGGCGGTGACGAGATCGCGCGTCGCGGCCTTGGCATCCGCGACGACCGCGACGTTGTGAGTGAGCCGGCGCATTTCGACGGGGTCGATATCGACGCGGATCGATTTCAGGCCTTCGGGGCGGAATGGCCAGCGCGACATCGTCGGCAGCTCCAGTCGCGTGCCGATGCCGATCATGAGGTCGGTCCGCGGCCAGAGCCGGTAGGCCGCCGCCATCGTGAGGCCGAGTTCGTGGGCGTTGCTGACGATGCCGCGCCCGCTGCGGAAGGCCACTACCGGCGCATCGATCATCTCGGCCAGTTCGAGGATTTCCGCGCGCGCATGGATCGCGCCGCTGCCGACGAAGATCATCGGCCGTTTGCTGTCCGCGATCAGCGCCGCCGCCTCCTTGATGCGGGCGCTGTCCGGCAAGGGCGCCGGAAACGGATCGAACGGCTTTGCGGCAGCGCTGTTGGCGGTTTGCGTGAACACGTCCCACGGCATTTCCAGCGCCGCCGGACCGCGGCGGCCCGACATCATCTCCTGAAACGCCCGCGAGACCGCGGTCGGCGCCAGATCGGGATATTCGATGCGATCGGCCCATTTGACGAAGGTCTTCAGCGTCGCGAGCTGGTCTGGCATCTCGTGCAGGTGGCCGCGGCCCTTGCCCAGGAATTCCGTCGGCACCTGTCCCGTGAGACACAGCACCGGCTCGTTGGAGCCGAACGCGGTGAGCAGCGCCGCGCCCGCGTTCAAGACCCCGGGACCGGGCACCACGCTGAAGATGCCGGGCCTGCCGGTCGAGCGCGCATAGCCGTAGGCCATGTAGCCGCAGGCCTGCTCGTGCCGTGCGCCGATCACCTTGAGCTGCGCCTTATGGAAGGCATCGAACAGGCCGTAGATCTGCGCGCCGGGCAGGCCGAACACCGTGGTCACGCCGTGCGCGACCAGGCCATTTACGATTGCTTCGCCGCCGGTCATGGAGGTCATGGTAACAGTCCGTTCGATTGCGATTGTTGTTCAGGCGGCTTCGTCGACCACGCCATTGCGCAGCACGCCGATATTGTCGGCCTCGACCTCGATGACGTCGCCGGGCTTGAGGTAACGCGGCGGATCGAACCGCGCGCCGGCGCCGGTCGGCGTTCCCGTCACGATGACGTCGCCGGGCACGAGCGTGGTGAAGGTCGAGATGTAGTTGATCAGATAGCGGAAGGAGAAGATCAGCCGCGAGGTGCGGTCGTCCTGTCGCGTCTCGCCGTTGACCTGCGTCGTCAGCCTGATGTTGGCGATCTGCGATTCGTCGGTATAGGGGACGAGCCAGGGCCCGAGACTGCCAGTGGAATCGAAATTCTTGCCTTGCGTCACGTTGAACTTGGCGTGCCGCACCCAGTCGCGGATGGTGCCCTCGTTGCACAGCGTGACGGCCGCGATGTGGTCGAGCGCGCTTCCTTCCGGAATATGGCGGCCGGCCTTACCGATCACCAGCACCAGTTCGCCCTCATAATCGAGCTGCACGGATGCGCGCGGGCGTACCAGCGGGGTGTTGTGGCCGACGAAGGAGCGCGGCGTGCGCATGAACATGCTGGGAAATTTCGGCGCGTCCTGACCGTCCTTGTACTCCGCGTTGCGGTCGGGATAGTTGACGCCGATGCAGATGATTTTTTCGGGCGCCGAGATCGGCGGCAGCCAGGTGACGGCGTCGAGCGGATGATCCGCCGCGCGACCCGCGGCGTCCTCGGCGAGGCGCGCCAGCGCGCCGGCGGCGACGACTTCGCGCAAGGTCGGATATTGGTCCCCAAAGCGCGCCGACAGCTCGACGATGCCGCGGTCGGTGACGGCGCCGTATTCGATCTCGCCGTTGACGGCGTAGGTTGCGAGGCGATGTATGGCCATGAAATGTCCTGGTCAACCCGGCGTCATGCCGGCGGCTTCGAGCGCGGCGCGCGCCGCGGATGTCTTCAGATAGGCGATCAGCGCCCGGGCCGCCTCGGCCTCCTTGCTGTCGGCTGCGACCGCGGACGTGAAAACCAGGTCCTGCTGCAGCTCGGCCGGGAAGGGACCGGCAAGGTCAACGCCGGGCGCGATCAGCACGTTGGTCAGAAACACACCGAGCACGGCGTCACCGCTCGCGACTGCCGGCGCGATCTGCGCCGGCGTTGCCACCGCCTTCGTTCTGGCCTTCATCTCCTCAGTGATGCCGAGCCGCTCGAACACCTTGGTCACATAGGCGCCGGCCGCGCTTGACGGCACGAACGTAATCGACGCCGCATCGAGCAGGGCTTTTTTCAAACCCGCCGATGTCGCGATATCGGGCTTCGTCGCGCCGGCGCGGACGGCAATGCCGTAACCGACGCGCGCGATGTCGATCGTTGGCCCGCTCGTGAAATGCGCCCTGGCAGCGGCATCCTGAAACACATCCACCGGCACCACGGCGAGGTCGAAGGGCGTGCCTGCCGTGATCAGCTTGATGAGGTTGGGTGTGGAATCGAAATGGATGGACAATTTGTGGCCGCTGGCCTTCTCGAAGTCGGGACCAAGCCGGTTCAGCGCCGCCGTCATCGAGCCGCCGGCAATGACCTTGAGCTCCGCGGCCTCTGCTGCCGCAATCGGCGACAGACCGAGCGCGAGGCCCAAGACAGATAGGGCTACCGATGCGGCTATCGCGCTTGACGGCTTGCTCATGACACCCTCGTCCTTAATAGCCTTCTCGGCGATCAATCGGCGACCAGAACGTCGGCGACGAACTGGGGTTCGCGGACCGTCTGTCCGGTAAACGGCGAGCCCTGCTCGAACCACGAGCGCGGCGCGGGCGCGCCCCAGAGCGTCTGCCGGCGCGGATCGCGCAGCGACCAGCGCAGCGGCTCGTGGTCGTGATCCCCGGTGAAATAGTCGCTGGTGTAGAGCTCCAGCCGGTGACCGTCGGGATCGCGCACATAGAGGAAGAACGCATTCGAAATGCCGTGGCGGCCGGGACCGCGCTCGATGTTCTTCACGTAGCCGCTGGACGCCATCATGTCGCAAAGGTGCAGGATGTTCATCGGGGTCGGTACCCAATAGGCGATGTGGTGCAGGCGGGGACCCTTGCCGTTGGTGATCGCGAAATCATGCACGTTGCCCTTGCGATGCATCCAGGCGGCGGCGATCCGTCCGTTCGGGCCATCCTCCTCGGCATATTCGGTGAGCCTGAAACCGAGCCTTGCGTAGAAATCGACCGTGCTCTGGACCTCGGCGGCAAAGACGTTGAAGTGGTCGAGCCGCTGCGGATGGCAGCCCTTGTAGAGGTCGTAGCGCCGCAACAGATGCGGGCGCTTGTCCATCGTGGCGTAGAGTTCGATGCGATAGCCGAAGGGATCGGTGAACTGCAATGTGCGGCCCTGGAACGGCTGTTCGGAAAAGGCGTACTCAACTGCATTTTCCGAGAGAAATTTTGCCGCCTTGTCGAGATCGCTCTCGTCACCGACCTTGAAGCCGAGCCGGTTGCAGGTGGGCATTGGCGCCTTGCGCAGCACCAGCGAATGATGCTGATGCTCCTCGCTGCCGCGCAAATAGACCGCATTGTCGTCGGCGTCCTCGACGTGCAGACCGACGGTCGTCTCGTAGAAGTCGCGGCTGAGTTTGACATCGGTGACGTCGAGCACCGCATGGCTGCAGCGGATGATGTTGAAGGGCGGATCGAAGACGTGTTGCGGTACGGGCATGATGATGTTGTCCTTTGGTCATTCCGGGATGGTCCGAAGGACCAGACCCGGAATCTCGAGATTCCGGGTTCGCGCTTTGCGCGCCCCGGAATGACGGCCTTGGTTAGATTCCCAATCGCTGAATCCTGTGGGTGCCCCGCGCCAGCGAGACATGCTTGGTTTCCATGTAGAAGTCGAACGAGTAGTCGCCGCCGTCACGGCCGATGCCGGACGCCTTCATGCCGCCGAACGGCGTCGGCAGATGCCGGACATTCTCGGAGTTGAGCCAGATCATGCCGGCTTCGAGCGCATCCGCGACGCGCAGGGCGCGGCCCATGTCGCCGGTCCAGACATAGCCGGTGAGGCCGTATTTCACGTCATTGGCGATCTCGATCGCCTCAGGCTCGTCCTTGAACGTCATGACGGTCAGGAACGGCCCGAACACCTCTTCCTGAGCGATGCGCATCCTGGCATGGGCGCCGGTGACGAGTGTCGGCTGCACGTAATGACCGCCGCCGGGGCCGTCATGCGGCTTGCCGCCCACGGCGATCACGGCGCCATCGCTCCGCGCGATGTCGACATAGGCGCAGACCTTGGCGAGATGCCGCTCGTGGATCAGGGGCCCGATTTCGGTTGCGGGATCGAGCGGGTGACCGACCTTGAGCGTCTTGACCCTGCCCGCGAGCCTGTCGATGAATGTTTCGGCGATGCTGCTCTGGATCAGGAGCCGGCTCGAGGAGGTGCAGCGCTCGCCGTTCAGCGAGTAGATCATGAACACGACGGCATCGAGCGCGCGGTCGAGATCGGCATCGTCGAACACGATCACCGGGTTCTTGCCGCCAAGTTCGAAATGCACGCGCTTCAGGGTCGGCGCCCCCTGGGCCATGATCGCCGAGCCGGTCGCGCTTTCGCCGACGAAGCCGATCGCCTTGATCGCCGGATGCTCGGTCAGCGCTTTTCCGGCTTCCTCGCCAATGCCATGCACGGTGTTGAGCACGCCATCCGGAACGCCGGCCTGCCTGGCGAGCCTGGCGAGCAGGTCGGCCGTCACCGGCGACCATTCGGCCGGCTTGTGCACGACCGTGCAGCCGGCCGCGAGCGCCGGCGCGATCTTCCAGGTCGAGAGCATGAACGGCGTGTTCCACGGCGTGATCACGCCGACGGGGCCGATCGGCACCCGGGTCGAGATGTTCCAGTGCTCCTCGCTCGGCGTGTTCTTTCCGTCGCGGGCTTCCGTGCATCGGTCGGCGAAGAAGCGGAAGTTTTCGGCACCCCGGATCGCGGCCTTGGCCATGAAGCGATGGGCCTGGCCGGTGTCGATGCATTCGAGCACCGCGATATCGTCGGCGTGATTCTCGATCGCATCGGCCACGCGATGCAAGAGCTTCTTGCGCATGGCGGCCGGCATGTCGCGCCAGGATTTGAAGGCGAGCGAAGCGGCCGTCGCGGCGCGGTCGATATCCTCTGCATTGCCGCGCGCCACGTCCGCGAGCACCGTGTTGTCGATCGGCGATCGCGTCTCGAAGGTCAGGCCCGAGATCGACGGCACGATCTTGCCGTCAATCATGTGGCCGATGCCCTCGGCCTTCAGTTTGGCGAGCAGGGGGGCGGCGCGCTCCTGATTGGCCTGGAACACATCGGCTTTGGGCGTCACCTTATCCATGGGCGGCCTCCGCTTTCAAAGCGTCATGAATGGTGTTGCGCTTCCAGCTGACGTCCTTGTCGTTGATCTGCATGTCGAACGACAGCGCGAATTTGCCCTTCGCGAACAGCGGTTCGAGATGGGCGGAGAGAGCGCGGAAAATGTGCTCGCCCGCCTTCTGGCGGGCGGCCAGATCGCGTCCCTCGCCAAGGCGCAGCAGCATGGCGAGAAAGCCGTAGCCGGGACGGCCGTCGGCGATGGCGTAATGCTCGCAGCGGATGGCGCGGACGCGGATGCCGCCGAGCGGGAAGATCCCGGTGTCCACCGCGGCCTTGCGAACGAGTTCGCAGATCTCGGACATGTCGACCTGCGCATCGAGATTGGCGGAATATTCGATCGAGAAATGCGGCATGTGTTGCACTCTCCCTAGCTCGCTTCGACCAGTATCGAGATCGCGCGATGTCGCCGCGGCAATGATTTCGTTGCGGCAATGAAGGTGCGCTCCCTCTCCCATGGGGAGAGGGCTGGGGTGAGGGGGGACGGTCTAACGATAGTCCGTAACCCCTCACCCGGATCGCACCGGACGAGGCTTCGCCTCGCCGAGGCGATCCGACCTCTCCCTATGGGAGAGGTGTACGCGCTCGCCCATTCCGATTCCTTATCCATGGGCCACACTCTTCTTGTCCAGGCATCACGCGAAGTAACAGCTGACCGAGCCGTAGGGTCCGTAGTCGGCCTGGATGGTGTCGCCCTTGCGCGTCTCGATCGGGCGGATGAACGATCCTGCCAGCACCACCTGCCCGGGTTCGAGCGCAAGCCCGTGCGGCGCGATCTTGTTGGCGAGCCACGCCACGCCGGTCGCGGGATGATTGAGGACGCCGGCGGCGAGTCCGGTTTCCTCCAGCTGGCCGTTCTTGAAGCACAAGGCGCCGATCCAGCGCAGATCGGCATCGAGCGGCCGGAGCGGGCGGCCGCCCAGCACGATGCCGGCATTGGCCGCATTGTCGGCGATGGTGTCGAAGATCTTGCGCGTCGCCTTGGTGTCGCGGTCGACCCGCTCGATCCGTGTGTCGAGAATTTCCAGCGCGGGCACCACGAAATCGGTGGCGTTGAGCACGTCAAACAGGGTGCAATCGGGCCCGGCTAGACGCGTCTTCATGATGAAGGCGAGTTCGGCCTCGACGCGGGTGGCGATGAAACGCTCCGACGGCACGAGACCGCCATCGGCGAAGAACATGTCGTCGAGCAGCACGCCGGAATCCGGCTCGTCGATGTTGAGCGCGCTCTGCATGGCCCTGGAGGTGAGGCCGATCTTGTGGCCCTTGATGACGCGGCCTTCGCCGACCTTGATGTCGATCCAGGTCTTCTGGATGGCATAGGCATCCGCGATGCTGATCGCGGGATGCTCCTGCGACAGCTGGCGGATCTGGGTGCGGCTTCTCTCCGCCTGATGCAGGCGTTGGGCGGCGCGGTTGATGTCGTCTGTTGTCAGGGCCATGACGTTTGCGCGAAAAAAAGCGGATGCCGGAATATGTTTAACATGTTAAATTGATCCGATCAAATCGAATCGAGCTTTGTTGCGGTGCGAAATTCGACGGGGCCTTGAGCATGGCGCGCAAGAGATCGGGATCGACGAGCCCGCCGTCCACGGGGCGGCAAGTGCCGATACGCGATTTTTCGCGCTCGCTGCCGATGTCGCTGTTGCGCGCGCGCGAGGCCGTGATGCGGCAGTTCCGGCCTGCCTTGCGCGAGCACGGATTGACCGAGCAGCAATGGCGCATCCTGCGCGCGCTGGCTGCGATCGATAGCATCGAGGTGACGGAACTGGCGCGAATGGCCTTCCTGTTGGGGCCGAGCCTGTCGCGCATTCTGCGCGATCTCGAAATGCGTGGGCTGGTCGAGCGCCGCACGGCTGAAGCCGATCAGCGCCGCAGCATGGTCTCGATTTCGCCAAAGGGCGTGAAGCTGATGGCATCGGTCGCGCCCACCTCGGAGGCCATCTATGCCGCGATTACCA
>Ga0307516_10005933_pt1 | contig 14451 bp, 14 predicted proteins | sample 19_EM_MG_FD_203310 | JGI IMG/M metagenome (GOLD analysis project Ga0307516, IMG submission 203310) | Populus trichocarpa ectomycorrhiza microbial communities from riparian zone in the Pacific Northwest, United States - 19_EM | ecosystem: Host-associated > Plants > Roots > Unclassified | place... | reverse complement strand
ACGAAAATTCCGGTATTCTAAATCGCAACGAAGGAAATATCTCGCATGGTATTTCCCCTCCCTCCCTCCCTAATCCTGCACGAGCGGCGAGTAAAAGCCTCCACGCCTTTCAAACCAACGTAGAGGACGCAGAACTATCCACCTGCTTCTCAACCTCGGTGTGGACAGAGATCTCCATCTCCCCATCCCGTCTCTAAAAAAATGCAAGCAATCAAAACTCAACAATCAACCCTCCGACTCGATAAAGCCCACAAAATAGACAATATCAACGTACTTTTTCCATTGAATTAGACGATGGCCTGGCAAACCGCGGACGTGATAGATGAGAAAGGTGGATGGACACCGGGTGGTCCATCTTTTCTCGAAGGTCTTCGCGCGCGTTGAGCCTGTATAAAAACTCATTAGTGTACGAACTAAAAATTTACCAACGGAGGGTACAGCTCACATAGCGAGATAGGAATTAAGGTACACTGTCACAATAGATCCATCTAAGCGGGATAGCGCACAGTCACATAAATGAGGACTTACGTTTGCTTATCAGTAGATAAAAGACTGATACAGAACCTCGATCAGCTTTGGGTAAAGAAACGACCAAAATTGGCGGAACCCACAGAGGAACACGAAATTGTGAGGCATCACACCATAAGTGAGGATGCAGAGCACAGCGCCAATGCTAAAAAAATGTTTAGAAAGATCACAGGAGATCGGTGTATGGGCCCGAGGGGTCTAAAATGATAGAACGTACGCTACTATAAGGCCAGTGTTAACAGTGTACACCATGAGCGTGTGGATGAGTGAGTTGGTTCTATGCGGTTCTTTAGCCTGTCGGGGGGAAAGAGAACACCGGAGATACCTTGAAATGCTAGACCTGGACCTAAAAAGCACCACCAACAGCCCAAAAGTGACGCCAAGGTCGGCTGCAAGACTAGCCGCGAAGGTGAGAAAAGCTTCCAACTGCCAAGAACAATGAAACTGAAGCCGAGCCTAAAATGCCAAGAAAGAGAACATACAGATAATTTATCGAGGTCCTCAAATGACGAGAGCCCGAAACTGTCACATGTCAGAAATTATGATAAGCTGTCTTGCTCGGTTCATCATCAAGGGATAGGAGCTACGTACGCCTTGACGGTGATGGCTAGCGTAAGAATTTAGTCAAAGGCCGGCTTGTTACGCTAACAGAGGGACTCACTGATACCGAGGACTGAAGATCGTAGATCAATAAACAGTGGTGATTTACTGGCCATATGAGACTCACCAAGGTCTATTGTTGACAATGCCATCTACCCAGAAAATGATAAGTCGGCTTGCGACCACCATACCAAAACAATAAGCAACTCATTATGATAGCCGTCACTGGAGTATTCCGTCCGCTCACTGCAGGAAACGCGGTTGGACAAGTATGAGAAAATAAAGGCCGTAAAGTCAATCTTACATGCATAAAATCGACGGGCATACAGGATGCGAATGACGAAATTTGATACTGTCTATAATCACATCAGATGTATATTTGCTTGCTTGCGGCGCTTAGACGAACCGTCATGGCGACATGGATCTGATGATCAGGAAGAAGAAATTTGAGTACAACTCCCCTCGAACGTGTTGCTTTCATCACTCACTATAGCGCTCCTACAAAAAAATAAGTACAAAGAACAGAGCTAAAATAATTAAAGCGGACCAAACAGGGCGCCCCAGCAGAAGAGCCGTCGGATTGAGGTAGTTCGAGACGAGATAGTAGTATAGCAGATGCGCGTTCAAAGCCGAGTCGAACGTATCCAACATCCTTCGAGCCCATCAGCTACTCTGAAACCCGATCAGAAAAGAACGAAAACTAGACACTCACCAAAGAAAAGTAATCTAGAAACGTGCCAAGCAACAATTACAATCCTCCAGGCCCAGGATATAGACACGCCAGACGTACAATAGCTTTGAAAACAGGTCCATCTTTCGATTTCTGTGTGAAATACGTAAATGTCTGGACACAAGTCAACCCCCAGAGGCTGTCACATCCATCATTCAAGCGAGTGAGAGAGGCCAAGAAGGATATAATCGGCACTCACGACATCGCAAACAGTCCCCCAAGAAGAAGCGCTCCGAGCGTATTATCGAACTTGGGCAGAGGCGTGCCAGTAGGAAGAGAAGCCATCTTATTCTTCTTCTCTCGTGGCGTCAACCACAGTTTGTGGATCGATTTGAATTCGACCTCGACAGGAAGCCAGGGATGGTGGACCCGACTCGGGGAGCAACGAACAAGCTGCAAAATCACCGGAGAAAATGAGAGACGAGAGCGACTCCGTTAACCACCCCGAGCGTTCTTATCGCATCTAAACAGACACACGTCGAAATGTCCGCTGATATATAATCCTCATCCTCCAACCGGGGCTGAGATCTGGCCTTAAGGATGACGTGTTCGATTATGTGAGTCCGAAGTCGCACAGCCATATTGCCACGGCGCAATCACGGAGTCAGGACAAGTAATGGCCAGAATCTTATAGCGTTGTGATGTCCCGTCCCGCACGGCGCCATTGTGGCAGAAGTTAACACCTATAATTAAAGGAAATGCACGGTGGAGCCCTGTTCTTTCACTTCTTCAGTTCCCGAGGATTTAACGTTGACTCAAGCTGGTAATGACCGTTCAAGAGCGGATTGAAATGACATCGCACTAATTTCTGAATCCATAGCGAGATTCGGTGGGTGGTATGGGTCGGGGTGAGGACGTCCTACGTAGTCTGGATAGTGATCATGATAGAAGTTGCAAGGTTGCTTCCACCTGCATGACATAATCTGGACCTCGGTTCACGGTTTCGGAAAGTCTCAATCGAACCCTCCAGGGAAGTACAAGTAGATTACATTTGTTCAAGTCGAGTAATTATTTCTTCATTGTCCAACAGATATCCAATAACTACCATACGACTCAAGACTTAAGCTTGAAGTCGCGCCCCAATCCTCATCATGCCTCTGATGATGGCCAGGGTTCGCTAATCAATAGGCGAAAATTCCGGATTCCAGATCGCAATATCCCTGACCTGATTCAGCCACACCTCGGACGGGATTGCCCCTCCAGTTCCCCGCTAATCCTGCGCGAACGGCCAGTAAACACATCCACACCTTTAAACCAACGTAGACGCCGCCGAACTATCCCCCTCCCGAGTCTCAATCTCCGTGCAGACAGTGATCTCCATCTCCGAACGCTGTTTCTGAAATAAATCCCATGTCAATAATCAACGTTCACTCGGCGGTATGGGGTATTTGTAGAAATCCCACAAAACAGACATATCAACGTACCTTCTCCATCGAACCAGACGACTGCCCGGCAAACCGCGCACCCGGTCGACGAGAGAGTTGGATGGACACCGGCCGTTCCACCTTTTCTCGAAGGTCTTCACGTGCGTTGAGCCTGTATAAAAAACCTCATTAGTGGACAAACTAATAGTTACCATCGGGGGGTAAAGCTTACATAGCGAGGTAGGAATTAAGGTACACTGTAGCAATAAATCCTTATAAGCAAGCTAGCGCACAGTCACATAAGCACTTACGTTTGCTCAGAAGCAGATAGAAGACTGATACATAACCCCGATCAGCTTTGGGTAAAAAGACATCAAAATTGGCAGAACCCACAGAGGAACACGAAATTGTGAGGCATCAGACCATAAGTGAGCGTGGCGAGCCCAGCGTCAACGCTAAACACGATGCCGAGCAAAGTTACAGGAGATCAGTTTACGTGCATCCGGGGGTTAATGTAAAAAGAGGGACACGTACGCTACAAGGAGGCCAGTGTTTACGGTGTACATCATGAGCGTGTGGATGAGTGAGTTAGTTCTGCACGATTCATCAGCCTGTCGGTGAAGAAAAAAAGGGAACACTGGAGGTACCTTCGAACATTAGTCCTGGACCTGTAAAGGACCGCCGACAGCCCCAGTGCCACACTAAGGTCGCTGGCAAGACCGGCCGAGACGGTGAGAAAGGCAAATGTCTGTAAAGAATGATGAAGTTGAATGCCATGCATGCGCGAGGCCCGACATTCCAAAAAAAGGACATACAGATAAGCTATCGAGTTCAGCGAATGACAAGAGCCCGAAACTGTCACATCAAAATCCTGGTCAGCTGCCTTGCTCTGTGCATCAGCAAGGTGGAGAAGAGTCGTACGCCTTGCCGGTGATTACTAGCGGAATAATTAATAAATGGCCAGCTCATGACGCCACCAAACGAAGGGACTTACTCAGACCAACGACTGCAATGTTCGAATCAACGAACAGTCGCAATATGCAGGCCGAAGGAGACTCACCGAGGTCTATTGTTGACAAAGCCATCTACCCAGAAAATGATAAGTCGCTGGCGACCACCACCACACTAAAAAATAAGGAACCTACTATTATAACCGTTATGGGAATATTCCCTGCACTCACTGGGGTGAAAAAGCGGTTAGATATGTATGAGAACAGAAAAGCCGTAAAGTCAATCTTACATGTGTAAAATCGACGTGCAAACATGGTGCGAATGATGAAATTTGATATTGACTATAATCACGTCAGATGAATATTTGCTTCCTTGCAACGCTTGGACAAACCGTCATGGCGACATGGATCTGATGATCAGGAAGAAGACAGTTGAGTACAACTCCCCTCGAACATTCCTGGTCTCATCACTCACTATGACGCTCCTGCGAAAAGAGTAAGTATAAAAAACAGCGTTGAAATAGTTAAAGCGTACCAAACAGGACGCCCGAACAGAAGAGCCGACGGATTGAGGTAATTCGAGACGAGATAGTGATACAGTAGATGCGCGTTTAAAGCCGAGTCAAACGTATCGAATACCCTTCAAACCCATCAGCCACCGATCGGGATCCAACCAACGCTAAACACTCACCAAAGAAAAGCAATCTAGAAACATGCCAAGCAATAATTTCAATCCCACACACTCTGGAGATAGACACACCAGACGTACAATAGCCTTGAGCAAAGGACCATCTTTCGATTTTTGTGAAAAGAACGTGAATGTCTGGACACAAGTCACCCCCCAGAGGCTGTCAATGCACATCGACAACATCCATCATTCAAGCGAGATGAGCCAAGAAGGATACAATCGGCACTCACGCCATCGCCAACAGTCCCCCCAGAAGCAGCGCACCGAGCGTGTCATCGAACTTGGGTAGAGGCGTGCCGGCAGGAAGAGAAGCCATCCTTCTCTCAATCACGGTTTTAGATGGATTTAAATTCGACCTCGACCTCGACCTCGACCTCGATAGCCAGAGGTGGTAGACCCGAGTTGCGGAACAACGAAACAACTGCAAAATCACCGGAGAGATAGAGAGATGAGAGCGACTCCGTTTAACCGACCCGAGCGCACTTAAGCGGGCACCACGTCGAAATGACCGCTCCTATATAAAGTTTAATCGGTAACCGGGGCTGACTCGAATCGGCCTTGGGAAAAATGTTCCCCTTGAGGAGAGAGCTTGTGACTGCTCAGTACTATCTCCACGGTGTGCTGATCTGCATGATCACTTACAGGTTGTGATGGTGTTTCGAGAGAAATGAGTCCGAAGTCGCGCAATCAAAATCATCAAGGTTGGGACAAAGTAATGGCCAAATCACCACTGCGCTGCGCTGTCCCCACCTGCGGTCCAAAACCCCAAAATGCACGGTTCGGTTCCCGCATGTTGCTTTTCCACCACCAAGGCCGATATACCCAGAGACTGATGACGTGGCGGCTTCCTTGGAGTCGAATCTCATGGTGACTTTGATCCCGGCATGGTGGCTGTGGACGGAGAAACAGGTGGAAGCAGGTGGGTATGCGACACCCGGACAAGTCGGCAACAAAGTCATCCAAAACGGGGATCAGCTTCGCACTTTCATGATAAAGATCACCCAGGCAACCTGATCATCACCCTCGTAACTCGCAAACCAAGTGGTCATGATCATCCGAAATGGCGGACAGAAAGTAACTATAGATTACATCAAATTTAAACATTCGAGCTCCCATCTCAATCCATTGCCAATACGACCGAGATAAAGTCTGGTAAGGTGACGCCATTAAACGGATAGGTATCATTGAAACATCGTCTCTTCTTCTATCAGTCATGATCCCAACAAAGGATAAGAAAAACCAATGATCTACAAAGAGAACGAAAAGGGCTGAAAAGACAACGAAGCCCCGCTATCAAGACAACACTTCTGACATCTGTACAAGCCTCAGCGCCTGCTCTGACCTGGGCCGGATATCACACTTGAACACATCCGGAATCCTAAATGGACAAAATCCAACCACATCAGCATCACACCGACTCGGAAACGGAGTGCCTGACCTGAAGATCGGATTGTTGAAGTCAATCTTGGGCTCAACGACATTCCCGTCCTCGTCAACGGCCTTGGAGATGTTCAACGTCGCCATCATGGAGACAAGGAGCAACCAGATGGATGACTCGACAAGGTTCATCCCGGGACATATCCTTGTTTTTGTTCTTTAATAAACGTTTCATACATCAAAAGCTCTGACCAACTCACCTTCGGCCAAATCCGAACACATAGTTCCGGGGATTCCTGCGTTTCTCTAGGGCTGCATCGACCTTTTCTAGGAATCGTTCGGGATTGAAGGCCGAGGGGTTAGGGTATATCCGCTCATCGTGGAATATGGCCCTGAGAAGAAAAGGAGGATGATGAGCGTAGGTTGTATGGGCGCACACGGGGAACTTGCCAGATGTTGCCAAAGACCTGAACCAGGGAAAGCTAGGCATGAGTATCCCACAAGCAGGGTAAGCGGAGCTAGAGCGTACCAATGAACCTTTTGGAATGTGCATGCCGTTGTAGATGTCGTCTTCCATCAGGCGGTGGGGCAGGTCTGCAGGGGTTTGTGTTTTGGTGAGATGACGTGGATGCCCTGAGAATTGAAAGACCCTTACTGAGAGGGAGAGGGGCAGCCCAGCGCCATGTCTCGTTTAGGACAGCATCCACTGGAGTTCACATCAGAGAAACATCGGACATAAAATTGTTGCGGTTACGAACCATAGGGTAATGAAGGCCTGTCGCTGAAAGTGGGGAGGCGATCAGTCCCGACGACAGAGTCGATTTCCTTTTGGGCCTTGGCGAGGACTTCTGGGTGGGTCATCATGGCGAGCAAGAAGTGCGACACCGTCGTCATGGTCTGGACAAAAGCACGCGCATATAGCTGGGTTGTGGAGAGAAGGAAGGGGGAAGGGACATACTGTATCGGCACTGGCACCATACATGGAGTTTGCAGTCCACTTGAGGTCAAACTCGAATTCGTCTGTATGCTTCTCGGTTTCTTCTAGAATAGTGGAACAGAATGACGGCTTATATGAGCCCGACTTCTGCAAGAACGCATATATTAGCATCTGGGCACGAAAGATGGTAGGAAACGTACGAGGCTGGTCTTCAAAAAGTCGTACGGTTTTTCAACAAACTCCTCCATCCGGGCTTTCCAGCGGGCCGCCTTGAGTTGGAATCCAGAACCAGGGGCCCAGGTAGGCAGGTACTTGAGGGCAGGGATGATGTCGACGGGCCAGATACCACCTCCGGACGCGATCTCGTTGGCGAGAATATTTACGCACTCCTCGGCCAGGCACAGTAAATCGTCGCCAACAGGGGCGGCCTCGTACCCGTAGACCACAGATAACGCGAGGCCGCCGGCGTACCTGCGAGTGTGGTCCTGGTAGCTGCCGGGGGTGGTGAGTATCCTGCGCAGGAAGGACTCGGTTTCGCTGGCGATAAGGGGGTGGTAGGCGGGGATGGCGTTGACGCTGAATGCTTTATGCAAGAGCTTGCGCTGGCGTTTCATTTGCTCGCCATAGCCGGTAAATGCGACCTAGAAGACCGATGTCAGCGATCACGATCGGTGGTAGGGCATCGGCAGGCACCCGCACCATGTTCTTGCAGCCACATCTTCGATGGTGGGGAGAAAAGATAGTCATCAGGACATGAAAAAGAAAGTTGGCGATCTGCAGGGGTACTCACAGCTCTCCGGCCATGACCAAATCGGGTTTGTCTGAATATATCGCTCCACGCTTGTCCAACAAGTCGAAGGCGGCTTCTGGACTGTTTAAAAATACGAGACCTTGCCCTAGTACATGTAGATATACAACGTCGCCTGGCGATGAGAGAGTTTTAAGGAGTCCGAGATATCCAAGAAGGCTTCGCGCTCACCATATTGCTTCGCCCACTGGGCGGCAGGCAACCAAAGTTCCTTTGCGGTGAGGTCTCTGATATTACCCAAAAGTGGGACGGGCTTCGGACCAGGTGGCAAAGATGCAGCGGAAGGTTTAGACTTCCGGAACCAAACAAAAAGAGCGACAAGAATGCTGGCAAAGCCAGCCGCACCGGAGACGGAGACGGAGGGCATTGGAGGTGGGTGACGGCGGGGATGCCAGTGGCAACGAGGGGGAGCGAGAGGAAAGGGGATAGAGGGCGGGGAGGAGGGCGAAGCAGATACTTATCCATTTCCCCCTCAGGGCTCAAAGAAGGACGCTTCGGCAAGCCCCGCCTCGTGTCATCATACCCTTTTAGGTCATCACGCCCACCTCTTTGGCCCCACTCAAAAGGCCCTCTCACAGTGGTCTGGCCAGCGTTATCCAAATCATGCATGGTGCCAGAGGATATCGGCATCCTTGCATTCCTGTCTTGACATGCTAAAGTAGGTACATATGATTGGAGAGGAACCGAACCAATCGCTTTTTTTTCAACCCTCTTGACAGTGACGTGATTTATGAGGATTTTTGTATGTTCCACGGCCGCACAACAATCCCAAATTTGACGTGTATTCAATTATTGCGATCTTCACGTCATTCTCATCATTGGGGCGATCAAATCAGGTGTGTGCCTTCAAATGTTTTCCAGCGAAATTAAAAAAAATTATGAGATAGCCTCGGGTACTCCGGCGCGTAAAACTGTGTTGCGGCCAAGGACTCCTTGCGCCGCACCCTACTAACAGGCACCCTCTCTGCACAAACACGTCACAGTCCCAAGTGAAATCAGAAAGGATATTAAACCCACCTTCCAGGGTAAAGGTAACACGTCTTGGCACCATCTCCAGCAATATAGGATCCCGAGATGGAACCTAAATCACTCAGAGCACATTGGCCGATAACAGTCAACGCTCTCCGCACGACGTCGTCACTCGTGAAGCTTGCCGTTCTGCTCGTGCATTTCGTAACGATGGAGCATTGCTTCAACGTCAACGTCACTGCAGGTCCTCCTTGGGTACAAGTGTATTCCGTACTGTTCCCGAGGTTGTCGCCGATGAGCTCCAGGCAGTGTGTCGCGGTAGCTCCTGGGTAGGGATGACAGTTACCGATGATGACCTCGGCGGTCTGCCCAGCTACTCCTTGAGCCGTGAGGAAGAGCAACGTAGGAAGAATAAAATTCTTGAAATGCATCGACAAGGGTGTTGAATCTTGAAACCGCTCCAACCTTTATACCGTGAGGGTCCTTAAATTTTTGGATCTGATTAATATTTTCAAAAGCACTTCTTGACATATAGTCCATGTGGAAGCGAACAAGTTAATTCAATAGACCAATTGAACGAGGATCCTCCCTCATCCCGGGACATTGGATGACTTCCCGTAACGTTTAGAAACATGGAAATAGATTCTAAACAAACCAGTTAAGCGAGGTTAGCCGAGATGACAGTTGCCAAATGGGTCGCAGCTGTCATCGGACCTTGAAACCGCACCCTCTTCCAAACTTTAATCTGTCTGGAACAGGTGTCCCCCCCCCTCTTCCAGTTCAAATTCTATGTTTCTAAACGCTTTGAGGTGCCGTCGACTTCCATCCCCCCATCATCTTAAAATTGCCACCACCACTCATCAAGAGCGGCCTGTACTGCAGAGAACCCTTCCTTTCCCAAAAATCGTGGTTTTGGAGAGATGGGGACTTTCGACGAGATCTAGACTGGACAGGACAGGTGGTTATGGTTTAGAAATATTAACACAGATTTCTTCAACTCCGCCCGCTTAACGATTTAGAAAATATTCTATGTTTCTAAACGTTACGGGTCAGACAAAAGCACTCCATTTTTGCCTAAATCGGTTCAAACGGAGGCGAGCCCGGCTTCGAGGTTCCCGGACCTAGCTTGTCTTGGAATAAGGGGAGGGGTCCTACCAACTTCAGCTGAATCCGCTCTACGCAATGGAAATCATTCAGGTTCAATAAGTAGGTGTTTGTGGTGTCAGGTGAGCAGTGGCCCTGACAAAATCAACAACCTACTTATCTCCGTTTCGGCTTCTGAAAATTTCATGAGTGCATGGGCTCGGTAACATAACTGGCATCCGGTTCTTGAAGAAATTGGGAAAGAACATCTGAGCTGGTTACAGAGGTATACCTGGTCGCGCTCGTCCGTTTATTGTTCAGAAAAATAAGGAAAAATATGCAGGGAAGTTCATTTCCCTGCGCTAGGCTCGTCAATCAAGACAAGGAGCTCGGTGATCAACAGATCGACGTACCATTAACTTTGACTCACCTTGATCTTCAGGTTTACGGTGCCCTATCCCCGTCAGCGGGCCCAGTTCCATGGCTTTTCGGGAACCCGGATGAGCATGAGATCTCCCCAGCCCGGAGATCAGCCCGAGATCCAACCCAACATCGTTTGGCGGTCACCAAATAACGTAAATTGTATTATGGCAGCTTCTCCAGTTCCCCATCCACCAACTGCCCACCAGACCCGACGTCCAGGAACTGCAAGTATGAATAACAGAAGATACGACGACTTCGATGAACCATGGAACTGCCAGGGGGTCTGGCCGCAGTCACGGTTCGGGCTTCGTCGGTTCCACCTCGGCGTTTTTGTGCGAACTTCTTCGACAACATCATCAGAAGAACTCGATGTGTAAGGAAGAAGACATCTAATAATGGAGGGCATTGGCCTTGTAGCGCTGGTGCAACACGGTCCAAACTCTTTCGAGTAAGGTGCTGCTGCCACATAGCCAGCATAAGCATAACAGATGAATTCTTTCTCCAGGTGTCTCTCTCACACAAGTCATGGTACTTCAACTCGCGCGTCTTTTGAGAATTGAGACACGTTCGGTCAAGCCTTGCATTTGGATCGCACCAACCACACGCCGAGAAATTCGATCCCACTGACCCGCGGCCCTCATTGGTAAAACGACCCTACCCGAACGATAGCCACAATACAGCCTACGGGTGTCTTTACGGACTTTTCGCGAGTCCGACACACCGCTGGAACTGAACAGGTGTTGCCCTTCTTCCCACCGCCATTCCGTAACTATCACTTCTATCGAAGGTATGATGTTATCGTCTAGCTTCCTATTTTGTCACCGCTCTAACGACCACCGAAGCACTCCTTTCAAACAGCACAGGCACATCGTGTCATCGAAAATTCGATCGAAATCAGGAAGTTTGGACTTATCGTACACCCGCCACTACACACACTGCGCAGAAGTCCCCGAGGTTAGCAAAGCAATTTCTTTATCCTCGTCTACGATTTAGCTGATGCGGCCAGGGTGTACATCGGAAACTCGGAATTCCCATGCTTATCTGGGTTCTTCTCGCTGCGCATGCGATTAAATAGCCTCTCCCCGTCGATCCCCCGCCCTTGCCACGAAATTCTCCGAGAAGGCTTTTATTGATCAACTTCTGCCCGCCACCCTTGTTCCATGAATTGTCCGAGAATCCACAATCGTACAACTCAGGCTTAGGCTAAACTTTTCGAGACTGGCGAAGTTGATCACCTCGAGGCTCGACATCACAAAGCTGAAATCTGGTGGCCATGGTATCAGCCAAAGTACCCCCCGTGGACAACCCTTGTAGACAGGCCTGGAAATCGCATTCCCCCACACTGTCAATATTATTCCTTGGATAATTCTACAAGAATTCGAAAATCTTTTGTCCCTGTCAACACTGCCGACAGTCGCCGAACTTATCAATAGTCAGCGTCAGGCACTGTCCCCAGCGTCGTCACCGCCATCACTTCTGATGCCGGCTCATCGGGAACACCGCTCCCACGCTTGACATGCAGCCGTCATCCTTGCCGTCATCGCGCCGGTTGCCCCACACGAAGACCTCAATTTTTCAATCCGGCCAGCAAGGGAAGTTGGGCGCCTTCCGGTTCCTTATCTCGACGCGGTCCGTCCAAACCTCCCCAAGCTTTCTGCACTTTATCATCCCGACAATGCTCTCGTATAAAACCTTCTTCACCTTCTCTTCACCATCAATTCCTTCACAGCCTTCACTTGAGCACTCCTCTGGCTGACACGAACAACGCCAGCGACACCGCTACGGATCCCCAAGTATTGACAATGTCACTCCGGTCTATGCCCGAATGAGGGCAAGCCAGAGCTCTCCCTACTGGTGTCAACCACAAGAAGGCGGACGAAGTGCGCGAAATCCTCGCCACGAAAATTACCATAGTCCCCGCCCTGGTAACTACCGTCATTGACGGGACGGCCGGTTCATTTGCCAGTTCCTCTCCTTATCCTTGTCTTTCGTCTTCCGATTCCCAGGCTTTTGGCTAATGTATCCGTTCTTTCTGTTTTAGTATCACCGTTACACTCCGACTCTTGAACACCTTCACCGGTCGTTGACTTCAACTTTTACTCGGATTGAGCTGATCTAATCCAGGCGCAATGTCGGGCAATGATGGGAAACTTGAACTTCAGAAGCGGACCCAGTTAACTTGATAGATCACTCTCGACTCGACCACGTCGGACGCACTTCACTCAGCGTGCCAAGTAATACAATCACCTAAGTATACAGACGTGTCTGAATTCAATACATCAAATCCGCTGATCAAGGGACATGTATAAATCTGGATTTCTTCTTGTGAGTGTCCCTGCATTCCTCGCTTCCAATACCTACACATGGCATGATGTAGTAACAGCCCGTCCCCACAGAGACTCGTCCTTGTATCGATCTCATTGCGTCATTGCAATCGGTAGTAAACACAGATACTCACAAGCCTGACAGTGGCGTCTGAAATTCCTCGGGTCGCTCGCGATATCTTGGCGTCCAAGCGAACAACATCCTACCAATCTTCCCGCTTAACTTGTGCTTAACCGAGTAAAAGACGTCCTTACGATGGCCGACGACTCGTAACCAAACTAGAGTGCCGTCAAAATATCGTTCCATACCGTCCTTCAATTGTGCCTCCAGGCTCCATCTGTCCAAATAACCCTCTAGCAGCACATCGGTAAACCATCCTATTCAAGTCTGGTCTATTCCTTCGAGGCCATAAAAAACCCAGAGGAATCGACTCACATCTCCCATCGCCTTCTCATCATCTCGCAGTCGTTCTTTTCAAACCCCTCTCGGCTACCTACACTATCCTCTCATGCCGAACCATTCTCCTCATCACCATCGCGTCCTTCGCAGTGTTCACCTCAGCAGCTCCTCTCGCCGACCCGAACGGCGCCAACAATGCCTTTAGCCTTTTCTACAGACCCCACGATACCCCGAGCCCCTCGTTCAACTCAGGACTCGACAACGTCTCCACTCCGGTCGGTGCTCAAAGGAGAGGACTGCTTGGCATCCTCGATAAGCCTGGCATCCTCGGAAAGGTCTCAACAAACCTGTCGACAGCCTTCAGGACTTAAGGAAGGGCTTTGAGGGTATCCTCAACGGGGGTCCCTGATGTGACATAGGAGAGCGCCAACTCAAGCTCCGCCGGCAGTCCCAGCTTATCCATCCTCGGCAAGCGACGAGGCTTGCGACGAGCTCTTGGGAACGGAGGACTGATCAGCTTGATTCGCAGCCTGTCCTTCATGAACCCAGTGATAGTTGTTGTTTCGAGTCATTTTTTATCCCGGCCGCTGAGTTACTTCCCCTCTTTGAACACCAGGATTTGGCTACTGTCCTACGATACCCCTTCCTCTCGTTTGTTTTCGCACCGCTTTCCACGCCGCTCACTCGCTCTCGTTTTTTTCCTTTATACAGTGATAGGTATCCATGTATATGTATTCATTCAGTTACACAGAAATCGCTTCTTCCTATTTCCCTACACACCATAAGCTCCACACGAACTTGAGCACACAGCCAACCACGGTCTCATGGCCAGTGCCTGCTGAGATTTCGGTCGCTGTTGCTCGTCTGTGCAACACCTGCTCCATGCAGCTAGCAGATCTTCCGACCTCAACTACCCCCTGGTTTCAAAAAAAAATCCGACCAATTGTTGTGTACAGTTTATGGAAGCGATGGATGGAGGGTGATTCGGTGAAGGGTAAAGATGAGGGGGGAAGTCACGTACCCTCAGATCTTGCTGTGGTAACTAACCGCTCTGACACATGTGCTGTATGTCAGGGCGGGAATTTGAATTCGGACTGGCTATGCGAAGCAGTGGCCCACCCTCCAATAAAGATGAGGAGGACAGTCACATACCCTCAGATCCACCTCTTGGGAAAACATCGGAGGGTAATGGATACGTACCAGAGGTGTATTAGAATGGATTACAGGTAGTCCCAAGGTTGCCCAAGGTGCGGGGAAGGTGGGAGATGTG
>Ga0307516_10005932_pt1 | contig 14451 bp, 14 predicted proteins | sample 19_EM_MG_FD_203310 | JGI IMG/M metagenome (GOLD analysis project Ga0307516, IMG submission 203310) | Populus trichocarpa ectomycorrhiza microbial communities from riparian zone in the Pacific Northwest, United States - 19_EM | ecosystem: Host-associated > Plants > Roots > Unclassified | place... | reverse complement strand
TCTCTCCCTCGCGATGTTCCACTTTGGTTACCAGAGGCCGATTCAACAGCTGGACCGTTTCGCAAAACATGGAGACGAGCTCCAGAGGACCATTGATCTGTTAGGGGGTATTACGAATCAGCTCCCCGACGCACTCGTGAACCAGGCCAAGCTTGAACTAAATAATCTCAGATCAAAGACATCATCCTTTACGGTGCAGCTCCTGGATCCAGACCACGTATCCCGATCAATGGTGTTCGTGACCTTCGTCTCGACGTGGATCGTGAGATTCGTGGATCCGGAAAAGAAGCACCCAAACCCACCCGTCAAGTGAGTGTACCTAGGCCCATTCTCCGGTTGTGCTCGTAGTGTCTAATTGTTGGGTGCTGGAAGTCTCCCTTTGCCACAGGATGTACCACTTGACTTCAGGGTATTACCAGAGTTCATATTGGAGAATATCATCGACTACCTGCTGTTCATTCTCCGGTGACCCATTTCTCAAACTGCGGGACGAGCCTATTCTTACCGGAAAGAATGGCCCCAGGTACTCGCCCAACCTCCTCGATTCCCCTGGGAAAAATGGGCTCGTGACCTTCGCCCTCACTTTCCTTACCTCAACGTGTTACATCAAGAATCCATTCTTGAAGTCGAAGGTCATCGAGGTACCCCTCTAGTGTTCCAGTATTACGTGATATAGGAGGCTGAGAGTACACATAGATTTTATTCCTCGGGATCCTTGGATATGCCCATGACCCCACAGGTGTACTGGACAGCACCCTGAACAGTCACCCGTTGGCTCTTAAGCATTTGATGAGCGCTTTGATGAGCTTCTATGTTGGTACGTGGCGACGAATTTGATTCACGAGTTTTGACGCAGTGACCTAACATGTATCGTGATTCAGAGGTTGAGCAGACCGGAGCGAGTTCCCAGTTCTATGATAAATTCGGTCCGTCGGCGGCCATCGGCCTGGTTCGTCACCCTCTGACTCTGTTGGTGTTGCGCAGGTGCTCGAAGAAATATTTCGTACATCTTCAAGGTCATTTGGAACAATCCAACTCATCGGAAGGCATTGGATGAGGAAGCCAAGTGAGTGTAACGCTCAAACACTCAAGGGTGATGAGCTGATGGTGATGATGTGATAGGCGTGTGGATACCTTCGTGCGATTCGCCAACTTGATGATCAACGATGTCACGTACCTCATGGATGAATCGCTGAACGACCTCAGCAAGATTCATCACATCGAAACCGAAATTGGGAATACGGCAGAATGGGCATCCAAACCTCTTCAGTACAGACGCGAACGGGAGAACACCTTGCTGTCTTTGGAGGGTCACGCCACCGGGTACATCACCCTTGGACGTTCGACGGTCGAGCTGTTGAAGTTGTTCACAGCGAACACCAAAAGCCCGTTCATGATGCCCGAGATCGTTAGAAAGTTGGGGGCGATGTTGGATTATAACCTGGTAGCACTGACTGGACCCAAGTACCAGGACCTCAAGGTCAAGAACCCGGAGAAGTACAATTTCTGTCCCAAAGTACTTCTGAGCGATATCATTCAAGTTTTCTTGAACTTGAGCGATGAAGAAGAGTTCGCGAGGGCCGTGGCGGAGGACGGGAGGAGCTACAAGAAGGAGTTATTTGATGGGGCGGCGAAGATCTTGAAGAGGAGGGCGTTGAAGACGGATGCTGAGATTGCGAAGTTGTTGGCGTTCGTCCAGAAGGTTGAGGACCTCAAAACGACACTCGAGGAAGATTTGGGAGATGTCCCTGAGGAATTCTTGGGTACGTCTATTCTCACACTTTCGCGATTCCAAGGGTGACGGATTTGGACGGCCTACAGATGCGCTGTTGTATACCGTCATGAAGGATCCCGTGACACTGCCAACATCGCGTGTGGTGGTGGATAGGGCCACGATCAGGGCACATCTGCTTTCGGATTCGAATGACCCATTTAACCGGGTCCCTTTGAAGATCGAGGATGTCATACCGAGTGCGTACCCACTCGCAGCTTAGTTTAAGGGTTTCAGACTCACAATCCCCCGTATGATGAATAGATCCGGAGCTCAAGGCTCGGATAGACGAGTTCTTGGCTACTAAGCAGGCTGAGAGGCGCGGACAGAAGGTGGACACTGACTAGGGGTTATTTAGGTGGATTGATAATTATTGGGCGTTTGGAGGTATCGGAAGGACAGATAATCGTGTACGACACACATACCGTGTATTTAATACAATGTCGAGATTGGACATCTGAATACCAGTTTGTAAGGACATCCGCGCCATTATTCTCACCGTGGGCAACGGGCTACATACATTGAACAAATCTTGATTTTGGGCTGACAGGTGAACTGTTTTCTTCAGAACAGGGGGGACTAAATGAACGCTGAAAGAGTGCGGAAGAAATAATCGGGAGCGAATTTCATTGGTTGGCAGGGACGGCCCCCTGATTGATAAACTCACGATCTTATTCAACGAAGACCTTGCCCACGTCCGGGGTAGAACCGTGTCCGTGCATCCACTGGGTCCAGTGATCAGCGACAGGCGACAACCGTGGGGATAGAACACCGGTAGGTGTTTGAAATCCACGGAATCCTTCGCCAATCGTGAGTGTTTGGCGAGGTGGATGGTTTGTTGGGATCGTGATCGCCTAGGGGAGATCAGGAACGTTGAAGGTTCTATTGGGAGATTAATGGCCTATGTCTAGACGCAGAGTCCGGGTTGAGGTGGGAGGGGGGAGACCATCGCACGGGGGATCGGAAATGGGGAGTGCCCGGTGCCCCAGTCTCCAACGACCCTTCCCCAAATTCGGGGTACAGGATTCCTGTGAACCATCGGGGCGGTTCCCCTGGCGATTTCCGATCACCCGTCACCAAATTTCGACGATACGAGTTACCTGGGATCGTTCCCAGGATGCTTGGGTCGGGCGCGAGGTCCGCTCAGGGACGAGCTGGGATGATGGTTTAGCGCACAGCATTGGATCAGTACCGATAGCCGACGATATGCGGCAGTTCGCGGGGTCGAGGCGGTTGCACATAACCTGCAGAGATTGAGATAGGCGTCCGAATCACGTCACCGCTGTCGGCTGTGCGTATCGAATTGTGCATCTGGGTAATGGTAACTTCGCCTTCGCATCCCAGTCGTTTGGTTTTGGCGACCACGGGCGGGGATCGTACGTTCAAAGTGATCAGCAGTACGTTCGGATACTATGCTGCAGGGTTTCAAATAAAGCCAGCGTTCAACGTCTAATCGACGTGAACGTTCACCCTTTCGCCGTCCATCATCATAGGCCAGAAACTACGGGTCTGAGGCCTGGTCCCGGGGTCGGTCCCGGTACTGGTGGATCTCATAGCTGGCAGTCATGCAATGAGAGTCCAGATGGCGACGAAGTTCGTTCGATCAACATCAACCTGTGAGCCAAGCCCGTCAGTGAACGTTGGATGTTAAAAGTTCGAGGGTTGACGACCAGGACCCGGCCTCGGTCAGTGATTCCATCACAACCTCACTTACCGGGCAGAACGCGTCGCAAGACGAACAAGTCGACCCTGTGTTGGACGTAGAAGGAAAAGGCTCCAGCGGTCACCATCCCTCGTTGATGTCTACTGGCGACGTTGCTACCCTGGCTCATAAGCGGGGGTTCGATCACGCCGGCTCTCCACAGTTCCCGAACTTCTTGTCTTCGACCTCTCTGATCGCGCACAGCGAACACAAGCCTCGTTCTTGCCGGCCGTAGGCAGAACAACCCCGACCGGCGATTGGGAACTCGATGGTACCCGCCATCTTTCATAGGCGGTCTGCGCCGAGCCGGTCCAGTTCCAATGAAGGTGCCCGACTGCGTGCCCTCGCGTTGCACATATATATTAAGTCTACGGTGATGTTTTTGGCATTCGTCCATCCCTCTCTTCCCGCCAGAAGACCACAGGAGATAGGTGCTCTGAGTGTCGCGGGTCATCACTCGCTGCAAACACTTCAACATGATACCCGAAATTTCCATTGCAGAGGTCGTCGAACTCGGCCACGACATGTAAGCGTCAAGCTCTCTCGTTATATCCCGCGTGGTTTTACTGAGCTCTACTGTGGTCCTGTACAACTATCAGTTCCTCTATCAAGGTCAACCGGACCCTTCTCGCGGCCCGTTTGTTGGATTCTTAACGACGATTTGCAGATATACGCGATTGGTGTAACAGCTCTTTGGGTCTACGACTACCTCTTGACGCTCGAGGATGAGGTAGCATATGCGTGGAAGACGAAGAACATGCTCAGTAGGTGACACTAGGATTCTCGTGCAAACGATCAGGGCTGACGATTCTCCAGTATTTGTGCTATTTTTGATAGTGAGTGATCGCATTAGGACAATAACCTCTCGAGCTCCAAAGGTTGATTACAATTTAGACGAGGTACCTTCCGGTACCATTTTTGGTCTGGATTGCCGTCTGTGAGTAGTGGGGATTGCGACTTACCCCTGGGGTTTCCCTGACAGTTCCTGCAGCGTCGTGGTTGCCGAGTTATACGCAGGAACTGTAAGCCGGTTACACAAAGACCATTTCCCCAAGCCGACCCTCCCCTCAGTTGCCGAAAGACGGTATTCGTTGAAGTGACCTACTTCGCGCTGATTACGCTTTTCGCGCATATCGTTCTCACCCTGAGGGTATACGCGATATCTGGGAAGAATAAGTGGATCGCAAGCGGTCTCTACGGGCTCACTATCGTTCAGTTCGGGGTTGGAGTGTACCTCTGCGTCTATTCCTTCCTCTACCCTCGTGCGTCCTTTCCCTCAGTATGTACGGGAGGTTAACCAGGTTTCGTAGCTGCCCGACTACCTTCAATTCCCCTTGATGCATACCGGATGTGCCTTTTCCAGATTCCGAGGTTCGGGTCACTCCTTTACACTTCATTCTCTCTTGTGTTCGGTGGGCACGGTTCCTACGTGGGTGGTAACTCCTGTGAACTGAACTGGCCGCCGACAGATCTCGCAGTTTTTGTTATCATCCTCATCCGGACGCGAGCCTCGAGGTCGCAGCGTGGCGACTCAAACATCCCAAACATCCTCAACACCGTCACTAGGGATGCCTCGATTTATTTCTCGGTCATTTTTACCTCTCACTTCCTGCTCGTCCTCATGCTGGGGTTCGTAAGGGTACGTATCCGCAATGCATTTTTGATCCGATTGTTCTTACTGGTACAACTTCTCAGCCGTCACTCCGGCTCCTGCCGACTGTGTAAGTTCTAATCATATCTGTTCACGTTGCCACTGTTGACACACCACTCGGATATGCTCCAGTGGAAATGCAGTGTAAGTTTGGAACAGACCCTCGATCGCTCTTGATGATGGCTGACTACATACATGGTTCGCCTGACAACAGTTTTGTTCCAATGATGATCACACGTATCATCCTTTCGTTGAAGAAAGCTGCAAGCACTCCGCCGAGCTTCGAGATGGTCAAAGTTCCGACTGGGTTTGCTGGTGCATTTCGGGATCTGGAAGAGTTGCGGTACGACCAGGATAAAGGCGCGTTTCGCCGTCTGGCGGAGCACATTCGACTGCCCCCAGGCTTGAGTCCCGCATGACCGCCATCGCTCACTTTCACACACAGTTGGGGCGAGGGTGTAGACACCCAGGGGCTTGCGGGGGTGTTTGGCTAGACCAAACCCACCCGTATAATAACTTGTATAGTTTAATGGGTCCACCGAGCGTCGAGGATATGAAGACAGATTAGCCGACCACTGTACCAACTCAACGTGGGGCTGGTTGCTTGATATTTTGGTTTGATAAACCCGTGCGCTGTCATACCCTTCTGTTAGGCGTTATGGTTGATTACAACTCCGGGGTATGCGGACCCACCGGTCGCTGTGGGAATCGGATCAACAGCCAACATATTGTTGATGGTGCGCCTGGATTCTTATACAAGGAAGTGGCTAAAGAATGTGAACAGTCCCCGGCCGGACGGAAGTTGCAATGAGACTATTCGACTGTAGAAGGAGGTGGGTCGTAAATTTGTGGCCGTTCGGACGATATGGAGTTGAACACCCACTCATCGGGGTACGGCATCGGTCGAAGTGAACAGGAGGCGAACGCCCACTTTCACGTGCGAACCTGCGGCGAGGTACCCCAGACCAACGTTTCTCGGTTGCCTCGCATCAGAGAAGCAACGCGTAAAGTTCAGGGACAACCACGGACGGGTCTCGGCGTGCGCCGGCGTGATACTCCACGACTGCCGATATACTGTAGTGGCTCTGGACTTCATTTCAAGGTTGCCAAATGGGATCACCTTTAAGTGTCGCTTGTACAGGGTGAGTGTCCATGTGCAGCAGGTAAGCGGAGACAGAAGTATCAAAGGCGGGGCCACTGATCCGGTTGGCCACAGCCGGGAAAACCCGAGGGAATACTGCGCCTTCAGATTTCTTTCAGGCCCGAGATGCCAGCGGCAGGAACCACTGGTGAAAACCTGGTATTTTGAACTGCGGGTAAATGGCTGGGTGTCGTATATGAAGCGGATTGGTGTCTACCCGCCCCTGGACGCCCCCTCCGTCCCCCCACTTATCGAGCATACCGTCTCCAGAAATCCTCCTCACGATATGGCCTCCGGACCCGATCTTATTCGACTTAGTCAGGACATGTTAGCGCCTGTATTCCGAGCTTGCATCAGCTACGTTGAACGAAAATCTTTGTTTGTTGGACTAGCACCACCCTCAAGGTAAAAATACTATTCAATGCCCGCTCCTGGGCCTCTTCGTCTGTTTCTTACCGTGGTATCGCCGCTAAACGTGCACTCACTGCAGTAGCTTTTCATCTTAAGAGTTTTTTCGGCGTGCTCGGCGAGCGAGGGCCCTATTTACGGAGAACCGGGAAGTCACCTGGGGCGCAATCGCCGTCGGATTTCAAACCAGACGCCCAACTTCAAAGATGTCATACTACCCTACCAGAAAACAATATTTCCTGATGGGTTCTACTTGGAGGTGAGAACGAATACATATGAGTTGTCGCACCCAGGGGCTTTAAGCTCCTCATTGAGGTATGATATACTAAGCCTCCGTGCGATATAAGCGCCAAATTCAAAGTCTGATAAAATCCCGATGAGTGCCGAAAGTGTCCTCAGAGGGTAGAGTTATGACCCAGCCAAATAAATGGACGAAGAGGCCCAGGAGCGGGCTGAAAGCCCTGCGGGCTTCGGTGGTGGCCTGAGGGGTTAGTTATGTGAGCTGAAATTCGCTTAGCCGCTTGTTTCGCGCAGAACCGAAGAGTGGCCATCCCCCCACTTTTGCACTGTAGGTGCAAGATTTTTGTGAGCCTCCCAGCGGGCCGCGCGGGAGCCTTCTTGGCCACCCTCAGTTTTGACTTCAGCTCCAACGCTCTTTGTACCTGACGTCCGGCGATCGACCCCGACCGTCCTGTTGGGCTATCGATCGCGCGAGTCCCGGCTACCGGTACCCTTGCGGCACTATAGTAGGTAAAACCTTCTCGCGTAGACCCTAAAATGTGTCGGACCCCAAGGGGAAAAATCTACACATGGGGAAGTGGAAGAACAAAAACTCCGCAGAACCTCCAGGTTAGTACAAAACGCTCCGATGGCCTTCCGCCGGGGTTTGAGGTACAGGTCTTTCAGAGTCATTACGGTTCGTTCACATCAGTACCCAGGCTCGAACGCGTAGATCCGCGCACGGTTGACATGACAGCAGGGTACCACACCTTCCCCGTTTGCTTGTTGCTTCCGACCTTGAATCGAAAACGACAGACGTTAAACGCACCGGCGGCCTCCATTGTCCCCCGCCCTTCACAGTACAATTGGAATATAACCCCCCTCAAACCAGAAGAATGCGCGGCAACTATAGTGACACAGGTGGGGGGGCATGAACTCCCACTCCACTCATGTCAGCATGTTCGTGTCCCGACGAATCGCTAAAGCGAAATACCACTATCGCGTAGATATCTCCCTACAATGGCTTATCCACGGATCTACCGGGTGACCGAGCAGTGAGTCGTCGCCTGTTGCAGCGAACAGCTATCTGTGCAAACAAGCGCGGGGGCCCTGTCCGTTCCGTCGGGTCGTGGGAACGCGAGGCTCGGTACCTGCAAGCAGCTTTGACTCCATATGGTATCCCAGCCTAGGGCGATTGAATGGGGAAAGCCCGAGGGACCGTGTATGCAGAGCCGTACGTACAAACCCATGATTTCCGGCAGCAAAACTAGATCCACGAGATCCGATTTTTGACCGAACGGAGGTTGCCCAGATGGGACCCTTTGGTTGCAGGAAGAGGGAAATTGTCGATTTACAGCCGTTCGGGTATAGAGAGTAAACAAGTCCTCAGGCGTTCACTCAAAGCGGTACGGATCAGGGTGGATGGGGGGTTAGGGCCTGCGATGAGGGCCGCCTCCCAAATCAAAACTACGTACTAACTGATTCCTGCCGTTGATATTGAGGCTCATCCCGAGACCCCGAACGGAATCGTTCAAAGTGTGCACAGCGAGAGGGCCCGGCCCAGCAAGGGAGAGGTGAGAGATTGGCACTGGAGTTGTTGATCCGGTTGGTCACAGCCAATCAGCGCTCAGCGCTGTGGGGGCATCACACTTCTTTTGGGTTTGCTTTTAGGATCCGCGCGTCACGAGTCGCTGGCAAGGTTTCTGGATTTTAAACCGGGTTCCTTCACCAACCAAACCGAGTGACCACCTGGGCATCATATATGAAGCGGATTGGTGTTTACCCGTCACCAGGATACTCTCTCCGTTCTGCCACTCTACGCGCGTCGGAAGTGTATGTCCTGGGGGCCAAACTGTCTCCCAAAGCCCTTGTATCGATATGGCCTTCGAACCCGATCTCGTTCAGCTTGGTCAGGACATGTGAGTACCTACACTACGATCGCCCGAGTTACACTGAGCAGAGCGCTTCGTGCATTCAACCAGTACTGCATTCAAGGTGAAAACAACATTGTTCAATACTCGTACCCGACGAGGTGACCACCAAACGTTCGGCCCAGTTGTATTCAGTTAGTGCGGCTGTCCTCTGGAGCTACGATTACCTCCTGACCGTAGGCGATGAGGTAGGAATTTATCGATGACAATGACGCAGGGAGGAAGCTGACCATCCTATTCAGGTCCGTTACGCATGGAAATCGGAGAACGTTCTCAGTGCGTGACCTTCGCGCTTTTCGCGGGGTGACCCCAACTGACAGCGCACCAGTGTTCACACTATTTTTATTCGTGAGTGGACCCGCCGCCCTTCACCGGCACCCCCGGCACCGCATCTGCCTAACCGCCGCCTAGACCAGATACCTTCCAGCGCCATTCATAGTGTGGGTGAACGTCAGTGAGTGGTATCTAATCAACCTATGTCACCCAATGCGTACAAACATTTTTTGTACTCGGCTGCAGCGTCATTCGCTCCGAGTTACACACCAGAGGTACGCTCGGTTCGTATCTACTTCTCCCAGGCTACTCACTATCACGGACTGATGTACGTGCAGAACCGCCGCTGACGGAATCCGAGTTCACGTGGTTGACCCTGGTCCTGGTGTCACAGCTGCAAAAAAACCGCGTTCATCGAATCCTTGTACTACACATTGATCACCGCCTCTGCCCAAATCTTCCTGGCTCAAAGGTTCAACGTCCTTCATCGATTTGAATACGTTCACTCATTCCGTCGATCACAGAACTTACGCAATAACGAGGAAGAATAAATGGGTTGCGGGCGCCCTGTATGCAGTCGCCACCGTACTTTTTGTTCTTGGAGTTTATACCACCGTTCACGCTGCCGTGGACCCAGGTCGGTACCCCCACCCCTCCACACAGTTGTTCGAGTTTCCGAACTGAGGGAAAACAACCTCACCAGCCAGGATGCCCGCTATTCCTCTGGCGTTATATCGATTATGCCCCGCGAACGCTGGAAGAGACCAGGCAGTTGCTCTGGTATCCCTCTCTCTTGCCTTTGGTGAGCACTCCGTTGCCCTTCCCGACCGCCTCCCCCCTCATTTCTCGAATTGAACCCCCCGTCCGTTCCCTCAGACATCGTCGTCTTTGCACTCGTCATCATACAAACGACACTCATCAGATCGCTACACCGAGGGATAGGTGTACCAAATATTCTTGGAACGGTCAGCAGGGACGCGGGGGTATACTTTGCAGTCATAGCCTCGTCTCATTTCTTGGTTGTGGTTATGTACGCTGTGGCGAGGGTAAGATCCTTCGCGCAAGTACTCGAGCCAAATCCCTGCTGACCGCTGAATCCGCTTTTCCAGCCAGTGGTTGTGGGGGTAGGGATGATGTAAGTCGTCCTGAAGCACGAAGCAGGGGATCTGAGCCACATCATTCCTTACTAACTATCTTTTCTTTCCCGCTGGCAGAGGAAATACTGTGTGAGATCCCCTCCGCTCCCGCAACAGGTAATACGAGGCTGATTGACATGGATCCCATCAGGTTCATCCCAATGATGGTAACCCGGACGATCATCTCTTTGAAGAAGGTCGCCACCGAGCGACGGTCCAACTTATGTCTGGAGGTCCCGACAGCACCACCAATTAGTGCACAGTATTGTTGTTCCTCCAACCCTGTGGCCGGTATCCCGCTATCTGCGCTCAACGGCGAACGAGCTTAACGGCCAGGAGGTGTGTCCGGCTCGCAGGAGTGTTTCTATTCAGGCTAAACCGTCTTTCTCCTAGATCTTGGATTGAATGATCGAGGTTGACGGTACTTTCGTGGCCACAGTATTATTGCACAGCACTTCTAAAACCGCTCGAGGGGGTACACCGTGTCGAAATACATGTTTTAATTTACGATCACATCCAGGTTCCGGCGTGCATACCAATTGGTCTTTTCGTTCCTGTTGATGATGAAAAATTGTATGTCACTCGGGTATCCTGAGAGTGTCCCGGATGAACAGGGACTGAAGCTAAAGTACTGAAGCATGTGGACGAGGCCTTGAGGGACCGTGCCTGTGGTATGTAGGTCCGTAGTATGTACACCCGTGATTTCCGGTGGTAACAAAAGATCGAGGCATGATCCGATCTCGGATGGAGGTTGCGCCAATCGGAGACGGTTCGGCTGCAGAGTCGCGCACTTACAGTCATCTGTACACAGACCCTCGCTCGTTCAAATCCGATACCAACCGGGGCGGACGGGAGGGGGTGAGGGGCCGTACTCACACGTCTGCGATGGTGGGACCCTAAACCAAAGCCAACCAACGTACCGACGGGTCCCGCCATACACTGAAGCAGGATTTCACTGTCCCAACTCCACTTCAAGGTCACCGGACGGAATCACGTTAAGGTGTCGCCCTCACAGTTCGGCCTACTCGCAGAAAGGCGGGAAGAGCCTAGAGGAGACGGGAGTCCCGAAGGCGGGGTCATTGATCCGGTTGGTCTCACCCAACCAGACACGAGCGAATGACACACCCCTTTAAGCCCTTACCCGCGTCACGAGCTGCTGGCAAAATCTCGGGATGTTGAACTGGGTTCCTTCACTCTTCAGTAACAAAATCGAGGAACTATCTGGGGATCGTATATGAAGCGGATTTGTGTCAGCCCGTCCCCAGGATACTCCCTCTGTCTTGCCACCCTACGCACCCCAGAAGTGTGTGTCCTTGGGAGCAGACCGTCTCCCGAAGCCTCTGTTTTGATATGGCCTCCGGATCCGATCTCGTTCAACTTGGTCAGGATAGGTGAGTGCCCGATTACGACCATCTAGATTCTCAGTTGCGCTGAGCTGAGCCAAACGCCCCACTCATCGGATCAGCACTGCCCTCAAAGTAAACACAACACTATCCAAAACCCATACCGCACGATATCGCTGACCGCCCAGCCCAGTTGTATTCGGTCAGCACAACTGCCCTCTGGACCTACGACTATTTGTTGACAGTGGGTGACGAGGTAGAAACTTAAAAATTACGATACGAAAAGGAAGCTGACCACTTACACAGGTTAATTACGCGTGGAAAATGGAGAATGTTCCCAGTGCGCGAACATTGCACTTTCTGCGAGGTGACCATAATTGACAACGTTTCAGTGTTCACCCTGTTTCTTTTCGTGAGTCCCTATCATTCCGGCACCGTATTTGCCCTGACCGCTGCTTAGATCAGATACATTCCAGTGTTGTTCCTGGTGTGGGCGAATGTCTGTGAGTGGTATCTGATCAACTCACCATTCAACATGTATGGATACCATTGGTCCCCGGCTGCAGCATCATTCGCTCCGAGCTACACAGCTGAGGTATGCTTGGTTCGTATCCACCTACTCCCTCCAGGAGGCTAACCACTGCTACGGACAGATGTGCGTGCGGAACCCCTACCGGCGGAACCCTGGTTTGCGTTGACCATGGTGTCACAGTTGTAACAAAACCGCGTTCATCGAGCCCATGTACTACACGTTGATTACCGCCTCCGCCCAAGTCGTCATGACTCAAAGGTTCGACGTTCTTCACAGGTTCGGATACGTTCACTCATTCCGATGATCGCAGAACTTACGCGGTAACGAAGAAGAACAAATGGGTCGCGGGCGCCCTCTATCCATTCACCATTGTACTGGTAATTCTTGGAGTTTACACCGCCCAAGCCGCAGGTTGGTACCCCCACCCCGTCACACAGATTTTCGAGTTCCTGAACCAAGGGAATTGATTCCTATCAGGCGGGATTCCTGTGATTCCTATGCCGTTGTATCAATTATGCATTCCCAACACTCCGGAAGACCAAAAACTCGGTCTGGTATCCCTCTCCCTCGCCTTTGGTAAGTGTTTCGTCACCCTTCCTAACCCCCCCCCCCATTCTTTGAATTGAACCACCGGTCTGTTCCCTCAGACATCGTCGTTTTTGCACTTGTCACCGTGCAGACGCTACTCATCAAATCGTTGCACCGCGGGGTAAGTTTTCCGACGATTCTCACAACGATCAGCAGGGACGCGGGGAGATACTTCGCAGTCATAGCTTCATCCCATTTCTTGGTTGTCGTTATGCACTTTGCAACGAGGGTGGGGTACTTCGTGCGAATCCTCAAATCGAATGTCTGCTGACCGCAGAATCTGCTTTCCCAGCCAGCACTCGTGGGCATAGGAATGGTGTAAGTCGTACTGGCGCGTACCAGATTACTCCTCACTAATCATTCTGCTTTGTTTTCACTGACAGGGGAAATGTTGTGTAAGATCCTCCTCGCTAGCGCGCCAAGTGACGGACGGCTGATTCGCATGGATCTCATCAGGTTCATCCCGATGATGGTGACTCGGATTATCATCTCTTTGAAGAAGGTGGCTACCGAGCGACAGCCCTACTTGGGCCTGGAAGTCCCGACGGTACCACCGACGGGTGTACAGGATTACTGCCCTCCCAACATGGACATCATTCCACTTTCTGTACTCAAGGATGAACGAGTTTGACGACCAGTAGATGGCTTCCACCCACAGTAGGGTCCCTCCTCAGACCAACCCACCTTTCTCCTAGATTTTGGGGTTGGATATCCTGGATGACCCGGTTTTGTGCGTAAATACCGGCCCATATGTCGATTTGTTTCCTTTGGGAATGCTTGCTTCTGAGGTAGTTTTTACGCGGCGAGAACGTTCATTACACCACATGTAGTACAGTAAGAATACACGAGACAACATGATACACGGTAGAGTAAAGTACAGAGAAGTCGAGCAAGAAAGTCGAGCAAAGAGATAGAGTATCAACCTACGAGTCTTACCGCAGGAGGGATCTGAGCAGGTCTTCCACTTCCAGGTCACTAGGCTCGCCGTAGTCGTCACCATCGTCATCGCCATCTCCATCTCCATCGTCATCGCTCCCCATGTCAAGCATTCCCTGAGGGAGGGTCCAGATCGACACATCGCTCGGGCGCGCGACTTTGTGATGTCTAAACCCAATATTGGCAACAAGTTCTCACATAACGCGGTCGAGGGAGGTAGAAGCCACGTACTTTGCATTCATATGCCACACAAGGTAATCCTTGGTCATGCCACCCCAACAATGGCTGCACACGAACCTTCGCTCCTCGAGGGGAGGAGCGATCCCAAACAATTGAACCAAAGTGGCGAGAGGGTTTCGGATGTTGGCAAGATTTCCGACGCTCCCACCCAACGGAGGAGGTTGACGACGCATGAAGGCATCGAAAGTCTCTCCTTCCGGGAGGACTTTGACGAAATTATGAATTTCTGAAACAGCGTGGTCGATTGGGAAGTCCCTTTACAACAGGACCCTGGAAGTTAGTGCTCGGGGAGATGGGAGGGGGGAGGGGACGTCTACGAACGATTCGTTTTCGGAACCGTCATGTCTCCACCTTTCAGCCTCAGACGACGCAGACCATGTGCGTTCGTGTCGGATATGTTGGATCTGCGAACACGTAGTTGGAAAGTCCCGCCCGCCAAGACGAAGGGAGCTCAGACAATCGGACTCACGAGGGAGTTAATACGAACAGGCTGCGTGAAACCCGGTTTCCGGCACGTACAAACCAGCCTGTCACCACAAATACTTTCCATCTGCTCCCACGTCGAATCCTCTGGTGCTCC
>Ga0307516_10005931_pt1 | contig 14454 bp, 22 predicted proteins | sample 19_EM_MG_FD_203310 | JGI IMG/M metagenome (GOLD analysis project Ga0307516, IMG submission 203310) | Populus trichocarpa ectomycorrhiza microbial communities from riparian zone in the Pacific Northwest, United States - 19_EM | ecosystem: Host-associated > Plants > Roots > Unclassified | place... | reverse complement strand
ATAAGATCCTATAGGCTGTTTCTTCCCAGTCGCGCGCAAGGGCCAAGGCCTCCGGGCTGGTCTTTTCTAGATGACGAACGAGGAGATTTTTATCCTGTGGGAAGGAAACGGCAGCTGGCGCGGGTTCCGCGAGTTCACTGTGGCATTTAGTAGAAATAACAAGTAGGTGGACGATAGCAACGTACTTCTCAGCCCCAGGAATCTCGACATCCTGATCGTCATCGAGCCCAAAGTCTTCGTCGGCCATGCCTTCTCGCCCTTTGGCCTGCAACCGTTTCGCCTCCTGCTCCTCGAGCTCATGGCCCTCTTCATCCTCAGATTCTAATTCAGCCGCATTGGAGGCATAATAAGCTGATTTTCCCCGCCCCCATGTTTCCTCCTCGGAGTCTGATGGCTCTTCCTCCGACGAGTTTGCAACCTTTTTCCTTTTCTTGGAATTTTTGGCCTTTGTAGTCTTGGTGGATTTACTCGGGGTTTCCTGCAAAATGTCGTCTTCACTCAGCATCTCGACATCCCCGTCGTCCTCGTCTTCTATGCCTTGAAGGGCGAAGACCTCGTCCTCGTCTCCATCGTCATCTCGCCCGTAGTCCCCACCGTCCAAGAGCACCTTGTCTCTAGAGACATGAACTAGACCAATATTTTCAGAGTTTCTTGAGATAATGTAGCGGTATATGGTACCCACAGAGGTCCTCTTCATCCATCGGGATATCGGAAGGCTTGTCCCACTTTTTCAACCTTGCATCGGCGCGGTTTACGCCTCGCGGATTTCCGCGCTTAGGGCGCCCTTTTGATGGTCGACGAGGCATATTTCGAGCAGACGAAGAATGCGAGGTTTAAATTTAGCGAGAAGCACGTGTCGGCATTGAAAGTCGGGACTCGGAAGACCGTGCAGCTCTGTAATAACTTGGTAGACCAATGGTAGACCCTACTAAATACCTACAACACGCAAATCTAGATCAAAGGAACTACGGAACCGTCTAATCCATTCATTGCAAGCATATCCAGCCTATGGAGCAGACCATCTGCGAAGGAGTACGAGAAACGCGTTATTGTTCGAGCTCGCGCCGAGAGAAGATTGGATAGAACACCATCGGCGGAACGAATCGGCGATAGTTGCAAGACTTTTAAAGATGGACAGACTGATGGTGCCGTCAAAAAGTCAAGGAACCGGTCCGAAATGACTCTGTTGCCAAAATGGGTCGGTATATCGCGACCACGATTGAAACTCACTGCGCTGACAACCAATTCCGATAACACCACCCCAGGCCCACGCAGACACCTTTCGAGTTTGTCTGTGGCTGGGAAGACGTCGATGAGGGAGAGACTATGCAATCGAGCAAAAGACCGCTCGAGCATTGTGACGGATGTTGCAAAGACGTCATCCATAGCGAGGAGATGTGGCTCTCCGACGAGGGTGAATGACTCGAGTACGGGGGTATTTAATCTTGTGAATATCCCTCGGGGATCGCCACCCGTGGTTTTGATGTAGAGGTGGTGCAATTGGCTAGCGAGGACCTGGCTCGGAAGTGGAAATGACTGGGAGAGCGGGTCGTCAGGAATGAGGCAGATACTGAGGTCTTGGAGAGCTGTGCAGGTGCGAAGAAGAAAGAGAGAGCTGGAGGTAGTGGTCCGGCCGATATCGAGACAGACTAGAGTGTGGAGATGAAGAGAAAGATGAGGAGGTAGGTTGAGCGAAGGCGTGGTCTGGCCTCTGTAAGCCGTGGCCGATCCGGGGACGCTCCCGGGTCCGTGTGTGGCAGTAGCCTCGGCCGGAAGGAGAGAGGGTGGTTCGAATCCAGATGCACGTGGAGAGATTTGAGGACGATTGTCGGGGCGCGGCGTAGGGATACTGTGACCAGGAGATGAGGAGCCGTCGCCGCAAGTGAAGGACACAATCGTGGTGTTGGTAAAGTTGTATCTGTTCCGTGAAAGGGGACGGTATGTGGTGTTTGCCTCCAAAACACGAGCGGTGTGTCGCGTCGTGCCTTCCCTTTGAGGTTGGCTTGGAGATATGTACTGCACATCCTGGGTGGAGGGGTCTTGATCAGCGGGGGCTGAGGCATGATGACTCGTCAATTGAGTAGGTCGGATGACTCGGTTGAGACTCTTACAGAAGTGTAGCTGGAGGCTGTTTGGAGCGATGGGCTCATCAAAGTAACTTCGCGGAGTTGAACCCCTACGTCGGCGGTTGAATGGGAGCGTTTGGATGTCCTCTTCCATCTCCGTGCAGGAAAAGGTGACATCATTGATAATCATGTCCACGATTGAATTCATTCCTTATGGAAATACGAAGTTCTGGTAATACAATTACAATTTTATGGCCCTTCGACGACGACTCTGTCCAGGACCATCTTTAAGCCCTACTACTCCCTCTGTTCTGAGCTCCCTTGGATGCTGAACCCGGTCGAGAACATCTTCGCGCCTATCCAGTCATCACGGACGATGTCGCTGTCGTTGGTAAAGGAACCAGCCGCCGAGCTTGAAGCCAGCGCCGATGTTGCAGATTGTGAAAAAGCGCCAAAAATTAGAAGGAAACCGCCCAGCTCGAAGACGAAACATAGACCGTATTCAACTTCGCCATGGACTCATCTCTTTGCGAGACACAGAATTCTCCACCACCGGCACGTAAGTACGTCGAGGCGAGTTCTTCTCCGCCTCTCGCAAGCAAGCCAAAAACCGCGGAGCGTTGGAAGGTAAAGATTTCGAAGGATAGCAAGGGGAAGCAGACAACAGTGGAAGGGTACCGAAAGACGGGGAAAGCCCGACGTAAAGCAGAAGCCGACGAGGGCACACGCAATTCAGAGATGCCAGCAGGGAGGCATGGAGAACAATGATATGGAAAAGTCTCCCCAAGCAAAAACGGAGCCAAGAATTCTAATGCCACACAACATCAGGGGCACAGAGCCAGATTGAATTTGAGAGAACAAATTGACATTGCAAAGATGATATGTATGTTGCCATCGGCATGAAACTCTTCTCAACGTAAAGGTCAAGCGTGATCAGAGCGATTAAGGAGGCTGTTGAATCTCGACCCCCACAAAGCACATATACTGCACCATCTCCTGGCTCCATCCTCAGCAAGACGCTGAGTGAGATGAGGTCGATGCTGTGGTTGCCGCTAAGATCTGAACAACGGTTGAAAATACGTGGCTTTATAAGGCCCCACGGCTAAACCCGAACCGGAGTTTAAAACTTGAATACTATGTATAAGTAGACTAGTATCGCCTGCAAGATGAATTTTCGCTTCACGCAATTACACATGGAAAGGAGGCTGAGCACATCCGCGAGTACTATAACTCATTTGAGCGGGATCGCCTAGACCCGACGTGCCCAGTCCCACGTCACTCAGGCGACGTCTTTTATGGAACCTTCGTGAGAGTGTCAGTAGTAAATTAACAAATCACTAGGAACGCCTACCTGCGGTTCCACGGGCGGAGTGGAGTATTCCGTGACTCTTGTAGTTGCTAGGTAGACTCTGATTCGTACCGTACCCGCTGCCCTCCCTGTTGTTCTCCCGTACGTACGGCATGTGCATCATAAGAGCTCAGCTCTTCAGCACAATAAAATTGACCCAAAAAAAAAAAAAAAAATATTAACAAATCAAGTATCAGACCTGGCTTCGCGGGGCGACGTGCCCACTTATTTATCCAACAATGCCTCGATCGTTAATAGGCTTTGTGGATCGGGAGCGAGTCGAATATAAGGCCCATCGAAGGTATATAACTGGTCTGCATATTCACGTGTAGGATCTCTCACGTTCAGAATCTTTTCAGTTGGAGAAGTAAAGTGTGGAGCGGATGAACCATGTGTCGTTCATTGGTAGGCTAGGTGGAAGGGAAGCGGATTGAACATCAGGCGGGTCGAGGACCATTAACTGGTTAAAGTTTGCATCTGGATCAAGGTTTGAAGGACTGCTACCATCGGGAGAAGAGGAGCGGTGCTCCGTTCTGGGAAAGGAGGGTGGTTCGAAGGAGGGTACATAGACTGGCGGATGCGTGGGTTGTGTATTGTTGTGGCTGGAAACAGTAACGACTCCGAGTCCGCCTTAGGAAAGTCAGCTGGTTCGGAGGAGGCTGGGAGGTCCATGGGTTGTATATTGTTGTGGGGGTAGGGTGACGTTCCAGGACCGGCTGGATTGCAGTAAAATCCATTGATTGGCGCGTCCATGGGTTGTATATTGATGTGGCGGTAGTGCGATGACCACCGTAACGACACAAAGTCGAGCCTTGTCCTGTAGATTCAAGACTCCGTAACGAACAAATACAGCTGGTCTTTTATAGTCAGACTGGATAAGAATAGTAACAAGATAAACAACGAGCAGGGTTGGCCAGTCAAGTGGTCAAAGTCATTTGACCGGGATTTGACTGACAGATGACCAAGTCAAATGACTGTTGGGAACGATCGATGAGGGGTAGATAGCAAACGCTTGGTGGCGTCTTATGATTTATGGCATGCTGGCACCAACATTCTGCGTGTCACCGGCGAAATCAGACACCAGTGGCAAGAACGAGGGGCAAGCCTATACTGGATCGGGACCATCAGCGTGTATTGTAATAAATGTCTGCATGCGCACATTACCCAGATAGCAGCCGATCAGCAGATGGAGGTTGGGACCGAAATCGTGCCATTGCACGCACAACCAACGTGAGTCCTAGGTGATTATTCTTACCGTCGGTTGGAACGACATTTTGGTGTAAGAGTGCCGCCACAGCCCGCGCCCGCTTTGCCATCCTACTAAACAGGTGAGGTGGTTTGATCAGACAAACTGAATACTACCTCCGCAAAGTGAGCAACTCAACCCACTCCCGAATATTGGTTCACTCAAAGCAATATTCCGAACTATCGTGGGGACTCGCATCCTGTTCTCTCACTGATTGGTTAGGGTAACGACAACAATCGCAAAAATAATTGGCTGACGGTGCCAAAAGCTCTGACAGCCGGTATCCCTTACTGTACCTTACTGTAAGCTCAAGGTGAGCGGAGAATACTAGGACGATCAGACTCCAATGCAGAGGCTTGATCGATGGATCTGCAACCCAGACCGTATTCCACGATGAGTTCGAATACCAAGCGCACCCGGGAAAGAAAAAAGTGAGAGACTTATTTGATGGAAAGGGTGTGAAGACGATAATCCAATTCGTTTTCAGTGGAGTAAACCTCGAAAACAAAAAACGATAGTCTGGCAAGGATCGGAATTTTTTGTAAAGTTCTTGAGTGCAACCCTACATTATCAGATGATGCCAAGGATGATGCAGTTTACGAATGACCTTAATGGCTTAAGACATGCTTCGCGATGGACGGACAAGGGTGGCGCAGCCCAATGGAGGAAGGAAGCCATAGGTAAATACAATGCATCCCTAGAACGGACCCCGGATCCAGACCAGCGGCAAATGACCGTCCCTACGCCTGAGCTTTGCGTATTGAGATTCGAGTGGGCCACCCGGTGGGAAATGAAGAAGCAGGGATATGAGTCAATGACAATCATCTGGATGGGTCATATTATGAGTGCTGCAGATCTAGTCGATTCTCAGTCACACTTAAAGCGCTTATGAGATTGAGTCGGCGCGGTATCGTCAGGGTTTGCTTTTCCCTTTCGAGGAGGAGCTGTTAAAGTCGTGATGAAGATCTGTCAAGGTCGAGCGGTTTAGCATAGTCACTTACGCATCGGGCGCCGCGTGTTTCATGATAGTCAGCTTTCCTGCAGATGCAGCAGAGACCATCTGTGTCTCGATTGACTTGTTGATTTTAGCAGTCAGATCCTGTTGCAAATCGATGTAAGCTTGTCGTTCTCCGGTGCACTGGCGGCCGAAAGTACTCTTTTCACGGCAGCCTGTTTGATCAGCTGCGGCTTTTTCGGGGGGACATATCGCTGGCCCTTTTTCGTGGCTGCTGCTTTGGAGCTGTGTCTTGAGGATGAAGCCTTTGCAGTGAGGCCTTTCGTCTTGCCTTGGACCATGTTTGCCGAGTTTGGGTGAGTCCAATTTTCCCACGCAACCATTAAGGTCGTTAACGTTCCCGCCATCCACCGAACACCATCGGCAAGCAGTTTTTAGCGCATGATTGCTTCCTCACAGCAGCTCATGCGCTTGCAGCGTGTGCTGAAATCTTCTGGCATGGTATATTTACCGCCATTCAAATGAACTTTGCTTCTCATTGCTTTGTCTAGCGGGCTTACCATGACTTCGTCACACTCCCTACCCACAAGCCCATAATATCGCAGGGCCCTCCTGGCTATAGCGCGGTCAGCGGCCATGTAGTGACCGTCTTTGGCTGTACGGGATTTTTAGGGCGGTATCTCGTGTCGAAACTTGGTAAATCGTTTCGGAATTTAATTACATTTCTCAAGTAATACGGGTCTTGGATTACAGCAAAAATGGGCACCCAAGTTATCATTCCTTACCGCGACGAAGACGAGGCGCGACTCTTCAAGCCCATGGGTGACTTGGGCCAAATTGTTCGCATGGCAAGTGCTCATCTTGCCGATTATAGATTGGGACTTTACCGTTACTCGGTCAAAAATAGGAATGGGACATTCGAAACGAGAATCAGATCGCAGAGTGTCTTAGGCATTCTGACATTGTCTACAATCTTGTTGGCCGGGATTACGAGACCAAGTATGTTTACACTCTTTCTCGTCGGTCGGACGGCTCACCACCACGCTTCCAGGAATTTCGATTACTCGTCTGTTCACGTTGAAGGGGCCGAGAGGATAGCCAAAGTTGCCGCGGCATCTGGTGTTTCTCGTCTTGTTCACGTCTCACATCTGAATGCGTCGTCTACATCGCCGTCCAAATTTTACCAGACAAAGGCAGAGGGTGAGGAAAGGGTGAGGGCCGCTTTTCCGGCGGCGACCGTTGTGCGACCTGGAACCATGTTCGGATACGAGGACAAGCTCTTGACCAACATCGCAAGTTCGTCTCGTTCTCTTGCATACCCCGAATCCCCTTCCTCAGGCTACTTTCCTATAGTTTGGCCCATTTGGTGGAAGCTCAATCACGGGGAGACTCAAATACGACCGGTGCACGTAAGTCTCCGTGTGATGTGCCGTTTACGGTTGAGACGTTTGGGGCATTTTAGGTCATGGATGTTGCTCAAGCCCTCGCGAACCTCTTGTCTATTCCTCAACTTCCTGGAACGCTTTCTATGCCTGGCCCTTCTACACTGACGTACGAGTACTTGTTGGAACTTGTGTCCTCCATCACACTCCGGCCTCCGTCTCGCGCGCCAGTTCTCCCGAAGCCAATCGCCTCCGCCCTCGCGAGAGCAGCACAAGGAGTCTGGTGGCCGGCTCTTAGCCCTGACGAAGTGATCAGACGATATATTGATGATGCGGATGTGGCAGGTGACTGGGCCGCGGTTGGTATTGAGCCCACAGAGATTGAGAGTCACGCCATCACTTATCTGAGGCGCTATCGTTCTGCGTGAGTCCATGATTGCTGCTAGTAGTTTTTTTTTGAGCTGATTGTGGGGATCTGCAACAGGGAAAATTTCGTGAGGCCCATCGTATTTCCTACGAGGCCCTTGCTTCCTGTTCGTCCTTTTTTTTTTCTGCCTATGCTAGTATGGGCTCTAACCTCGAAAACAGGCTGCCTAATAGATGGTGGGCATAGAAGTTAGAGAGAGGGTGCTTTTCATTCGGAAGCTGGAGCCCTTGAAAGCCGAGATGTTCAAGATTCATTGTTGCTACGTACAGAAGACATAGAATAGTATCTGCGAATGACAATGATTGAAGAAGAGTGAGGGGTGGTCATGTTCTGGCGAATGTCAGGATGTGGGCAAGGTGTGATATCTTGCCACATAAAACTAGTGTGTATCGTGGTAGAGTACAGGAGGAGTGATATATGCTGTGGAACGAGCATCGTCAGAACCCTGGAGGAACCAACGCTTTTGGTTGAGTGCCAGGTGCTGGAGGGTACATGGAGGGTGCAAGCATCTGGGATGCATGTAAGATGATTTGATGTGGGGGGAAGAGGAGCGAAAAACTGACCTGTTGGGCGCCTTGCTGCTGCTCGAGCATCTCCTTTTCTTGGGCAACAATTTTTGCTTCGTCCTCGAGACTCAGAGCCAAGGGCAGAGCGACGAGGAGAGCGGAGGTCGTAACGACCCAGACAATGTTTCCCGCAATCTTTCCGCCGCGTTTGAGAACGGCGGCAGTCCTTGAGATGCGGGAGGAAATGGAGTGACGTGTCGATGGGGGGACGATGTCGACGAGGGCGGCTATGCGGTCCAAGAAAGACTCGTCTGCTGAAGTATCTGAGTCGACGGATGAGAGGGAGACCGACGAGGAGGTGCGGGCGTCGTCGTCGGAGGCGTAGGGCGAGCTCGACCCCTCGTCCTTTTCATCGACGATCTGAACTTTGACCATGGTTGCTGACAGAAAATTTCGGAGCCGGCGCTTTCTGCATTTGGCACCAGGGCCGCTGCTATAAAGTAACAAGTAAAGCCCTCCTCCCTCCCTCTCCCCCCTTCCTCCTCCTACCCATGCTTCACCACGACACAACCCGCATGTCAAGCGATCCTGTCTCACCCCCGCCAGGTCCCGTCCCGTCGTCTCTGCTGCCGCCATCCGCGCGCTCACCCACAACCCAGCCTTCCTCCAGAATCAGATCCAAAACTATGGGAACAACCAGCCCCCGCCACGCAAGCAGAATACCGCTTGTGACGCTTGCAGGTCTGCTCTCGCCCGCCGCTTTACCTCCGATGTCTCACTGCGTACTTCCCAGGGCACGGAAGGTCAAGTGTAATCGCTTGCATGGGCAAGACAAGGTACATCTTCCATCGTCTCATTTCAACTGCCCTCCTTAATCCTCCTTAATCTCCTAGTGCCAGGTAATTCATCCTCTCGATCCTTAGCACACACCCTTACGACTCGCCCCAAGCATTGTTTGTCCAAGAACTACCCTTGCACGTCCGTATCACTTTCCGTAGCCTCCGCCGTTGAACCACTCATTCCCCCTTTATCTAGCAATTACGTTCAGCAGGCCACAAGCGAAAAGAAACGCAATTCCACCCTCAGCCGCAGACCGCGAACCATCAGCTCGGCGGGCGAAAAGAAGTTCCCCGCGATAGTTCTTGACCCTTCGGGTCGACCTACTGCAGTCCTGGGCCGATTTGCGACTCCACCGTCACCCTGGTGCTCCCTTTCCTATTCCTGACCCCTTTCAAATCACCACTTATTCCCAATCATTCCAGCGGTTCATCTCCGGTTACCCCGATTGTGTAAGCCTCCCGCACCGCTTTTCATGAGCGCAAATTAATTATCACATTAGATCTCCCATTCTTGAGAATGGCTCCTTTGCTCCTCCAATTCTTCCCATCTCCAACCATCTCCCCCTTCCTGTTCGTTACGGATTCACCCCTCAAATAACTCTCTCCACCCCGACAAGAGATCTCTTGTCGTATATCTTCGCCCCTCCAGAAAACACTCCGTTCGTTTCAATCTAGGTTTTTCTGGATTCTCAAGCTAACCCATTCATTCCAGGGATCAATTTGCCTTTGCGACCGTGCCTGGTCGACGTAGGTCTCCTTACGATCCATGGGGGGATCAGGCTTCTAGACTAGAGGCTGACAGCTTCAAAGCAGAGTAAGTCTTATATTGACATTTCATTTCACATTCTGCAGTCATGGGAGCAATTCAAACCATATGTGGGATTTTCACCTTGCCCCAATTTCTTCAAGGCGGTCTATTTGCGTCGCAAAGACAATACCTTTTGAACGCCGTTCTAAAATCACTCTCATTTACCACTGACAGATTCACCTTGGACCTCGTGGAAGTATATTTCCAAATCGTGCATACTCGGTTTCCTCTCCTCAATCCAGACCAATTCCGTCGACGGCTGCAACTGGGACCATCAAGATCTCCCTCTGCTCAGGAACCTCTCCATCCTGCTCTCGTGGCTACCGTTTTGGCATGGGGTACGAAATTTTCAGAGCATCCGTTATTGGTGGCGGACCGACGGCGACCGAGTGGCCAAAGCTTCCTGGCAAAAACATTGATCAACCGCGCTCGGGACCTCGCAGAAGGACTGAAAGTGCATCGGATCCCTAAATCCGACCATGTCGTTATCGGCTTGCTTATCGAACCCCTTCAAAGCCGTTCGTGAAATATGTTTATTTTTGGCATGACCCTGCTCAAACCTTACCCTTCAGAGAACGTTGATGATCCAACCGGTAGGCATGGCTTCTCTGGACAAAGGGCGATTGAATGATTCATTTTGTCTCCTTTTCTCTACTATGCAGGTTTTCGTGGGTTCTGGTTGACAGCCGCTACACGACATCTCCTTGATCTCCAGGTCCGTCACCAGCGCTAACCGTTTCATCAAACTATTCCATATTTATCCATCGCAGATCAACCACAGGTCCACACTATCCATGATCCCTGACGTGGAGCACCGCGGAACAATGGTCTTTGCATGGTGGATGGCTCTCCTATCGGATGCATATGCTTCAGCGTACTATCGCCGCAAGCCTGTTCTTGATGATGACGATTACGATATCGACTTCTACACGGCCGATCCCGTTAGCGCCAATGTTATGGAGTCACAGGGAGATCCTACGTCGTCACCGAGGGATCAATTGCAGGTAGTCCCAGTTTTCCTCCGTAGGTCAACAACTGATAAGCGTTTCCGTTAGTCATTGGTGACCCAGCATGTCTACTGTTTATGATTGCTGTACTCAATTGTTTTACAGGGGTATTACGGCCCAGCTCATTCTTTGGCCCGCACCGCGCGGCAGATGTCGCGGCAGTTGTGGAAGCCAGTAACTGATGCATTCGGGATTCCGTTCGACACCATCCATTCTTTTACCGTCGCATTGACCCAATGGCGGGAGCAGTTCTTGAGTCGTGTGGGCGTCCCCAGAAATTTCAAGGGGGATTGGGATTTCGTTTCTGTGAGTGTCCAACTTGCATCCCCCACCAGAAATGGGTTTCACAGCCGATGTAGGCTGTTTCATCGTGTGCTAGCGACGCCACGTACCATGTCATGTGGATCATCCTGTTCAACGCTCTCGACGATTTTGGAGTCAAGGAGATCAACGATCGATCTATGGATCCGAACAATGGACAGATTGAAGAAGTGAAGCGGAAGGTCTTGGACGAGGCTTTGCATGGTGCGCTGCGCATCGCAGGTTTGGTATGCTCGAAACGTTGTCATTGGTTTGATTGAGCTTGGCTGACGGACAAACCCCAGGCTGCGGTGCTTACGTCCAACGGTTATCTGGTTAGATGTCCTTCCTTTCCTTGAGCTCAACTTTATTGAAGCTATTAACGAACGCAGAAGCTCGATCCGGCGGTCATGCACGTCAGCTGCATCCAGGCCGGAACGCTGTTGGCACGGCTGGGCCGGCAAGAGGTCAAGAGCTGCATCGATGGGCTGGAGCAATATAGTTATTCGTACGAAGAAGCGGGCGAGCAAGCTCTGGAGATGGGCCGCATCTATCATCAGGCGTTGGCGGGAGCACCCCAGTTTAGCCATATGGGCAAGGCTGTGCCCAGGACGTCGCCGGATGTGGACGATCAGGATATGGAGGGGTCGCCAAGTGATTCTGTCCATTCATATGTACGGTGATTTCTTTTTCGATTGTGCTTCGCTGTGGTGTTGACGTTTCCTTTTCTTTTTTTTTTTTCGATCTTTGTAGCAGTCGTATTCTTATTCCTCGCATGGTTGAGGATAAATGGCTTCCCACCAATTTATGTTTGTAATTTTCTGTATCTGTCTGTCATCGTTGTTTTAATCGTTGTACGGAACCTGTGTATATATTCGCTTTGAAAAAAAAAATCCGTTGTACTCCCACTTCATGACAGTCAACGTTGTTATTTAAAATTGCCTGCCAAATGGTGAAACAGGAATCTGCTGATAATATTAAGTGGCCAACGTCGTGCGGAGAATAGGCTAAACTGGTATATTGATGTATGGATGCGTGAGGCATGTGTAAAGACTTGAGGTAATGCTATGAGTTGGCGAATGAACCCAACTCAAAAATGCTGAGCCGTGCAAATGGTATGAGAGAGAGAAAATTGCAGAATGAGGTGAACGTGATGGAAAATAGCATGATGGGTTGAAAGAGAACGAAAAGAGGGATGTTCGGATTGGTATATCGTCGTTGCCAAAGAAACTTATGCAGGTGAAGTTGAGGAACAGAGTTTAGTGACGGCTGCGATCAAAGGGAACACCGCTTCCTGCCTGAAACAGCGCACATTTGACGGTGTTGAGGGCCTGTCGCTCGTGGTCTTGGAGGATGCCCTGACCCGCCGAGTCGAGGTAGGTGATGAGGGTGTTGATCGCATCCTCCGCATCCGCCAGGGTCGGCATCCTGGGTGACGGTATGTGGGGTGTATGGTAATAGACCGTGGCGGACTCGTCGAGGTATGGGTGGCGGTCGAGACCGGCCTGCGAGTGAGAAGAAGATGGATGCTGTCCACGGGGAGAGGTGGGTTGGGGTGGCATGGAAGATGACGACGAGCCATGAGAAAATGGGGGAAGCTGTCGAGTGGGTGATGCCGGCGCATCGTTGGAGTGTTGTTCTCCCGACCACGGAGGTGGCCGGGGAACGATGACGGGAGATTCTGGGAGAGGACGCGTGTGGTGACGGTCACCGTGCTCCGGTTCTGGGGAACCGGCGTCCGACTCTGGATCGTGATGATGGCGGTGGGGGGAAGCAGGAGCGTCAAGATTCATGCCTTCTGCGTGACTGGTAAATGCTGGGTTGAGAGGAGAGAGGATGGACGACGAGTCAAGGCTCGGGCCAGCCATGAGGATGCGGGGTTGAGAGGAAGGCTTCGCGGCGCCGGCCCAAACACCGGCACGGATGCCATGGCGAGATTTGAAGTTTTCTACCCAGCCTGAACTGGCCTTGAATTTTTCGTCGGAGATGTGGAGCATGCGAGCGGTCTCTTTTGCCTTGGTGCGTATGGCGCTGTCGCTGAGAATGACTTTTCTGTCGCTGCATTCTTCGAGCCATTGGATGAGGGCATCTTCGATTTCGGGGAATTTCGAGGGTCTAGAATGATATTGGTTTTGAGTGAAGGGAGGGATTGAAATTACTTGCCTGTGCTTGGCGGCGCGATTGGCGAGGTTATCGGGCATACTTAGCCATTTGGTTTTGTGTTTCAAAATTTTGCTTATGGTGCTTCGCTCGACCTTGAATATGGTGGCGATATCCTCTTGCCTTGCGTTGGGGTGCTGGTCCTGGTAGAGACAGATGTCTTTCCGAGCATGGTTGTCAAGGCGCTGTTTCTTCTGCTTTGCCCTTGGGATGGGGACGACGTGGGTTGACGGCCGGGGGTATGGACGAAGATGGGCAGAGGCAGACGAGACAGAGGTGAGGGCAGAGACGGTGCTGAGGGCAGGTGACGGATCGCGTGGGGGGGCGGATTTTGAATGAGGGCCGGGGTAGGGATAGGATGGAGAAGACATGGATGTGGGGGTCATGGGGTGATAGTTGGGGGACTGTAGCGGGAGGTTGCCGTCGCCCGCAATATTGAGAGAGGGCCGTTCAGGGTGGTCTTCTGTGGACTCGTGGGTGGAATCTGGTGCGGAATAGAGCGCGGAGGTCTGGGACTGGAGAGTGAGCGAATGAGTGGGAGAAGGGGTGGGGAGACGAACGGGGGAACCGCGCTGAAAGTTGGAGGAAGGTCCGCGGGCCAGATGGGCGTGTTCGAGGGCAGCACGTTGCCGTCGCGTGAGGACCCTGCTCGGGCCGATGCTAGATTCGATCTGGGGGAAGTGGGAAAGAAGGGGGAAGTGGTCGGAGGGGGAGTAGGCCGGGGACGGGTGGGACGGTGTCGGGGACGGATACTCGCCGTCGGTGCTGCGGTCGGGGAGACCGAAGAAGGGGGCGGGCGGGTGCTGCCATGGGTAGGCGGGGAATACCTGGGCTGGGGGCTGCATGGGGAGGCGAAGACAGAGGAGGGAGACTCGACGCTATATAGACGCGTTTCTTCCTTTTTGGGCACAACCGTATGTATGTTCAACTGACCTCCCCACGCGACGATAACCACTTCGTCTCTCGATCGATTTCCCCTTTGCCTTTGCACCCCTTTTTTTGTGGCTGCCGTCTTGATCAACTGCGTCCGAGATGCTCCTTGGAGAAGGTCATCCCCTCAAGGCTGCTCACCTCCGGATTCGGGCCCGGTATTGAATTACGTAATAATACCACAAAAACACCTCCTTCAACCTGGAATACTTTTGATGGACCATCGAGCGCGACAATGTCGGCGACTTGGCGTTGCATTGCCTCCTCAGCACCATTCTGGCCTTCCCGAGCCCCACGGGCCGTATGACAAATCGTCTCGGGCACATTCGGAACGTCGTCGCGGAGCGCCACTTATATTAAACGCTCCTGAATTGGGATCTGCGTTTTTCTCATTACACTCATGTTCAGGAGGACACCCGCTGCTTTGGTCCATCTCCATCGTCCGCTCAATCGCAACCTGCAGGCCACTTGTCTTCTCTT